>Ga0256407_10014280_pt1 | contig 10481 bp, 4 predicted proteins | sample RumenRJG_04DNA_FD_193489 | JGI IMG/M metagenome (GOLD analysis project Ga0256407, IMG submission 193489) | Bovine rumen microbial communities from Lethbridge, Alberta, Canada - RJG_04 | ecosystem: Host-associated > Mammals > Digestive system > Stomach > Rumen | place: Canada: Alberta | collected... | reverse complement strand
TAAAGAAATGGAAATTTTAAGTGATAAAGAAGAAGAAATTTCACCTGAAGATCAATTAAAAATTGATGAAGATATGAAAAGAAGACAACAAAAAAAAAAAGAAATGAGAAATGCAATATCAAATCAAGTTTTTGGGAAATTAAATAAAGAACAATATCAAATAAAAAAATTAAAAAAAACAGAAATTCAAAAAAAAAAAATAAAAGAAAAACTTTTATCAATTTTTTTATTTAATTCTTTAAATGAAAAAGAATTAAATGATATAATTAATGCCTTTGAAGAAAAAAAATATAAATTAAATGAAATAGTATTTAAACAAGGAGAAAATAGTGAAAATTTTTATTTAGTAGAACAAGGAGAATTTGATTGTGAAAAAATATTTAGAATAGGAGATCCAGAAACTTATATAAAAACATTTAGAGCAGGAGATCATTTTGAAGAATTAAGTTTATTATATAATTATAAAAATCCCTATTCAATAAAAGCAAAAAATGAAAATTGTTCTTTATATTCTTTAAATAGAGAAATTTACAATAATATAATTAGGAATTTTGAATATAAAAAAAGAGAAAAGTATATGAAAATTTTAAAACAAATTGAAATTTTATCTACATTAAATGATAGTGAATTATTAAAGATTATTGATAATTTAACTTTTGAAATTGTTAAAGAAGGAAATAAAATTATTAAACAAAATGAAAATGGTAATAAAATGTTAATTATTGATGAAGGAGAGGCACAAGCTATTAAAAATATTGATGGAAAACCTGATCAAAAACTTAATGTTTATAATAAAGATAGTTACTTTTGTGAAAATTGTTTATTGAAAAATGAAATTAATCCTTTTAATATTATTGCTAATAAAGATTGTAATGTTGCTATTATTGATAGAATGACTTTTAAAAGATTAGTTGGTCCCTTAGAAAATTTGTTAGAGAGAGATAGGAAAATTTATCAAAAGTTTATGAAATAAATATTATTTTGAGATTGTGATTTAAATTTTATTTTTTTTTATTTTTAATTGGTTTTAAATGAATAATAAATTAATGAAATAAAGGTTTTTTATTATTTTTTATTTAAAATTATACATAAAAAAATTAATGTTTAAATATAAAATATTTTCTTTATTAATATATTATAAAATATATTTAAATCAATAATTTATAATTTTAAATGGAGATATATATAAGTGATATAGAAAAAGAAGTTCCATATTATGATTTAGATTCCCATTATAAATATATAAATAATATTGCAAAAGGTTCATTTGGAACAGTAATTCATGTATTAGATACTAATACAGAAGAAGAATTAGCAATAAAAATAATAAATAAATCCGGTTCTAATTCGAATTCAATTCAAAAAATGAAAAAAGAAATAACAATATTAAAACAATTAAAACATGAAAACATTGTTCAATTTTATGGATATGAAGAAACAAATTCAAAATTATATATAATGATGGAATATTTAAAATATGGAACATTAAGTGAATATATGAAGAAAAATAAAGGAAAAATAAGTGAAGAAAACGCAAGTATAATAATACAAAAATTACTAAATGCAACAGATTATTTACATAATAAGCAAATATGTCATAGAGATATTAAACCAGAAAATATTATGTTTTCAGAAGAAAATAATTTAAATAGTATTAAATTAATTGATTTTGGCTTAAGTGCACAAAATTTATATAATCCTTTAATTGATGGTTATTGTGGAACTTTTATTTATATGTCTCCTGAGCAAATAGAAAAAAAATTTTATAGTCAAACCGTAGATATTTGGTCTATTGGAATTATATTATATATGTTATTAAATAATAATAAACATCCTTTTTATATAAGAGGAGATGATAGAAAATTATATTCTGAAAAGATAAAAAAAGGTATTTTGTCTTATAATAATAATTTGTCTTTTATGGCAAAGAATTTAATTAATAAATTATTAGAACCAAATCCTTCTTGGAGATATACTTCTGATAAAGCTTTAAGACATCCTTGGATTACTAGGAATAAAAATGATGATATTCCTAAAACTTTTAATGAGATTTTATCTTATAGAAATAATTTAAAGAATGGAAAATATTTTTTAATAATGAGTATTTTTCTTAATTATTGTAAGAAAAATAATGAATTATTACATAAAAAAATTGATCTATTAAATGAGTTAATTTATAATAAAAAAATTAAAAAAAAAAAAGATAAAATCTATCATATTGATAATAAATATGTTAATAAATGTAATTATTATAGTAATAAAAAAAAAGAAGCAATAAAAAAAGAGAAATTTTATAGTTTTGATATACTTGATACTCAAGATCAATTTAATTCAAAAAGAAATTCTTTTGATACAAGATTATTAAATAGAAATTCAATTAAAAATATTAAAATTAATAATAATGTTTTGTTTTCAAATTATAAAAATCAAAAATCAAAATTAAAATTAAAAGAAAATATAATAAAATTAAGTTCAATAAAATCAAAACCAAAATTATTAAAAGAAATAAATTATACATCAATAAAATCCGAATTAAATATTTATAATAATATAAAAAATATAGGTAATAATTTAGAACAAAAGAATAAAATTTCTGAATATATTAAAACAGATGATAATAAACAAATGAAAAAAAATAAAAATATTAAAGAAGAAAAAAAAAATTTATCTCCAAAAAATGGAAAAATTCATTTTAGAATTTTAAGTAATCCCTTAAATTTAAAGAATGATTTATTACCAAAAGTTTATACACATAAAAAAGTAATAACTGAATATATTGAAGAAAAAAAAGATTTTATTCCTGTAATTTTACCAAAAATTCCTAATACTAATAGATGTATTAATTATTTTCAAATTGGAGATTTTTAATTGTTTTAATTTATTTAAAGTTAAAGTTAATGTATTTTTTTGTTTATTTATTTATGATGTTTTTATATGTTTTAAATGAATTTGATTCAAGTTTTTTGTAAATAAATCTTTATTTATTTGTAGTATTTGAAAAATAATAAAAATATGATTTAATGAATAAATTTATTTCAAAATCAATTTTATTGATTGCCTTTTTTTATTTTAATGTAATTATTTTATTTTTTAATAATTTTTATTCATTAATAAAAAAAAGAATTTTAATTTTTAATTGATAATTTATTTAAAAGTTATTATATTTTATTTAATTAATATTTAAATAATTCAAAAGTAAATATGGAATTAAATTTTTTCAATAAAATTGATAAATATAAAAATTATTCACAAAATAAAATTCATTCAAGAATTAGTTCAAAAGAACTTTCAAAAGAAGAAATAGATGAAAATATAAGACAATGTTATACAAATTTAAAAAAATTAAAAAAGACTTTTAAAGGAAGAAATCTCAATGATAATACATATTTTGGTACATATAAAATGAATTTTTCAACTCCAAAAAAAGAATATCAAAACAGAACATTAATTATAAATAATTATCATGAAAGACCATCATCAACTGATGAAACAGAAAAACATATTTTAAAAAATTATTCAAATAATATTATTAAAAACTCAAATTCATCTTCAAAATTATTTGATTTATCTAAATCAAAACCTTTAATGAATTATCTTCAATATAATATTAATTATTCTCCTATTAAACCATATAATAATTTAAATCTAATAAATAAATATAAAAGTCCTATTTCATCTCCTTTAATTAAAAATCAAAATATTTCTAAAATAGAAATAAATAATAACAGTTCATATGTTTTATTATTACAAAAAAAATTAATTGAACAAAATAAAAATAATAAAAATATAATTACAATATATAATGAAATAAAGATTAAATATGAAAAATTAATTGAAAATAATAAAATTTTAAATGAAAAATTAAAAATAGCAAATAAACAAATTAATGAACTTGAAGAATATAAAAATAATAATTCAAATATTGAATTTAAAGAAAAATATGAACAAAGTCAAAAACAAATTGATATATTAAAAAATTCTTTATTAGATTATCAAAAGTTAAATAATGAATTAACAAATCAATCATCATTTACTCAAAGTAAATTAAGTGATAATGAACTAAAATCAGTTTTAAATATTAGAAATTTAGAAAATGAAGTTAAAAATTTAAAAAATCAAATTTTATTACTTAATAATAGTGTTTCTGATAAAGATACATTAATTAAAAATTTACAAGAAAATAATAATATTTTAAAAGAAGAAATTAAAAATTTAAATGAACAAAATATTGATTTTTCAAATAAGATTTTTTCATTATATCAAGAAATTAAAAATAAAGATAAAATAATTTCAAATTTACAAAAACAAAATGCCAATAAAATAAGTCAAACAATTTCACAAGATAATTCAATATTTGATTTAATTCATTCTGAAAATAATTCAACTATTTATAAAAGGAAAACATTAAGTGATTTTTCTATTGAAAAAAATAAAAATAATAATAATAAAAATAATAAATATATTGAAGAAATTAAATTAAAAATTCCTGCTCCATTAAAAGAAATTGTTAATGTAAATAGAGAATTATCAAATTGTAGAAATAATATCCAACAACTTATTAATGAGAATTTAGAAAATAGAAAAATAATTGATAATTTAAATATTAAATTAAGTTCATTTAATGATATTGAAAACAAATATGAAAAAATTTTATCAAATCAGAATACATTAAATGAAGAAAAAATTAAAAACTTTTTTCCTAATAATATAACTCCAATTCAAAGTTTAAATAATACAAAAATATATTCTGAAAAAAAAGATAATTTAATAACTTTTTTAAATAATAAAGATATATTATATGAAGACATTTTTCTCTTTGGTTTAAATCATATGAATTTAATAATGTTTAATTTAAAAAATACAAAATTCGAAATAAAGAAATTAAATGATATTATATCAGAAGGAAATTTTTTAGATAATTATCAAAATGAAGGTACTATAATATATAATATATTAAATGGTGTATTAATTTTAACAGGAAAAAATTCAGATTTACTTTATTTATATAATAATAAAAATCAGAGAATAAAAAAAATTTGTCAATTTGAAAATAATCATAATTCGGGTTCAATAATATTAAATAAAGAAAGAAATAAAATATATATTTTTTCTGGTAAATATAATAAAAAAGTAGAATCATATAATTATAAAGAAAACATAATTAAAGAATTACCAGAATGTAATATTGAAAGATCAAATGCTACTTTTTCCTTATTAAATAATAAAATATTTGGATTTTTTGGTTTTTGTTATCCTCAATTAATTTATAATCAATCAATTGAATTTTTTGATCTAAATAACAGTAAATGTTGGAAATATATTTTGATTAATAATGAAAAAAATTATTTAATAAAAAATATTTCATCTATTTGTTTTAATATTGATAATACAATTATTATTTTAGGAGGAATTAGAAATGAAAATGAATTTATATCAAATTTAATTTATGAATATAATATTAATGAAAATGTAATAAATATTAAAGATATTGAAGATAATAAAAATAAATATAAAATATATTTTGATAAAGAAAGTCATTTTGAAATGTATTTTAATCAAGAAAATAAAATGCATTATTATATTGGTTTAGATTGCTTTAATAATGTTCATTTAATGAATGAAAATGGCGAATTTCAATTGATTATAAATGATTTAAATGAATAATATTTTGTATAGCTATAAATATTTCTTTAAGTTTTATTTATCAATTTTATATTGATTTTTTACCAAAATTATAATAACCAAATATATATTAAATTTTCAATATATTTTACAAAATATTTAAAATATTTTAATTTATATTATATAAAAATAAAATAAAAAACTAAAATTACACATATTAAATAAAAATATTAATTAAAAGTTTAATAAATAATTTTCAATTAAATCATATTTTTAAAAATTAAAAAATAATAAATATATGATAAATGAAAAATAAAAATAATAAAAATGTCTAATCCAGGTTACCTATCTAATCCACATATAATAGAAAATGATATTTCATTAGGATATAATTCAATAAATAATTATGTTAATTCATCAAGATATAGTACATATTTAAATAATGAATTTTTTGAAAGAGAAAATACAATAAATATGTTAAAAGAACAATTAAACAAAAAAAATGAATCAATTCAAAGAAACCAAGATAAAATATATGAATTAAAAGATAGAATTAAGGTTTTAAGAAGTGAAAAAGATAAATTAGAAATAATTGAAAATAATAAATTAAAAGTAAATTCTTTTCAAAATTCAACAATTAATTCTCTACAAGAACAAGTTAAAATATTAATAAATGAAATATCAAGAAAAGATAAAATAATAGAAAATACAAAAGATATAAAAAATGAAATAAGTAAACTAAAAAATAATATTAAATCAACTTATGAATTGAATTATGAAAATAAATTAAATATTATAAATCAAGAAAATAATAATTTAAAAAGTGAAATTAATAGATTAACAAATCAACTTGAATTAAATACAAAAGAATTAAATGATACAAAAAATAAAAACACTTCATTAATAATAAAAATAAATGAAATTGAAAAAATAATAAAAGAAAAAGAAAATCAAATTATAGAAAATAATAATATTAATAATAATCAATTATCGGAATTAGATTCAAAATTAAAAACAAGTTTAGAAGTAATTGATAATCTTAAAAGAGATAATGAAGAAGAAAAAGAATTAAATGAAAATCAAATAACAGTATTAACAAATGAATTAAATAAATATAGAGAAGAAAATGAAAATTTAAAAAAAGAAAATGAAAATTTCAAAAAAAAAATAAATGAAATAACCTTAAATAAAGAAAATAAAATTGAATTACAAAAATTATTAGAAGAAACTCAAAATGAAAATCAAATATATAAAGAAAAAAATAAAGAATTAGAAAATTTATTAAAACAATCAAATGATGATTTGGAAAAAATAAAAAAAGAAAATGAAAAGTATCAAAAAGAAATGAATGAATTACAAGACCAAAATACTTTATTATCAAAACATATTGAAAAAATAAAAAAAGATGCAGAAAATGAAATAACAAAAATAAATTCAAATAATGAGACATATTCTCAAAATTTAACAAATAAAAATAATACAATAATAACATTACAAAAAGAAAATATATATCAAATAGCCCAAATAAATAATTTAAAAGAACAATTAAAAAAAGCAAAAGAAAAAGAAGAAAATATATTAAATAATGAATTAAATACAAATATTTTAAAAGAAGAAATAAATGATTTAAAAGATAAAAATAATATTTTAATATCAGAAAGAGATAATTTAATATTAGTAATTGAAGAAAAAAATAAAGAATTTGAAAATTTTAAAGAAGAAAAAAAAAATCAAATTAATGAAATAATGGAATGTTATAATGGAAGTGCAAAAGAATATGAATCTTGTATTGAAAATTTAAATGAAAGTAATGAAGAATTAAAGGCAAAATATAATGCATTAAGTAAAACTTATGATTTTTTAAGAAATGGTAAACCTTTTTATCATATTAATAATGAAGAAATTAATGAATTAAAATATTCAATAGAACAATTAAAAGGAGAAAATGAAGTTTTAAAAGCAGAAAATGATATTTTAAAACAAGAATCAATTGATAATGAAATTAATTTTAATAATAATAAAGGAACAGAAAATGAAGAAGAGTTAAAAAAAAAAGTTAATGAATTGACTTTAGAAAATGAAATGTTAAAAAAAGAAATTATTAATATTGAAAGTTTTTATAATAATACTCAAGATAATAAAATTGATGATGATATTGATAATCAATTAAATGTTATTTCTATAAATAATGAAAATGAAAAATTTTTAGATGATGAAAAAGAAAAAGATGAAGATTTAAATTTAAATATGGAAAAAGATAAAAATAAAAATGAAGAAAAAAATAATAAAAATAAGGATTTTGAAATAAAATTAAATGAGGAAAATAAAAATGAAAATAATATTAATTTGGAAATAGAAAAAGAAAAAGATGAAAATAAAAATAATAAAAATCAAATAAATAATTTTTCAGGAAAATCTAATATCCAATTAATGTCTGAAATTAATAATTTATCTAATAAAAAATCAAATAATAAAGAAGATGAAAATAAAGTAGAAAATGAAAAAAATGTTGAAGATAAAAATCAATAAATTTAAAAAAAATAAATTAATTAAACCTGAATTATAAATAATTTTTAATTCAAATATATCTTTTATTTTTCAAATAATAATAATCATTCATTTCACAATTTTATAAATTAGAAAATCAAATAATAAATAATTATTTGATAATTAAAAAATTATATTTTAATTAAATTAAAATTTAAAGAAGTAATAAGCAAATAAATAATTAATTATTTACATTTTTTTTATTTTCTATATATTATTGTATTTTAAATGTAAATAAAAAGATCTAATAATATTTATAATCCCTTATATAATATAAAAATAAATAGTTTATTTTTTAATAATTATATTTTTTTAGAAAAAAAAACTTTCATAAAATAAAATGAATACAATATCAGATGTTTATAGTCCTAAATTTGATAGTAAAAAAATGCAAAATTTATCAATTCTAAGACAAAGTCATTTAAAACATAAAATAGAAAATCTTTTTATTAATCCAACTTTAAATTCAAAAAATTTAAATTCATATGTTACTCCAAAAAATAAAAATGTTAAAATAAGTTTTAATGATAGATCATCAACTAGACATTATACTAATTCATCTTCTCCTTCTATTTTTTTTGATAATAGTGGTATGTTAAAAAATAATGATTTAAATATTGAAAATAATTTTGATCAAAATTATTTTAGTAATATTGGAAATAATGTAATTTTAAAAGGAGCTTCAAAAAGTTATTCAAAAAAAAAACAATATATTAAATTAATTAATGAAAATAAAAATGATTTTTTTATTAACGAAATAAAAGAAATTGATAATATTAATCATATTGAAAAAAAGAATTTAAATTCTAAAAAAGAAAAAAGAAAAAAAAGAAATTTAATTTTACAAATTGAAGAATTAAAAGATGAATCAAAACATAATGAAAACAATTTAGAAAATGTACAATTAAATTTAGAAAAAGAAAAAGATAATAATGATAATTTAAATAAAGATTCATTAAATAATTCCAACAAATTAAAAATACATAATAATCACTCATTAAGCTTAATGAATATAGATGAAATAATAACTCTAAAAAAAAGTCAAAGAAGAAAAAGAAATCTTACAAAAATAAAATCAGAATATCAAAATTTAATTGTTAATAATACAAATAATTACAATAATTTAAAAATTGAAACTAATATAGGAGAAAATGATATAAATGAAAGAAATAATACAGAAAATAAAAAAATTCCCTTAAGAAAATTTTCTGAAGAACCAATAATCAATTATAAAAAACACTTTAATATTGATAATATAACTTTATCAAATGAAAAATCAGAAAATGAAACAATATATAATAATTTAAATACACAATCAATAGAAAACAATATAAAAAAACTTCAAAAAAAAAATTCAAAAATTAAAGAAGGAAATTACATAAAAGTTTCATTAGGTTATTCAAAAGCAGGAAAAGATGATAATAAAAACATAAAAACAAACCAAGACTCATATTTCATCCTTGAAAAAATAAATGGTTTAAACTTTAACATATATGGAATATTCGATGGTCATGGTTCAAGTGGTCATTTAATAAGTAAATTCATATCAAATTATTTATTAAACTATTATAAATATAATGAAGAAATAAAATCAAAAAAAAATATAGAAAGTATATATTTACTCTTAAAAAAAAAAAATTATTCCTTTATAAAAAACTCAATAAAAAAATCAGAAGAATCTTTATTCGATTCAGATGAAATTGATAGTTCATTCTCAGGGACAACATGTATATTAATTTTTATATTAGGAAATAAAATAATAAGTATAAATATTGGTGACTCAAGAGCAATTATGATAAAAGAAAATAAAAATTATATTCAATTATCAATTGATCATAAACCAGAAAATAAAGAAGAAAAAGAAAGAATTGAAAAAAATGGAGGAGAATTAAGAAAAATTATACAAAATAATGAAGAAATTGGACCAATTAGAGTTTGGGTTAAAGGAAAAAAATATCCTGGAATTGCAATGAGTAGATCAATTGGTGATTCTGTTGCTAATGAAATTGGAGTTTTTAGTTTACCTGAAATTAAAGAATTTTATATTCAAAATAATTGTAAATTTATTGTTATTGGTAGTGATGGATTATGGGAATTTTTAGAAAATGAAAAAGTTGTTAGATATGTTAATAAATTTAATGATATTTTGTTTATTAATGAGTATATTGAAAATTTAGTTAGTAAAGCTGTTAAATATTGGGAAAAGTATGATGTTATTGTTGATGATATTACTTGTATTTTAATTGTTTTTAATAATGAGGATTTATGATATTTGAATATGTTTTTTTTTTTTACATCATTTATTTTATATT
>Ga0256407_10014278_pt1 | contig 10482 bp, 12 predicted proteins | sample RumenRJG_04DNA_FD_193489 | JGI IMG/M metagenome (GOLD analysis project Ga0256407, IMG submission 193489) | Bovine rumen microbial communities from Lethbridge, Alberta, Canada - RJG_04 | ecosystem: Host-associated > Mammals > Digestive system > Stomach > Rumen | place: Canada: Alberta... | reverse complement strand
CTTCTTTTTTATTCGCCAAAAGTTGCAGCAGTTTTATGCAAAAATACCTTAATTTATTCTTTTTTGTGTAAAATCTATATGCAAATACGACACTTTTTACTGAAAACCCACGAAGCACTATATATATTATATATATTTAATATAATATAATACAAATATTTATATAATAGGGCTGAAACCGACCGACACACACGAACTAAAAGCCCCTACAAGCCCATTTATAGCCCCGTAGAGCGATTTTTTAGCCTTGATAGTGGAATTATACCACCCAAGCACTAAAACGCTGAAAAACGCCCTTATTTTGCGTTATAGGGCATATTTAGAAAATGGCACAAATTAGACAGCATTAAGGCACTTTATAGGGGGCTTGCTGATGTAGATTATAGCACAGACAAAGGGCGAACAGAGAAAAACCACCCCCAAAGGCAAAGGGGGGGCATACCCCGTTAGCGATACAGAGCGACCACGACCAACCCACACGCAAAATTATTTTGCATACCTTGAAGCCACAAACGAAGCACGAAAGAAGCACGAAAGATTTACAGCGAGTTAGCAACGACAGACACACCCTTTTTATTTGTGGCGAATATTTAAGCAAGTATTTTGCGAGTGCTGATACAGACAAAACACCCCCCGACTGCTTACACAAAAAGCCTTTATTTAATAGCCTTAATCTATTTAATCACTTTAATTACTTTAATCACTTTAATTACTTTAATCACTTTAATTACTTTAATCACTTTAATTACTTTAATCTATTTAATTAACTTAATCACTTTAATTACTTTAATCACTTTAATTAAAAAACAAGTTGCAGAAGCCGACACAAAAAAAACAATAAAAACAAATACTTGACAATACTAACAAATTATGATAATATAGAGTATGTGCAAGGGGCGGTTATAATCTTAAACATCAAAGCACTTACGAAACGCCAACCAACCCCACACAAAAAAATCACTTTTCAAAAAGTATTTTTCAAAAACTCTATAAGGTAAGGTAAAAGAATTATGAACGATATTATTTTAGAAAACAACAACTTAATACAGCAAGAAAGATTTACAGAAGCAACCGACCAATTTTTAGCAAGCATAGTATTAGCACCAACGACAAAGGACGCATACAGAAAAGGCTTGAAAAAGTTTTATACTTTTATGAGCGACGAAAACATCACAACCATTAACGACATAACAGCCGTAAAGTATAGAGAGTATTTACTGAAAAATAACAAAGCCCCAAGCGTGAACTTATACTTAACAGCATTTAAGAGATTATGCAAATATCTTAATAAGCATTATGGCATAGGGGACATTACAGAAGAATTAAAAAGCGTGAAGATTACAAAGGGCAATAAGAAAGACAGCCTTACACTTACACAGACAAAAGAACTTTTAAGCCTTGAAATGAATAAGAGAGATAAAGCGATAATACATTTATTTATTACGGCGGGGCTTCGTGAGATAGAACTTGTAAGAGCAGATATACAAGACATCACTAACGACGGCGACAGACACATTTTATTAGTGCAAGGCAAGGGCGAAGAAACAAAAAACAATTTTGTTATTTTAACTGATAGCACATACAAGATTATTAACGAATATTTAGCAGAGAGAAAAAACTTGAAACCTACTGACGCATTATTTACAAGCGACAGCAACAGAAACAATAACGGAAGATTAAGCACAAGTGCGATAAGGCATTTAGTAAAAGCAAAATTAAGAGAGATAGGCATTAACACACCAAGAATAAGCACACACTCATTAAGACACACAGCAATTAACTTAATCATAGATAATGGGGCTGAACTATTAGAAGCCCAACAATTCGCAAGACACAAAAGCCCTACGACCACACAACAAAATTATATTGATGTAAGAATAAACACAAAGGCAAAGGGCAAGAGTGCTGATATACTTGAAAGCGTGCTTAATAATGATTAAACACAAAAAAGATTTTTTTAGCAGATTACTTGAAAACAGAAACAACAACTTAATTAAGTTTATAGAACTTGAAGCCTTACTTGAAGCGAGCGAAAGCGACGGCGACATTACAGAACTTGCAGAGCCTTTATACAAAAACAATACTGACTTATTTAACAGCGTAGAGAGTGCGAAGCGATACATTAACAGAACTTACGACGAATTAGAAAAAGCATACAAACAATTAAGGGGGCATAATGAATTATAATATTTTGAAGAACATTAACGACACTATTACAACAGATACAAGCAACACAACTTTTAATAATTACATAATCAATTATGATAGCAAAATTAAAAAGATGTTTTATAACTTGATTAAAGACGGCATTTACAGAAGATACGCAGAGCGAAACGACTACAACCATTTAAGCAAGATGTTAGAGATAGAACTATTAGACTATACCTTTAAGCGACTTAACGAACACCAACAGAAGATTTATATTTTTAAGAGCGATTACATCAACAAAAAAGATATTGAAAAGCAACTTGAAGATTACGAAAACAACAAGCAACAATTTATTAAGCAAGGGGGACTATATGGCAAACAATAAGAACTTAAAACCATTTACAAGCGACACAGCAAAAGAGAACGGACGCAAGGGCGGTATTGCAAGTGGCATTAGCAGAAACAAAGACAAAGATTTTACATACTTGATTAAGCATATAGCACAGCAAGAACTGACGGACGAAGAAACAAAAGCCGAACTTGTAAAAATGGGACTTGATACAGACATTAGAAACTTAATCATTTTTAAGATGTTAGAAGAAGCGAAGCAAGGCAACTATAAAGCAATACAAAAACTTTTTGACACATTTTTAGCGGTGGACTACAACCAATTACAACATAGTTTTGATTTATCATAACTGAAAGGGGGAAACAATGGAAGCGAAGAAGAAGAACACAGCGAAAGACAAACTGATTAAAAGAATTGCTGAAACAGAACTTGAAGCGGACGCTGTAAAAGTTATCAATTTAGTTATGGACTTATACACACGCAAAACAAAAAAGAAAAATTAAGAAAGGTAAAAGGTAAAAATTATGGAAAAGAAAACAACAAAAAAAGATTTAAGCGATTATAAGAAAAGCGTTATTGCATTTGCGAAAGCGTGCGAAAATGTAAAAGTTATGGACTTATTAGCAAGACTTATAGAGCATTTAGACATTATACAAAAAGGCGAAGCAACAAAGCAACTAAAAAAACTTATTGCAGAACTTGAAAGCACACCAACATTTACAAAATACTTAAACAAAGTGCTTAAAGATGTTTACAAAGATAAGGAAACAAAAAAAGGCTTCGCAACACATACCATATTAAACAAAACAATTAAGAAAAAATAAGAAAGGTAAGAGCCACAAACTCTATAAGGTAAAACAATTATGAAAGAGATTAAAACACTTAAACTTATTTACACTTACACAGACGGCACACAAAAAGAGATATTACTTGACGCAGAAAAAAGTTATTTTTATGAGATGCACGACAAAGACGAAACAACCTTGATTTATGCAGAAGATACAGCCGAGCAGATAACACAGAAGCAAGCACCATTTACACAACCCGACAATGATTATTTTGAGAACTTTACAGCATACGACTTATTTACTAAAAAGCCCGTAAAAATGAACTTGCGAAAAGCGATACAGAACAGCAAGACACTTAAACTACCAACGGCAGAAGAATTAAAAAATATAACTCTATAAGGGGGAAGATATGGCAACACGAATAATAGCATTTGTGAATAACAAAGGCGGTATTGCAAGGACTACAAGCATATTTAATATTGCTTACGGCTTGCAGAAGAAAAACAAAAAAGTTTTATGTATTGATTTAGACGCACAAGGCAATTTATCACTTGCATTTAATATTAAGCCCGAGAATATGCAAGGGCGAAGCGTTAGCGAATTATTAAAGGGCGAAGCCACAGCGACAGAGTGCTTACACACAATAGACAACATAGACATTATACCAAGCAATTTAACTTTATCTTTTACAGAGTTAGAACTATTTACAAAGCCAAAGAGAGAAGAAACACTTAAAAGATTTATAGAGCCAATAAAAAACAATTATGATTTTATTTTACTTGATACAGCACCTAACTTATTGCTATTAACACAGAACGCCTTGACACTTGCTACTGAACTACTGACACCAACAGAAGCGGGCTATTTTGCATTAAACGGCGTGGCACAATTATTTGTATTTATTCGCAAACAGATTACAGACATCTTAAACCCTAACTTGATATTTGACGGGGCATTTATTACAAAATACAACACGACCACGACACTTACAAAAGATGTAGAAGCAGAGTATAAGAGAATATTACAAGACAACTTGCTTACATCAAAGATAAGGCGAGATGTAAAACTTGAAGAAAGCCCAAGTTATCACAAATCAATTTACGACTACGCACCTAAAAGCAAAGGGGCGGAAGATTACGAAGCATTAACGACCGAGATTATAGCATTACACGATTAAAGGAAAGGGGGCGACGATATGGGAAAGAAAGGCGGGCTGAACTTTAACGACGAAAGCATTACTGATATATTTAACTATAACAACCCTGACTATTACAAGGCAAAAGCCGAAAGCCAAGCAGAGCCACAGACGGCAAAGGCTGTAAGCAAAATGGAAGCACCAAAGCAAGAACTCAAACGAAGCGAGAACGAAGCGAGAAACAAAACACAGAACACGACCACAAAGGGCTTACAGAGTGGCACGACAAGAACTACTTTACAGATAGCGACCGACCATTTAGAAACGATAGAAGCATTAGCGACATATACACACAATAGCAAAATAGATATACTGACACAATTACTTAATAGAGCGATAGAAGAATTAGACAAAGCACAACCACAATTATTACAGCAAGCACTCAAACAGCACAGAGAGATTAAAAAACAATTATTTTAAGAAAGGGGCGACAATATGGCAGAATATATAAACTTAACAACAGCAAGCAAGCAAGCAAGAGTAAGCATACAGACATTAAGGCGAGATATTAAGATTAACAAACTTAAAGCCTTAAAGGTGGGGCGTAGTTATGTATTAACAGAGAAAGACTTTAAGAACTACTTACAAGACAGATACAACACAACCGACTTAAAGACCATTGAAAAATTAAAGGCTTCACTATAACCCAAAATTACACTCAATAACCGATAATTTACATTAACGGCAATTAAAAAAGAGAGTATTTACTGACAAAAAATTAAGCAAAACTCTTAATATTTGCGACACACTACATTATAAGAAGCGATATACTGATAATTTGCAAAAAAAGTATAAAAACATCAACAACATACTTTTAAGCGTAAAATTAGTTATGCTGACACAACACTTATTATATATACCCACTTTTTATATATAATCATTTATTCTATTTTTGACACAGACATTATAAGAAACAACACTTGAAAACATCAACACTATTACTATACGCTTTATCTTAACATTACTGATACAGAAAAACACACCCACACGGCAAATAAGAGTTTATACTATACCTTGATTAAGGGGGGCTATACCCCTTTTAAGATTAAAGCACTACTTGACTAACTCACACGCAGAACTTTTTTACATATACCCGACTTTTAATTTTTTTCAATTTACAATATACCTTGATTTATATTTTTACTTGCATTATTGACTTGATTACTTTACTTTTAACCAATAAAAGACAAACTCTATAAGGGGGCTTTATGGACTTAAACACAATAAAATCAAAATATGATTACATCAAAGACATTTATTTTGATTACTCATACAAGGCAAAAGATATTTTTAATATCATTGATTACATTAAACCCGAACTTGAAGAACGCAAAAAGTATATAAACGACCGCCCCGCTGACGACAGCATTTTTGGGGCTACCATTGACGAAGCCGACCAAGTAAGCGACCGCCCCTTATATTGCTTATACAAAGAATTAGGCAAAGACAATATACTTAATATATCTTTTAACAATTTTGAAAGAGCCGAAGCGATACTTAAAAGAGAACACGACAAAGCCACAGACGAAGAAACAAAAAAGAGTTTTGCGAGAGCCTACGAAGATATACTTAATATGGCAGCAGACAAAATAAAATACTTGCTTACTGAACTTTATATTATTATTAGCATTAACAACAATGAAGAATTAAAAAAGATTTTTTCACTATTAAGATTTAGTGCATTAAAGGGCATACAAGACAAAAACTATATAAGCATAGAGCAGAGAAGAAACGGCAAGCCCTTTATATATCAAATTAAGGCATTTTTAGATTACGACACATACAAGAAAAACTTTACTGAACTTGAAAAAGACACGACCAACTATTTAGATTATGGCTTTTTAGTTATTATATTATTTTACACGCTTGATAGTTTATCATTTATTTACAAAGCAAATAACAAAGAACTTAAAGAGCAAAACTTTTTTACATCTTCTACAAAATCATTTTTGAAACATCTAAAAGAACAGCACTACAAATACGGAAGCAATAGCACAGATATTTTACAAAATTATTTTGATTATGAACTTTACAGAAACCCTTACAACGCAGACACACTTTTTGATATTGTTTTAGATTTACACAACTATATTATTAAAAGTGATGTAAAAGAAACAGCAGAAGAAACACCGCAAGCAATACCAATTTTTAAGCCAACATATACACCGATTAACCAAAACTTTACGATTACAGACAATACCAGAAAATACCAAGACGACAGCGACAACAAATTATATACACACTTACAGAAGAACGATACAGACAAAGAGATTAACATTATTAAAGGCAACGACATTATAAGAAAAAGGGCAAAGCAGATAAAGAAAAAATACGACGGCATTACAGACGACGAAGCACTACAAGAAGCAATAGCAGAGTTTAAGAAAGAAGAAGAACAGAAGAAAAACAAACCACAGCCGACAACAATTTTTGATTTTTTGACAGAAGAAGAACTTAAAAAAAGTGGGCTGACATACGATATAAGAAAAGATAAAAGCGAACTCATTTACATTGAAAGCAAGACAAAGAGCGTAAAAAGTATATTGAATATTGACGACAAACAATTATATTTACAATATGGCAGAGAAGCACTTAAAACAAAAAAGTTTATTGAAGCCAAAGCATTTAACTTTATTTTGCAAAATGGAATTAACGCACTTACACCCGCTACAATTATAGGGATAGAGCCTGACGAATATAACAACTTTTACAAAACAAATAACGATACATCTTACACCCTTGATAAGTTAGAGAACACACTTACAATACTAAAAAGAAAAACTATACAGATAGACAACAGCGACCGCCACAGCATACTTAACCTACCAATTAAAAAAATAGAGAGCAACAACAAATTAGACGAAGCAACAAAACAAAGTATTATATCTATTTTGAAAAATGGCACACTTGAAACTGATTTTATATCAAACTTTTACAAGGGCAAAGATACAACAACAAATAAACTTAATATGTTTATCACGCTTAACCCATTTGAGATATTTTACTTAAAACTTATTTATTTATCAAACAGAATAGCAACCGACGAAACACCAAAGCCAAAAGCAATAAAAGGCAATACACTTAAAAGGCAAAGGGCAGACTTTATAAAAGACTTGCTTTTTTGGTATATGAAAAGCGACAAAGACAACCGCCAAGAACTCAAACAAAATAACTTTACTCAATATACACATTTATTTACTATAAGCCAACTGAAAGACAAACTGACAGAGAACGGACTATTAAACGAAAACAACCGCAAGTATAATGAAACCATACGAAAACCACTGCAAGAAACATTAAACTATTTACAAGACAACGGCATTATTATTTATATTACAAAGGCATTTGATTTTTACGACGAACAGACAGCCAACAACAAACGAAACTTTAAGCGAGATTTTGAAGCCCAAGAGATAAGCATTACACTTAAAAATTACACCTAAAAAACTGCTGCAACTCGCCTAAAAAAATACATTTTGCGACATATTACAAGGTGCATACAGACATATTACAAGGTGCATACAGACATATTACAAGGTGCAAAAACGGGCTAAAACCATTGAAAATAAAGGCTTTTTTATTCTAAAGTATATAAAGTATATAAACCAATTACGGCGACCGCTTGACAGCGTCGCCAATTATGAATATATTGACTTTATCATTTACAAGCAAAGCAGAAAGACAAAAAAAGAGAGCAGCCGCAAAGGGCTACTCACTCTATAAGGTATTAAGATTATATAACTTTTTGCTTTTAATTGCAAGTGAAATATAATATTAAAGGCGGTAAAAAGTTTATGAACGATTACACAAAGCAACAAATAAGATTACACTTGAAAGATTACTTGACAGAGATAAGCAGAAAAGGAAACGACGACACACATTTTTTTAACCCAACTGACAATACAGACAGCAAGGCGAGTTTATCTATAACAACCGACGGCACAGCATTTAAGGATTTTGGCTACAATGGAAATGGACTTGAAAAAGGCGACATTTTTACTTTATACGCTTACATTAACGGGCTTGATGTAAAAAATGATTTTAAGCAGATATGCAGAGAGTTAGCGGCAAAGTATAATATAAGCATTGACGAAGATTACACAGCACAGAAGCGAAGCCCAAGCACGATAAAGCAAGAACTGAAACAGCAAGAAGAAGAACAGAAGCAAGAAGATTTAACTAACTATTACACGATTTGCAGAAAAAAACTTGAAGCGAGCGAAGAAGCAAGAAACTATTTACTTAAAAGATGTATAAGCGAAGAACTACAAGCAAAGTATAATATAGGCTACGACAAAGAGAAGAAACAAATTATTATACCTTGCAACAAATATTATTATAAAGGGCGAAGCATTGACGATACGGCACACATCAAACACAGCAACCCAAAGGGCGTAAAAGTTAGTTTATGGAATTACGAAACCTTGAAGAACAGCACAAAGGACACTTGCATTATAATTACTGAAAGCATTACTGACGCATTAAGTATTGAAAATGGAAACAGCGAACTTAAAACCATAGCACTTAATAGCACATCAAATAAAGACTTGCTGTATAAAGCAATAGACTATTACAAATACAAGGGCTACTTTATACTTGCATTAGACAGCGACATTACGGGGCTTGAAGCGAGCCTTGATATACACAGAGAGTTAGCAAACAAAAATATTTTTAGTTATATATACAACCAAGACGAAAACACATACAGCACAGAAGCCAAAGACTTTAACGAATTAGCACAACTATTTAAGGGCGATAAAGACAGCCTTAACAATTTAGCAACCAACCTTTTTAGCGACGGACAAGAAGCATACAAGCAATACATCTTAAAAGACTTGAAACCAACAACAGAATATTTAAGCGAACTTGAAGAAGATATTAAGAACGGCGACACATACACACCGACACCGACGAACATTACAGAACTTGACAAAGTATTAAACGGCGGACTATTTGCAAAAAATCTTATAGTGCTTACGGCTGATACAAGCATAGGCAAAACAGCATTTGCTTTACAAGTGGCGGACAGCATAGCAAGAAAAAAACCCGTATTATATTTTAGCCTTGAAATGAGCCAAGCCGAACTTATAGCACGAAGCATAAGCCGATATATGAGCGAGTGGCAACCGATAGACACAGAACACCTACACGAATTGAATTACAGCCAATTAGATATATTGCAAGGTAAGATGTATAGCAACCCCGAAGCATTAAACATTTACGAAACAGCAAAAGCACAATACATTAGCGACATACAAGACCGACTTATTATTTATGAGTGCTTAAACGATAAAGAGAACACCATTACAGCGATTACTGAAAAAATATCAAACTATATAGCCAAGACAGAACAAAAGCCGATAGTGTTTATTGATTACTTGCAATACATAGACGCAGACGAACAGCACGCCACAGATAAGCAAGCAACGGACAAAATCATTAGAGAATTAAAAAAGACAGCAAGGCTTTACGCTATACCTATATTTGCTATTAGCAGCCGAGCAAGAAGCACTTACAATACAGAAACCACACTTGAAAGCGGTAAGAATAGTGGCGATATTGAATATACGGCTGATGTTATGATAGGGCTAAACCTTGAAGCCGTCCAAGAGATAAAACAGCAAGCCAACGGCAAACTGAAAGCAGACGACCGCAAGAAGATTAAGCAAGCAAGCAAACAGCATACACGAAAGATTTACTTAACAATTATGAAGAACAGAAACGGGGCAAGAGATAAAGACATTAAGGGCATAGACTTTACGCCAATTATAAATACATTTGATTTTAGCAAGGCACATATTGAATAATGGCACATAATACAAGGTGCAAACACAGAAGCCAAACCCGAGCGACAAAGGGCAAGGCTTCTTTTTTATTCGCCAAAAGTTGCAGCAGTTTTATGCAAAAATACCTTAATTTATTCTTTTTTGTGTAAAATCTATATGCAAATACGACACTTTTTACTGAAAACCCACGAAGCACTATATATAATAATATAATAC
>Ga0256407_10014276_pt1 | contig 10483 bp, 10 predicted proteins | sample RumenRJG_04DNA_FD_193489 | JGI IMG/M metagenome (GOLD analysis project Ga0256407, IMG submission 193489) | Bovine rumen microbial communities from Lethbridge, Alberta, Canada - RJG_04 | ecosystem: Host-associated > Mammals > Digestive system > Stomach > Rumen | place: Canada: Alberta... | reverse complement strand
CATCAAATACTGTCGGAAACCAACTGTTCTTAAACATTACTGGTAACATAATCAATACCTCCTAATTATATTTTAGTTTAACGTTTTTTGTTTGCCTTGGCCTTGCGGCCTCAGCCGGGCTGTCTGCCAGCGGCCATTCAAGCTGTGCTTTTGTGGTGCCCGCTTGCTTACGGCTCTCACTCAATAAGTTGCAAGTCTTGTGCCAAGGCGTTTTTGAGACAAAATGTCTCATTTTCGTGACAAAAAGACTCATTCTTGACGGGCCTCCTGCCTAATCCTCACGGTCAGCATTTCCTCATGCTTCCTGCCTTTCGTGTATTACAACATTTTACCTCGCGAAGCTAAGGCGGACAGGAATTGAAAATCGACGCGCGAAGCGGAAGTAAACTGCGCCTGTCTGTCACATGATGGCAATCAGCGGGATAAGGAGGAGTCTTTTGACATGGGGTAGGGGCGTGTTTGGGAGGATGCGTGGTAGGGGGGTGGTCATCGTCGTTATTATTCTCATTTGCATGCTCATCAAAAATATCAGGAAAAAGAAAAAATGACGGCTGGCCAGCTTTCTAAGCTTGTCGCCTTAAGCCAAAGAAATAGAGGACGGAAGGGGCCCAGCCTGTGTGGCTCCTTCCGTCCTCCGCTTTGTCCCGAAATGTCATTGGGCCATGTAAACGAATGTCTTCGGTCCCTGGGCGGGGAATTGGTACATGAATTCGGTATACTCGGGCTTTTTCTTGATTACCGTGTCCACAATTTGGGCTATCTGCTTCATGCTTAGTTTCTTCAGGTCGAGCTGATATGATTCGTAGCCGTCCTCAGTAGCCTTGGCTAAACTCTTGTTGTAACTGAGCATAAAACTGCCCTCCGTCTCGCCGATGAGGATACCTTCTTGCTGGTCATTATGAAGATTGCAGTCTATATTGTATGCAAACGGAAGGGCCACGACGCCGTCTTTCAGCACACCCACTTGCAGGGTCTCTCCTGCCAGCTCGTCGTTTTCATCCATCAGCACAATGTCCTTGTACTTGCCGTCTTTCACCACTCGGCACAAAAGGTAAAAATCTTCAGATTCCAACATGTCGGCCTTGACCGGGGCGCATTCTATGTCGCCTACATCCGATTTGGGGATGAAGGCGCTCTCCATATCACACCACTTCGTAAGGGTGCTCACCTTGAAGTAATCGCCTTCCTCACCCAGCACCGCATAAACACTGCCCGCAGAAGCCATGATGTCTGTGCTAAGCTCAAACCCTGGCTTGCCCGGCAGGTCCGACCATTGGTAGATATTCTCGAAATCGTCGCTCTCGCAGTCAGACTCAATCCATCTGACCAAATTGGGACTGTCCTCACTAGGCGTCTTGAGGAGCACCGATTCCTCTGCTGTCACCACCACGAATTTTTGGAATGGTGGCAAGGACACGTTGATCACACTTTCTGTCTTCGCAGCAGTGTCTGCCGCCGTTGCTTTCTCAGCAGTCTTCTTGTCACTGCAGTTGGCTGTCAGTCCGGCGAACAGCATTCCACAAAGCACAACAAGAAATCTGGTCTTGATGGTTCTCGTCATAGTTGTAATGGTAGGGTTGTGTTATTGATTGTATTTTTATGAAGCTTATGAGTGCAAATATAATAAAAAATCTCTTATAGCTTTGTCAAATGCCCAATAATTGCTATTTTTGTATGCCGTAAGGGCAAAAATCCTTCTTAGGCTGAAACACAGCCTGGAATATAATAATGCCATAACGCCCAATCTATGAGGGGGCATAGCTCAGTTGGGAGAGCATCTGCATCGCACGCAGAAGGTCGTGGGTTCGAGTCCCATTGCCTCCACCACCCTCAAAAGTATAAGTCGCTGATTCATAACGAATTGGCGACTTTCTTTTTGCGATTGTCCCCAACTTTTCGGATTTTTTGGGGACAATTGGGGACGCAAAATGACGTTTTTTGTTTCCATTCTTGCAACATAATCAGGCGTAGATGTGTTCATTTTGTTAAATTTATTTGTTTAATAATGTTAATTAAATGTTAAATATTACTTAATCAGCGTTGATTGAACTAATTATTAGAATTTTTTTTACAAATCTTGTTGACCAAAAGTCATGCTGTTTTTTTCTTGACTCTTCATGTATGGGTAACAGAGTTTTTGCCGTTTTTCCTGTTTTTACCGCTTTTGCTAATCATTGCCAAGGAAGATTACTGTTTGGCCTTCCTCTACAACCTTTTTCCATATTCAAGATGAAAAACCATGCATTAGAAACGGCATTTATCTCTCGTCGAATAACGATTTGTCGCTCTTCCGCTCCCTTCTCGTGGCAGGCGGATTGATAGACCATCCGAAAGCTTTCAGGTTCTCCTTCAGTGCGAAGTCGATGAGGTTGTTGCGCTTGTACTGGCGGGTTCCCTCGGCGAATTTCTTCTGCTTTTCCTTCTCCTGAATCACCTGGATCACCTGTATGTAGCTGTCCTTGTGATATCGCGCCTCTTTCCGTATCTGAGCCATATAGTAGGCCACTTCCCTTCTGGAGAGGTATTTCGACAGGAAATGCTCGGCAATACGTTCTTGGTTTTCAGCCTCATAGAAATCGTTGGAGCGCACTCTCTCCCTCGTTGTCTTCTTCTCAACTGGAATTATCTTTTCTACGAAAGGATAAAGCGGCAGGTCACCTTTTCTCCATGGGCGCTGCTCACCCTCCTTGGGGTGCTCACGGGTGTAGATGTAGATGATGATGGTGGCCACCTTTCCTCCCTTACGCCCATTCCCTTCTGTCTGATAGTCGAACCAGACATTCGAGGCGTTGTTGAGGTACATGGTTAGCAACTCGTCCTGCGCTGCGTCCAGAATGCTTCTCCTCATGTCCTTGAAGTTCTCCAGCGAGGCCGGCTGGAGCACCTTGCCGGTCTTGGGGTCTCTTATCTCGTCGAGGTTGAAAAGCTGCCTGAAATCGTCCATGCTGATGGGAACCACCCGTTTCTTGTAGACATTGCCCTGAATGAACTGCTCGTGCTCGTAGTGGGTGTAGTCACCGCCGAAACGGCAGCACAGCTCGTACATCTTCTGCGTGTATTTGGAACGGAGTTTCATGGCCGTGCCGACATCGAAGCAGGTGAAGTTCTTGTTCAGGTTGATGAGATACGGCATGATTTCCGGCGACACACGCACCGCATATAGGTCTTTCTTCGGGTCGTAGAAGAAAGTGTCCACCCAGTGCAGCTTTCCGATTATCTCATCGCCATTTTCATCCAGGTATCTTACCGTGACGAACTTCTCACCCATGGTGCTGAGCACCTCATAGGTCCTCGGAACGTTCTTCGAGCCTCCTATCAGCCCCAGGTCTTCGTCAGTGAGGTAGAAATACAGGTCTTTCCAGTTGTCAGGCACGCCAAGGCCTTTCTCTACGAACTTCCGTTTCACCTCACCCGTCAGGAAGTACATGGTTCTCCTTTCAAGGAGGTTGTAGGTAATCGGCGAATTGATGAGAATGTTGCTCCAGCTCACGTTCTCATGCTTGATCCTCATCAGGCTAAGCTGAAAGGGAATACTTTCTGCTTTTGGTTTCATGGGCAATTTGTTTTGTGGGACGCTCATGGCATCCCGATTTTTCACTGTTGCAAATTTATGTTTTTTCCAGATTGCCCCCAAATCGCCATAGCTGGACGGGAAGGTCGTTTTTTAGCGCATTTCCTCCCAATGAAAGGTTTATTAACATATTTCACACTTTTAAACATTCTTAAAATGGGACATTTTAAAGGCTATTTTGGAGTCATTTTCGACCCGAAATTGCCTCTTTTGACGAATCTTTTACAAAATGTTGATTTTTCGGTCTCCAGAAGTGCCAAAGATGCCGCTGAGAGCGGCGTCTTCGCCTGGTTCAGCGCAATTCCTCCCAATTTAGCGCAATTCCTCCCAATTACAGCGCAATTCCTCCCAATTACAGCGCAATTCCTCCCAATTACCAGCGCAATTCCTCCCAATTAAAGCCCATTTTTGCTCATAACTATCTGATAATCAATAATTTTTTCTTGCCTTAAAATAAAGCTTTATAAAATATTATATAAATAAAGCTTTAAGGGAAACTTTTGACAAAAGGGAAAAAGAAGTCCTTTTTACAGTCGGAAAACGTCGTCAGGAGATGACGGCGTCCGCGCCAGGCGCTGTTATGGCGTCTCATCCGGCGGATGAGCTTTTTCTGACAAAACGGGCGTTTTCGTCCGAAATCGTCTGATAACGTCACCGATAGCGTTCCGTCTTCCATGCTCCATCCGGACTGCAGCGCACATCCGACTCGGAGGGACACGACAGTCCTGTCCACAGCATGCAGCCGATGCCGTGGAGCAAGTCTCCAACCGATGATGCAGCCTTATGGAAGACTACTTGTAGGAAAAATCGTTTTGTAAAACTTTTTCGCTTTTCTTGCTTTGTACGACTTATAGCATTTCACCGATTTCCGTACAGTCCATCTCAGAAGTCGGAAAGTGAGTTTCAGCAGGGCGAAGGTCAGCCGGATGAGCAGCCCTGCCAGTCTTATGGCTATCCCCAACAGTATGAAGATACCGGCGAATACGATGTCACAGACAGCGGAAGAGAAAGCGTATGCGAAGTTCATAGGTCTTTGTTTTGGAGTTGAAATTCATTTTAGAAAATACTTTACAGGGGCATACCTGTCACCTACAAATTTACAAAAAATATCGCATTTGACCAAACACTGAACGGCTTTTCTTTATAATTTTGCGTATCATATCGAATCAAATCTCCGCACTTTTCTTGCGGAATGTCTTGCAACTTACTATCGTAATTACCTATAATCTATTTTAGTATCATGCCAAACAACAAAAACTTTACTCTTAGAATTTTAATCCTCGACAGGATGTTGAGAACGAATGAAGGTTCGGACATCAACGAGATGCTCGATGCCGTGAACGATTATCTTCAGGAAAGAGGTTTCCCTGCAGTGAAATCTAAAGTAACCCTGCACAACGACATGGGTGAGATCTCCAACACCTACCATGTCAACATCATCAGCCGCAAAGGCTGTCCGGATGCCCGTAGAATCAAATACCGCTACGAGGACATCTCCTTCTCCATCTTCAACAACCGCCTTTCTGCCCGTCATATCCGCGATATAAGAGAGGCCCTGTCCTTTCTAAGCTGCTTCAAGGGGATTCCGGGCTTCGACTGGATGGACGAGATGCTCTCGCGTTTCGATGTGGCCATGGAACCCGAAGCCGCCAAGGTGGTTCAGTTCGAGGAATCTTGCCGGAAACTGGGCATGGAACACTTCTCCCCTCTTTTCCATGCCATTCGCAACCGTACACCGGTTTCCGTCACCTACGAACACTTCGACCAGACAACCAGGACGATGACGCTCTCGCCCTATTATCTGAAGCAGTACTCCCGAAGGTGGTATCTGCTTGCTCACAGTCCCAGGCGCAGCGGAGTCAGTACATTCTGTCTCGACAGAATCAAGGCTATGAGCGAAGACGAGGACAGCGTATACACGCCGATAGACCTCGATATCGATTCCTACTACAAGGATGTGTATGGTATCACCCGCGTGCCTGGTGCCCAACCGGTCACCATACGCTTCTATGTAAGCAGGAAGGATTTCCCCTATCTGAACACTTGTCCCATACACCAGAGCCAGACCGTGCGCCGTAAGAACTATGCGGGCGCCATCATGTCCATCCATGTCATCCCCAACACTGAGCTCATGATGCGTTTTCTCTCCTACGGCGACGGGGTTGTCGTGCTGACCGACATCCCCATGCGGCATGAAATCATCAGAAAATTAAAAAAAATGCTGAAAATGTACGAATCGTTCAAATAGGCTGAACGATTCCTGTTTTCTTTGTATCCGGAAACCAAATCACAAAGATATGGCAAAAACAGAACATCAAGAAGATGGTCAGCCTCAGCACAGGTGCGAGGCAGACAGGGACGGCTGTCATCCGTCCGGCAGCTCATTATGGATGAAGTCCCTTCACAGGGACAGGATGGCGAAACTGATGACCAGATGCTTCAGCAGGGTGTCTGACGACTGGCGTCAGCAGGACTCTCAACGCGTGATGGAGATTCTGGAACGGCTTGTCTACAGGTCAGTCGACACAGACCTCCTGTTGAGGAATCGGGTGCTTCATGCCGGCATGGCCTTCCAGTTCCATGTCGTGGAGAATGTCTACAGCGACGAACTTTTCGACCTGCTCCTGGAGTATCACCCCGACAAGTGGAGAATCATTCAGGATGCTTTTCAGAAAAACGGCCCCGTTGACATCGTCTATGAGGACCGTTATCTGAACAGCCCGCTCGGCTGCATCCTGCTGGCGCAGTTCATCAGGCGGATTGGCTTCCTGTTCCACCTCAGCTTCCGCTCCATCCGGATTGTGGTCTCCAAAAGAGATTTTCACAAGTCGGCCGATGACAATGCCCAGAGACTCTTCCAGCGGTTCAGCTGCCCGGAGAACCGTGACCGGTTCCTCCGTCTCTGCATGGAAGTGATTGTCGGAAGGCCGTATGACCTGGAGGTCAGGAATGTGGGTCACACCCGCTCTTTGGCGATGGCCAATGGGACCTATGAACTGGACATCCGTCCGGAAGGAGGCATCAGCCACGGTTGGGGCATAGACTACGGCAATTCCCACAAGCTCACTGTGGAAGGTATCGTCAACGATGTCGACATCAATGTCCCGTGCTTCAACCAGCTCGCCCATGAACTGGGCAACAAGGGCATCCCCTATGTTGTGGAGTTCATGCCTGCCGTTAAGAAATCGTAAGAATTCTTATCCGGCCGAATTTTTGTTATCAGATAGTTTCTGATTTCAAAATTTTTTGTATTTTTGCGGTGTCATGGAGTCCAGCTGTTGACTTCTTGATTATGTGGAAGATGTGCTTCTAGTTTCAGAATCGGCAAATTTCAAAGGTACGATGAAGCACAGCGACAGCCCGCATTGTGGGCTGCTTGTCTGTGTTATCGTACGCGCTTTGCCGAGCGCTGAAACTGCACAGCGGGTGGCTCACTTTTTCATACCCTCTTCCCAACTGTTTAGATAGATTGAGTGATTTCGATATGATACCAAGAAAACATCTTGAGTATTGTTTGGCAAGGTGCTTCAAGTCGGGAGACTCGTAGCACCTTTTACCATAATAACATTTTACCATATTACTATAAATGCATAATACATAAATATACTATTTCTATATTTGTATAATTCTATATTTATAAAATTCACTATTACAAAAATTATGTATTTTGCAATTACTATATTTCTGTAATTGTATAATACTACGTTTCTTTATTATTAAAAATACAAATACGTTATTTCTAAAATACATTAATATAGTATTACTAAAATATGTAATTATACTATTTACATAATACACAAATTATATAATATATGAAGACGTGGTCAACCTTCTGACATTCTGCACGATAGCATTATTTAACAATAAAAATTCTTCGGAAGCCCGAATCTGTGGAACCTTATTCTTACCTTTGTCCTGCGGAGATGGCTGACCAAACCCGGCATAGCGTGCTATGCCTCCTGTGAACGAACCACTTGACGGGCGGGTCACCAATGATACGATTTATTGCTTAGCAAGTTGTACTTTTGTGCGGACAAACTGCGTCCGCCCTTCAAAAGTAACTTGCCTGCATACGCAGGGAGAAAATACTCGTAACTCGTATTTTTATTTAGGATAACATGGAGAACAGACAGAAAAGATTATGGATTAGGCTGTCGCCCGAGGAGGATGCGTTTTTCAAGAGGAAAGCGTCCAACTACCAGACAGTCAGCGCAATGATTAGAGATGCCGTCCGTCAGTTCAACGACATCGGCACCGTGCGCCGAATAGGGGCATTGAATGAGATGACCGCACTGTACAGGAAGTTCCAGCAGGACCTCTCATGGCTGGGAGGCAACTTCAACCAGGCGATGAAGCGTGCCAATGAACTCGCCATCAGCGGTGAGCTCAGCCAGGACTACTATGACAAGGTCATACTGCCCCAAGTCACCCATATCCTCTCCTTCCTGGAGAAGGTCAAGGACGAGCAGCACACCATTGTCCGCAAACTGACACGAAAATGACGCTCTTCGTATAATATGTAAATACTATATTTACATAATACTAAAATAGCATATTACTATATTTATATATTTGTGTATTTTCATAATACTATTTTACTAAAATACTAAATTAGTATAATACTATAATACTATAATACTATAATACACAATTTATATAATATAGAAATAATGTAAAACATAAATATGGTATTACGAAAATATTATATTATGTGAATACTATAATTTACTAAAATAAAAATTGCGACTTGTAAATACATTATTATTATGATAGCAACGATACTGCCTTCGAGTGCCAACTTCCACGCCGTGGAATACAATGAGCGGAAAGTCGCTCAGGGTAAGGCCGAACTGCTGGAAATGTCCAATTTCGGCTACCTGTCCAATACAGGAGAGTACACATGGGAAGACTTGACCCGATACCTCCTCGACTATTCCTCGAAGAACGACCATATCAAATATCCGCAGTTTCATCTCGCCATTTCGTGCAAGGGTGATGAATACAGCCATGAGCAACTGGTGGAGTTCGCCCATCGCTATCTTGAGGAGATGGGCTATGGCCAGCCCGGTCAGCCCCTGCTGATATATGCCCACCATGACACCGACAACACCCACATCCATGTCATCACCAGCCGGATAGACCCCGACGGCAAGAAGATTAATCACAAGTTTGAGAAAGTCCGTTCCCAGCTGGTGGTCGACCAGCTCATGGGCGTCGACGAGGAGCAGCAGGTCGGCGAGGCCATATCCAATGCATTCCAATACAAATTCTCAACGGTCCAGCAGTTCATGGCCGTCCTCCAGTCCTTAGGCTATGAAACCTACAAGGAGGACGACGATATATTTCTGAAAAGGAACGGCGTGGTTCAGGAGAAGGTAAAAGTTCAGCAGGTAGAGCAGCTTTGTGCACAAGGGCAAAAGGATATGAAACAAGTCTATCGACTCAGAGCCTTACTGCGAAAATTCCGGAATATCACTGCCGACCGACAGGAACTGCAGGAAACTCTGAGGGAGAAAATCGGGGTCAGTCTGGTCTTCTTCGGCTCTAAGGACACACCTTATGGCTATACCATTGTCGACCACCATGACAAGACAGTCTTGAAGGGCAGCGATGTGCTGAAAATCAAAGAACTGCTCCAGTTCCAGTCTAATGAGGAGCGTTTCAGGCAGATGGATGCCTTTATCCGCCAGATTCTGGAAAGCAATGCCGACCTCACCACCAGAGAATTGAACCGGAAACTCCGTTGGCAGTTCGGCTCCCGGGTTTTCGAAGGCAGCGTCCACTTCTCTGGCCAGTCCATCCGCCTTTCAGAAGACATCATACAGACACTGCGCTCCAACGACCGCCGGGCATGGATCCAGTCATTCCTTCCCACAAGTCTTTCTGAAGCTTCCGTCCTCTGTGCTGTCTGCAAGTATGACCATCCCGAGCAGATTAAGGTGTCGGCAGTCCCCGGAGAAAAGGTCAATCAGACTGCGGCCCTGCTGCGCCATATCTTCAACACCACCGCCGATGAGAAGCGGCGCGATGTGATTCATGAGAGCGGCATCCGTCTCAAATATGTCGATGGCCAGTATTTCGCCATCGATTTCGTCAACCGCACCATCCTCAATCTGAACTCCTACGGCTTCGATGTCAAGCGGCTGCTGCCGATGAGGCAACACCCTCAGCAAGTCCGCCAACCTTCCGGCCATACCAAAGCCCCCAACCTGCTCCGTCAGCGTGGCGGTTCCTCCGACACCAACCGCGAATGGGAAGTCGACCACGGCAGCTATGAGGTGGATGATGAGAGGACTTTGAAGAGATAGGAGCCTTTTCCTCCCTACTTCGTTATTGCAATAATAATTGTTTTTATTGTGTTCAAATAGATTTGCGGACACCAAAAGTTTTTTCTATCTATGAAGATAGAGTTCATAGATAGTCCTTATATTTGCAAAATTATTGTTTAATTTCTAAAATCTTAAGTATGGTAACTACTAAAATGAAAAAACTTTTATTTCTGTCTGTAGTGGCAACGTCGTTGTTGTCATCATGCAGTTCAACCTTCTATCAGGTTTATGAGGTGAAGTCGAATGCCCTGAAACAGACCGACAACTCTTTGGTGTATGAGAATGAGGATTTAAAGGTGATGTACAACCTTTGGAGTGCCGGAGGGTCGATGAACTTTATCGTCCAGAACAAGACCGGCCGTGATCTTTTCCTTGACATGGGGCAGTCATTCTTCATCTTCAACGGACAGGCTACCGACTATTTTCAGGACCGTGAGTTTACCAGTTCCGTCTCTATCCGAGTTTTTCACTAATTTGTACCTATAAATCATAAAGTACGTTAAATCAGCGTATTCTGATTTTGTCATTTAATTTATTTTAGGTACATTTGTACCCGTAAATAGATTGGAAATGGCAAAAGGAA
>Ga0256407_10014274_pt1 | contig 10486 bp, 8 predicted proteins | sample RumenRJG_04DNA_FD_193489 | JGI IMG/M metagenome (GOLD analysis project Ga0256407, IMG submission 193489) | Bovine rumen microbial communities from Lethbridge, Alberta, Canada - RJG_04 | ecosystem: Host-associated > Mammals > Digestive system > Stomach > Rumen | place: Canada: Alberta | collected... | reverse complement strand
ATGATAGTCAGCCAGACGCTGCGCCTGCTGGAGCAGTTTACCGCTCTCAGGGATAATCATCACCATATCATACGCGGAATCCGCATGCAAGTCCTGATTTTCTATTATGCCGACTTTTTCAGGTGTATCGAACGAAGCCGCTACATCGACTGCCATATAGCGCAATGACGGATTGTCGACAAGACAGGTCAGCACGTTGTCGGTCGTCGTGAACGGCACTTGGGCTGTTGGATGCCCGGGATAACCGAGCCGCCATATCTGAATATTGTCGTTATCGGGAACGTTCATTATAAAGTTGGAAGCATTCGTCCGATAGTGCCTGAACGGCATTGCCTTGCCGGAAAAGTTCAAGTTTCTGTAATAATCTATTTTTATATAGTCCAACCGGGCATCATGCGACGCAGACGACCTGATGCTAATCACGTTGCTGTTTTTGAACAATTTGGAGGCGAAGGTTTTTGTACCCAGTACGGCTACATCATGCTCAGCAAGCGTGGTTAACGAGAATAAGCCTAAACTGTTGCCGTTCAACGATAATTGAACAGAGGTATTATTGTCTTTACTTGCAGCCGCAAAGGCTACGGTAATGACTCCGTTTAATGTCGTATCTATATCTGTCGTCGCAATAGTGTAACTGCGACTGTTGCCATTGGCGAAATTATAGTTTTCAAAGAAAGTTTTCCCACTGCTCATCCAACTGTATTCATCATTGTCAATCAAAGCCTGACAAGGCACCTTCTTTATGTTGAAGTTTGAACTCTTCGCCGTGATTTCTTCTTCTTCCATAGCGAGGGGGGCATCGCCTTCAGTGATGAAATAATACGAGTATGATGAATAGGGATTATTCTGGTGCTTTGATATATATACCCCATTCGATGTGTTCAGGGTCAGCGTGGACCATCTTCTCGTACCCTCAGCATAGAAGATGGCGTCGTTTGCCCTGCGATAAAGAGGTACTTCCTCTAAATCGTCATAATCAGTATCGTCTACTTGGGTGTATTTGATGACGTCGTTTTCCACACGTCCGCCATAACCGTAAACTTTGATTCTGGATAAGTCGGAGAAACCCAATGATGATATGAAAGACGGCGTCAGTGCATATATGCCTTCATCCTTGACACGTATCTTTGCCCATTTCCCCTTTGACAATACTGAATGTGATGCATAAGTCCCCGTTTCGTCTTCTGCCTTCAGGGATTTCGCGCGTGCAGCCTTCTGTTTCTTGTCAACGACGATTTTACAGCTTGCCAAACGGAAATATTTGTTTCCTTTTTTTATTATCGGCACGAAGTTTACGTCCAATATTCCGCGCTTACGAGAAACGCCGAGCAAGGCGTTGACCACAATTTGCTCACCGGGCTGATATGTATATTTCTTTAGGGAATCCACTTCGGAGGCACTCATCTGGACATATTCAGGATACTCCAGGTGAACTGAATAGTCATAATTACGGAAATCATCACTGAGGTTGATGGTTTTACTAAACATCGGTAACGACGTAAATTCGCTATTCCACTCAATGTGGGAGAATGATGATGTTTCTTCCGCAATGACAGGCACAGAAGAGACACACGCAAGAATGAGTGAGGATAATATGATGAGTAATTTGCGCATAGACTATTTAATATTAAATTCCAATAATTTTTGTTTGCCTAACATACACGATATATGCTCGTCCTTATGAACAGATGCTTTCCTATACAACGGACAGGAAAACAGCAGATCTCCTTGTTTCCAAGTAAAGAAATAGCTCATCTTTGAAATATCTTCCAACATTCTCTGACCTGCATCTGCTAAAGATTCTATTCTGACAGTCTCCTCTCCTAACTGCATTTCACATAAAGCGGAATCAAAGTTCAGGTCCTTTACTTCTATGAAATCGCCTATCATCGTACTTCCGTCGAAATCGACTGCTGCCGCATGACGACCTTCGTTCAATAAGTCCTGTGCAATAAAATTTGCACCCAATGTCCAGGCATCAACATATCTGTATGAAAACCGCGTAGAGAAACCTTTACCCAGACGGCATATCCTCGCCACAAGGTGAACCGTCATTACACATTGAGTCGTGAAGTCCGGCACAAAAAAAGGTTTTCCGCCTTTCAGCAATGTAGAATCCGCTTTGGTATAAAACGGCGGAAAGAGCATTTTATTGTCTTTCTCCGCATATTCAGAGGTTACAACAATTTTCATTTCCTTATTTTTATACAAATATAATAAAAAACCTGCTGGCCGGTTTATTTTTTAACATTTTGTTGACAATTAAAGCCATTGTGTCCTTTGTCGCGAAAATAAAGTATCTTTGTACAATCTTTAACCTGTTCGTTAATATGAGAAACACTACCGCTCTTGTGGCTTTTTCGGCTATGCTTTTATTCTTGGGATGTCAGCAGGATTTCAGCGAGGACGTGACCGTTGTGAAAGATACTGCTATCTCCGATTCGCCTTTTATCACCATCTCCGTGGCGAATAAGCTGTTTCAGGACAGTCCCGACACGCTTGTGACGGTCAAAGGCTATATTTCCGGATGTATTGAAGGGAACTCTGTCAAGAAGGCTAAATTCTGTCCTCCGTTCAGCATAGAAAGCAACATCTTTTTAACGGAGTCAAGAAACGACACCTTGCACGACCATTGCTTCCCTGTGCAACTCGCAATAGGTTCAGAAAGCCGTGAAAAGCTGAACCTGATGACGCATCCTGAAAACCTGCACAGAGCCGTCCTGATAAGAGGTCAGTTGCTCAAGTATTTTTCCCGATGCGGTATGAAGAAAGTGACCGACTGGCGACTGCTGGCCAATGACTCCAAGGATACGATAGAAGAAAACGGCTATATCATCGTTCCATTTGAATAAAAAAAGAATTCCCGGAAAAGTCATTCCCGGGAACTCTCAACCTTATCTTAAACTGAAAAGTACTTCTTGTTTAGTCTGCACGCAGTGTAAAGCGTTTGAACGCTGTTACGGTCAATGTAGCAGAAGCATCCTTGAGAATCTGTGAGATGGTCTTTGTCGCATCCATGCAGTATTCCTGATTAAGCAGGCATGACTCTTTGTAGAATTTAGCCATACGGCCGTTAGCGATGCTTTGTACCATCTGCTCCGGCATGTTAGCCAACTTCTGTTCTGCCACTTCTTTCTTAATCTTTCTGATTTCATCTGCCTGTGCCTCGGTGATGTTGCCTTTGGCAATACCTTCAGCAATATGCTCCTCGCTTTCTGCGATGTAGAGGTTAAAGCCGGCTTTCTTCAAAGCGTTCTGGACAGCTTTCTCAACCTGCTCTTCCTTTGTCTTCTCGATAGCGACCTTCATCTCGTTCTCCACAACCTCTGCGGGAACACTCTTCTCGTCGATGGAGATAGGATTCATGGCAGCAATCTGCATTGCAAGCTGCTTGCCGACCTCGGGTGCTGCATTTTCGTTGAGAGCAACCATCGTGCAGAGCATGTTTTTGTTCTGGTGATTGTAACATGTGATATTCACGCCTTCGATGGTATTGTAACCGTCCAATTCCATCTTCTCGCCTGTAATACCGCTGCGTTCTGTTACAGCATCGGCAATTGTTCTGTCACCGAGTTTCAAAGCCTTAACTTCGTCCAGCGTCTTAGCTTTAGCTGCGAAGGCAGCGTCAAGGATGTCTTGTGTCAACTTAACGAAGTCTGCGTTTGTTGCAACGAAGTCTGTTTCGCATTTCAAGGCGATCATTGCGCCGAAGCCGTCAGCGGCTTTGCAAAGTACGCAACCCTCAGAAGCCTCACGGTCTGAACGTTTTGCGGCAATAGCCTGACCTTTTGCGCGAACGATTTCTACAGCTGCGTCTATATCACCATTAGCCTCTTCCAGTGCTTTTTTGCAGTCCATCATGCCTGCACCGGTGAGCTTACGTAGTTTTTGAATATCTGCTAAACTAGCCATTTTCTTAATTCTGATAATTGTTTTTGAATAGATTTAATTACTCAGCCTCTTCTGCCGGAGTTTGCTCTGCAGGAGCCTCTTCTGCAGCCGGAGTATCTTCTGCTGCCGGAGCCTCTTGCTTTGCCTTTCTTGCAGTGGATGCACGACGGCGAGGTTTAGCCTCTGCTTCAGCTTCAGCTTCAGCCTTTTCTGCTTCAGCCTTTTCTGCTTCAGCCTGAGCTTCAGCTGCAGCTGCATCGGCCATCTCTACCTTGCGTTCTTCAAGACCCTCTGCGATAGCAGCGCAGCAAGCGTCAAGGATGACCTCCAGACTCTTTGTGGCATCATCGTTTGCAGGAATGACAAAGTCCACGTTCTTGGGATCTGAGTTGGTATCTACGATACCGAATACAGGTATGCCCAAGCGGTTTGCCTCATGAACGGCGATAGCCTCTTTGTAAACGTCAATCACGAACAGGGCAGACGGCAGACGGGTCAAGTCGGCAATAGAGCCCAGGTTCTTTTCCAACTTAGCGCGCTGGCGCGTAATCTGGAGAATCTCACGTTTAGACAAGTTGGCAAATGTACCGTCTTGTACCAGTTTGTCGATATTAGCCATCTTCTTGACAGCCTTGCGGATGGTGGCAAAGTTTGTCAGCATACCGCCCGGCCAACGCTCGATAACGTATGGCATATTTACTGAAGTTGCCTTCTGAGCGACAACCTCCTTGGCTTGTTTCTTAGTAGCTACAAATAAAATTTTCTTACCGGATTTCGCGATTTGCTTCAGTGCATTTGCTGCCTCGTCTATCTTGACTACTGTTTTGTGCAAATCTATGATGTGAATTCCGTTGCGCTCCATGAAGATATAAGGAGCCATTGCTGGATTCCATTTTCTTTTTAAGTGGCCGAAATGGCAACCAGCCTCTAATAATTGTTCAAAATTTGTTCTTGACATTTTGTTTGTTTTAATTGTTTACTTTCTTTTTTGTTTTCTAAACCAGCGTTCAAGTAGTTCCTGATGAAATCTCAAACGTTTAGATACTAAACTCTTCCAGTCCTGCGGTATTAACGTTTACTGAACTGGAATCTGCGACGTGCCTTTGGACGACCCGGTTTCTTACGCTCAACCTCACGTGAGTCACGTGTCATGAAGCCCTTGGAACGGAGGAGCTTTTTGTCTTCCGCATTAATCAGGACCAATGCGCGTGCTATAGCCAAACGGGCTGCCTGAGACTGACCGGTGAAGCCACCGCCAAAGATATTCAGTTTGATGTCATATTTCTCCAATGCGTCAAGAGCCTCCAGCGGCTGTTTAACGACATAGCGCAACAGTGGAGAGGGGAAATAATCCTCTATGTCTCTTTTATTAATGGTAATCTTGCCGCTACCTTCTGTAATATAGACACGAGCGACTGCGCTCTTACGTCTACCTAATGCATTTACAACTTCCATGATTATTTATACAGATTAATGTCAATAACTTCGGGGTTCTGTGCCTCGTGTTTGTGTTCGCTGCCTGCATATACATACAGGTTGCCGAGCAATTTCGCACCGAGCGGACCTTTTGGCAACATGCCCTTTACTACTTTTCTCATAAGTCTGTCTGCGCCGTTGGGCTTAGCCAGCAATTGTGCCGGAGTCATTTCGCGCTGACCGCCTGGATAACCTGTATAACGAAGGTATACTCTGTCATTCCACTTGTTACCAGTAAGTTTTACCTTTTCGGCATTGATAACGATAACATTGTCGCCACAATCCACATGGGGTGTGAAATTTGGCTTGTACTTTCCGCGGAGAATTTTGGCTACCTTAGAGCCAAGACGGCCAAGTATCTGGTCTGTTGCATCTACAACAACCCATTTCTTGTCCACAGTTTCACTGTTGGCGGAGATTGTCTTGTAACTTAAAGTGTTCACTTTTTAATTTAATTTTATTTGTTTACTACATATGTTCCGCGCCTTTCCGCATACCTCTCGGCCAAAAGAGGATATACTTCAAGACACAATACTGCTACGGGCATTTCTGCCCGTTTGATAATAATCGGCGTGCAAAGGTACTAATTTTCAACATTACAACAATTTTTTTGTGTGTCTTTTTTTCTGTCTGCGGAAATATTTTTTTGATTTTTTCGGCAGATGCCCGGACGCTTTGCCCGTTTTGATTTCACGGATGACAATTCGGACCGTCACCCGGAGGACTCATTTTATCCCCGATGGAAGGCTGATAACGACTTTAAGGGAACAGACGTGCAGCATTTGATACCGGGCGTTATTTCAAAATTCCATCACATGAGGCTTGACATCCGTGTCATGTGTGGCGAGCGACTCCACGCACTCCGGAGCCATGCTCTGTTCCCTGATCCACTGCTTGACGTTTTCTATAATTTCTTGCTTCAGTTGCTCTTTGCGCTGATGGTCAGAACAGTTGTAGTATTCATCAAGCTTTTTGCGCAGGTCAAGACGAAGTACATCGAGCATGTTGTCAAACCATGTTAGTTGCGTTCCTTCACCTTGTTCTGATGACAGTTCCGTCATCTTCGACAAGTCAACACCCTTGTATTGTTCCAATAACGAGTTGCCTTGCATGATTTTGAAGTCAAGGTTAGGCAAGAATCGTGGCGTTTCCTCATCAACAATAAGTGAGAGCCAGAAGCGGAGACGGGCAATGTCAACAGCACCCTTCTCTATATCGACACCATAGATATTGTTTTGAATGATGTGTCGCTTGATGTCGGCAGCATTCTTTTCTTCCAATTCGGGATGAATGGCGCACTGGCAAAGATAGAGTTGGCGCAGTAATCCCATCGGGAAAGCGCCACTACCAATGGCTGGGTCGCAAATCTTGACGTTGAGCAATTTGATGCTGATGTCTTCAGCCATCGAACCCAAGTGCTCTGCTTCATGTGTCAGTACAAATTGCCTGATAGACTCCTTATCGGCTTCGTCGTCAATGCCTGTTTGCAGATAGGCAATCAGGCTTTCCTGGCACATATACTGCACAATCTCCTTTGGCGTGTAGAATGCACCCTTGTCCTTGTTGTCCTCCAGCAGGTTTTCGAACACACGCCCCAACATTTCGGGGTCAACACCGATTTGTGCATCATTGGGATCATTCTCGTCTATGGTGAAGTTGTATCTCTCGAAGAAGTCAAGCACGTCACCCAAAAGATGTTGAGGCAAACGGATGTTGGAGCAATCCTCTTCGTCTAATTGGAAGAGTCCACCATTAAGGAATGGTATCTTGATGTCACTTCCCACTTTGGGCGAAGCAAGGTCATTGTTGTTTTGTCGGTTGGTATTTAGGTCATTAAAGAGCGGTTCGAGGAATCCGTCAATGAAATTGTCTTTATCGGCAAACTCGTTGAACTTGTTTTGCAGGAAACGTGTGTCGCCACCTTTCCAGTCCTGTCGGTCGGCAGGCACGCCCATCCATTCCTTTTTCTGCAGGAACTGAAGGAAGACCAATCGCCCCATCAGTTTCTTGATATAGTCGCGTACTGTCTTCTCTGGGTCCTTATAGACAGCCACGAATTGGTCGAATATCTCATGGCAAGGCTTATGGATGGTCTTCTCCACCCACTTTCCTTTCTCTTTCACATAGCGTTTGCCCGTGATATACTCCACGATGTCGGCATAATGCTCGCGGTATTCATCGAAGAACTCTTTGGAGAGCGCTTCCACAGAGAACGCATCCTTTATGTTCTCAAACGAAATACCTTTGCGCTGCAATGCATCAAAGCGACCAACGGGCGTATTATAAAAGCTCTCACCTTCGCCAAAGACGTAGGTGTAGCGTTTGGGTGCAGTGCTCTCTCCCTTGATATCACTTACAAAAGACAGCCGCCACAGTTCGCCACTATCGAACACCACCAGGGCAGCATCGAACTCTCCCCAATTAGGATTGACAAATGACTTTACCAAATTGCGGAGTCCGACGCGCTTACGAGCCACATTGCCATGCTGAATCTGGTAATAGAATAAGCCTATGCGATAGCTATCGGTCGTGTCGATGGCTCCAAGATAATATCCCTGTTCGTCTGCTGTCGTGCAATCAATGCGTTCTGGCTCTGCCCTCAGTTCTGTAGCTTGAAAGTAGTGGCGCAACATTTGTTGCCACTCTTTGGCATTGAATGGCTGTTGAAATATCTGTCGAAGATTGTCTTTTGTATAGGTCATAGTGGTAAGGGGGTTATCGTTATTGTTCGTCTTTGGGTTCTTCTGGCAGTAGATAGTCGCTGGCTTTAGCAGGCGAAATGATGCTATGCCCCAGTTTGCTCTCCAGTTGATTGCGGGCGGCTTTGGCTACACTGCCGCCATCTTTGGCAACTTTTTTCTGAGCGTTAAAACCTTTAGGATCGCGCTGCTTGGATAGTTCTGTAGCCGAGGCTTCAGCCAAGATGTTAAGGGCGATTTCAAGGTTCGTCATGTTATCACGAAGATTCTCCTTCTTGAGTCCCTTGAATTGCTTGTATTGTTTGGTAGAGAAGCCGCTCCACTCGCGAGTGATAATATCAGTGAGAGAAGCATATTCCAAGCCTTCCTGTACTCCTGTACGTTTCCATTCGTCGGTAAGTTCTTTTCGTACCTCAATACTTTTGATGCGTTGGTTAATCCATGCATCGCTATAACCAAGACGTTTGTAATCAACAATGGCCTGGTCGATACTCAGTTCTGGGTCTTGCATCTGGTCAATGCGCTGACTGGCAACTTGTGCCATCCATTGCTTGAACGGTTCAGCCTTAGGCGAAGGAATGGACTGGATGATACGGAAAAGCTGCTCTGTATCAGCTACATCGGTAAGGCGCATACGCCCGTCTTCAGCTCGCAACTTCAACTGGTTACAATTTGTAACCGTTTGATTGCCTTCTTTCAGTAGTCTGTGTTTCAACACCTTCCAATAGTTTCTTGGGTTTGGGCTGTCGGTCAGCACTGCGCACACATCTACAATGGAGAAGTACCACTTTTCTTCTTGGTCGTCCCATGCGGTACGTACTTTGCGTTCTTGGAACAGTTGTATTGCTTGCTTCTTGGTCATGATTTCAATGTGTATTTAGATAAATGTTTCGGAAATGATGATTTGCGGGTCAGAAACTTTCGGTACCGCCTCTTCCTGCTTTTCCTTGCTGATGGTCTGGTATTCATCAACAAGAGAAAGGATTTCTCTTTTCAGTTTGTCTTCATCTTGCTTAATCTGCACTTTGTCGCCTTTATATGGCTTCGACAAATCGCGTAGTCGGCGAGGCAATTGAGTATAGACTCCATTATTGATATAAGCTGCCAAGACATCACATTGTGCTTTCACCATACTATCCGTAAAGGTTTGCTTCAGTTTGCGAAGGAAGTTAAGTGCCGTCTTCGAAATGTTGTCGAGGTCTGTTCTGTTGATAGATGAATCGTCTGCTGCCTCCACATATTCAGATGTATATTTGCGAAGGGCACGATTGACGTGGTCGTAGTTCTTACTGTCAGGCAAGAACGGAGCAGCCTGCTCTTCGGGCTTGGCTTTGAGATATTTTACGGCTTCGAGGAAGTCAATAGGCACCACCGTCTTATCTGTTGCCAAATAAAATTCAGTTTTAACGTCAGAAGAAACAAAGATGATAGTCTTGTCGGTATGCTTGCCTGTGTTGCGAGCCACACGACTCTTCAGCGGCAATTGCTTAACCTTGTCATACAGCTCGCGGTTATTGTTAAACACATCGCGCAACTCCCGAATCAAGGCAAGCTTTGCATCCATGCTGTCCTTCACGTTACTGTCAAACATCTTGAACTGTTTGACAATTTCTTCTTTGGAATAGATCTGTACATCCTCACCAAAGGCAGAATGGAAACCTTGCAATTTCACAAGGGCATTCTCGTAGAGTTTAATCTGCTTGTTGCCTTGCGGCGATGGATAGAACATATAATTATAAATGAATTCGGCCACAGAACCGATACGGTTAACACGACCTATGCGCTGCATCAAGCGTGAGGCATTCCAAGGAGAATCATAATTGACAATTATGTGAGAGCGATGCAGGTTGACACCTTCGGCCAGTACATCTGATGTCAGGATAATGTTGTAACGGTCTTTCTTTACCGTACTGTTGGCATCGAAGTTTTCCTTGATGTCCGTTGCTCTGCGGTCACGATTCTCTGCCGTCACTGTAAGCACGTCTTTTCGTCCCAACTCATTCTCCAATCTGCCTTTGAGATAGTTGAGTGTATCGACACTCTCTGAGAAGACAACCAACTTGCCAGAAAGATTGCGACTATCAAAGAATTCGTTCTCCAGTTTTTCCCTGAAGAGGTCAAACTTCTGGTCATCATGCTCTTGTTTCCAATCGGCATTAAGGACTTCAAGCACTTTCTTGTCATGTTGGAGCATCGCGATGAAATCAGGATCAAAATCTTCCGACTTGTAGAGGATGTCGCTTTCGTTATAACCTTTTTCCAGCGCCTTCTCTATAATCTCGTCCAGCTCCATTCCTTTGGCCTGCAAGTCTTTTACATTAAGGTCTGGAGCAATGATGACTTTGTCCTCAGCAAACATCTTTAGCATATCATCTGTGATACGAAGTAATGTTGCTAAAGACAGTTTGAAAGCATGGAAA
>Ga0256407_10014271_pt1 | contig 10487 bp, 5 predicted proteins | sample RumenRJG_04DNA_FD_193489 | JGI IMG/M metagenome (GOLD analysis project Ga0256407, IMG submission 193489) | Bovine rumen microbial communities from Lethbridge, Alberta, Canada - RJG_04 | ecosystem: Host-associated > Mammals > Digestive system > Stomach > Rumen | place: Canada: Alberta | collected... | reverse complement strand
AATTGTGATAATAAAATTCTCTTTCAAGATAATGATATTCCATTTTATGTCATATGCAAAAAATTTGTAAATTTTTATAAAATATTCCTCCAAGGAAAAAAACAAAACCTAAAAGAAAAAAAAAAACAATCCTCAGTATTAATCGAATTAACAGAAACCTCATCAATAAAGGATTCAATGATAAATGATCCAAAAGAAAAAAACCCATTAAACCCAGAAAATAACAATAAAAACGACATTCAAATTGAAAACATAGAAATAAATGAGAATATAGAATTAGAATATGAAATAAGACTACCTCAATTTTTATTAGATTTCTCCAACTCAACAAATAAACGTTTATTAAAAATAGCAGAACAAAACAAAGCAATAGCAGCAGGAACATTAACAGTAGAAGCAGCAGCTGCTGAAGGAGAAGATGATGGTGGAAATGATTCAAATGATGAATTTGGTGAAAGTGACTTATTAGTTGATGATAATGATAGAATTAATGTTCAAGAAGCTTCATCTAGTAAAATTGAATCATCTATTAAAAAAGATACTTCTAAATTTTCTCATTTTTCTGGTAATGGAAAAGAAAATTCAACTTCTGTTTTCTCACCTAAAAATAATAATAATACTATTAAGAGGAATAGTAATTTAAATAGTGAGTCTACTAATGTTGTTAGTGGAGTTAATTTTAATAAAGATGTTGGGAATGTTATTCATATTAATAAAGTTGATACTACTACTGATAATATTACTCCTACTCCTGGGAATACTCCTAATGGATTGTTAAAAGTTGATAATAATTATAATGGTGATTCATCTAAGATAAATCAAGAAAATTCAAAATTGGATTTTAATAAGAAATCAGATGAAGAAAAAGATTTTATTGCTAAAGTTACAAAATATAAAGAATTGTTTGTTAATGGGAATTTCGAACAGTTAGAAGAATTAATTGATGATTGTAATAGAGATTCTAATAGTAAAGAATTTAAATTTAATTTTACTTTTGATAAATATAAATTTGGTGTTAGAAATATTAGTTATGTTGTTAGATGTATTGATGCTAAAAATGAAGGATTTAAAAGTGAAGAGGAAACTTTAAATGAAATTGATTCTAAATTAATTAAATATAAAAAGGATAAAGCTAATGCAATTAAACCTTTATTTCAAGTTCTTTATAATGAAAAAGAAAAAATTATTGAACAACAATCAAGAGTTCCTTTTTTAAAAGCTGAAAATAGTGAATTTCAAAAATTATTATCTTTATTTAAGGATGATATGATTAAAATGAGTATGGTTCATGGGAAAAAAAAAGAAGAAGAATTAATGGATGAAAATGCTTCACAAATGTCACATTCTAGTTTTAATGCTGATTTAGTTAAAAAAAATAGAATTGAAGAAATAAGAGCAAATTTATTAAATAATATATCAAATTTTTATACTTTGAAATATATTAAAATTACTGTTATTGCAATTGGTCTTTTATCACTTGCTTATGGAGTTGTTTATGTGGTTTTATTTTTAAATATTTATGATAACTTGAAAGATATCAATGAATTTAATATTAATTTATTCCAAACTACAATTTGGATGAATAATTTAATAGGAACCTTAATTTCTCTTAAAGCATTGTATTCTGATATAATGGAAAATGGAAATTATACTTTTAATTCATATATAAATGATAATAAGGAGTATTTTAATACAATGAAGGAATTTGCTTTTATATGGTATGAAAATATTACTGATCAATTTGCTTATCTTGAAGATAATATTGGTAAATTTATAAATGATAAAAAACAAAAACAATTATTTTGGGATAATCAAAAAATAACATATATCTATAAAGAGATAAATGATTTTGAATGTTTCCCATTAGCAATAGCCCAAAGTTTAAGTAATATAAATTCAATATTAAAAAATGATTATTTCTCCTTATCAATATCAAAAGAAAACTTAACATCAAATTCATTACAATACATAGACTATATAACATTTATGGGAATAGACAACACATATGATAATATCCTCCCAAATCAATTTGAAAAATTACAAACAATGCCTCAAATATTAAAAGATTTCAATTCAGATTCAAGTCAAATATTAATAATATTTCTACTAGCATATTCTTCCATAATGATAATTTTGTGTATTTCATATGCAATTTTACTTCATTTAACAAATAAAAATATGAGTGAGGGTTTAGAAAAAGTTTCAAAAATAAAATTAGAAAAAATTGAAGATACAATAAAAAAAATTGAAGGCTTTAATGTAATATTAAAACAATATCTAGAAAGAGAATCTAAAAATAATGGTGGAGGATCAGGAGACAAAAAAAATGAAGAACAAGGTGGTGAAGGAACTACAATGAATCCAACTACAATAAACCCAAATGCACCATCTAATAATTTAAATTCAAATGGTTTTAATATTGATACAAAAAAATTTATTCCATTAACAATATTAAATTTCTCTTATTTTCAAACTGTTATTTTATTTTGTGTACTTGCTGGATTTTTAATTCCTGTTTTTATCCTTACTGATAATATGGTTAATTCAACAAATAAAATTATAAATATTCAAGAATATTTATATGGTAAAATTGTTAATGCAACTGCTTCAATTGTAAAAGTAAAATGTTTAATGTCAGATTGTGACATTACAACAAATTTAAATTTTACTGATTTAATTAATATTTATGAAGTACAAGATATTGTTCAAGCATTATCAATTTTTAATGATATTGATATTTTTTATAATAGAAAATTTCTTTTAGATGCTTGTGCTGCAGTTTATATAAATAATGAAACTGGGTATAATGAATGTTTAAATGATGAATTAATTCAAAGTGCAAATAATACTGAAAGTATTTTAAAATTAATTGATGAGACTATTGATAATATTTATAAAGAACAACAAATTAAAAAAGGGAATATTGTCACTTTAAAAGATAAGAGTCAAAGGAATTTCGTTAATTATCTTTTATATGAAACTGATTCGTTTAATCTTTTAGAAACAATTTTTTATAAGTATGTTATTCAAATTTCAGATAATTTTAGTGATTTGTGTGTACAGAATTTATTGAGTTATTTAAATAATAAAAAAGAATTAGTTATTATACTTGTTATAATTTTATCAACTATTCTTATTGGGCTTTGTATATATATTGAGTTTTATTTTATTTCAAAGTTGATTCATTTACTTAGTGTTTCTAGATGTATTTTAAAAATTATTCCAACTACTGTTATTAATAATACTCCTGAATTAGAAAGTTGGATTGAAAGTAAATATTAATCTTTAAATTTTTCTTCTCATAATTTGAAATATTAAATAAAAATTTTTTATTATATTGATAATGTATATAAATAATTTATGTAACTTATTTTAATAATTAATTTTTTTTAATTTTTTATTATAAAAATAAAATAATTATAAATAAAAATAAGCTAGATTAAAAAAAAATATGACTATAATATAAAAAAAAATTATTCTTAATACATATTTTTATACAATCATAATTATATAAATATAATAAAATATATATTCAAAAATCATAATATAGCTTTTCAATTTATTTAAATTAAATAATATCTAATAAATTATATTTTTAAATATATCTAATTCCAATCTAAAGAAATAAAAAAATCCAAACCATAAAAAAATCAAAATTTAATAATTATTACAAAAAAATAACATAAAAATAATTTAATTATATATTTTAAATAAATAAAAACACTAAAAAAATTTATTCTATATCCAATTTCACTTCATCTTTTTGTTTAAACCTTATAAAAGTAGCAATCCCCAACAACCCAACACCAACAAAAGAATAATACATATTAAACATCATCCCAAATTTTCCATTATCCTCAAAAATATCAGAAAAAACTCCATAAACATAAGGAGCAGGTAAATATCCAAATAAATTACTAATTAAACTTTGTAAAGAATTCCCAGAACCTTGTAAATTCATAGGTAGAACTGAAATAGTAATCCCAGTCATTGTTGGTACAATAGCACCTCCAAAAAATAAAACTAACCAAAGTAAAAAAATAAATAAAGTTATATTATTAGTTAAAGGAACAAAAAAAGCAAAAAAAGCAGCAAAGAAACCAAAAATAAAACAAAATAAAATTGAATTTTTTTTATCATAACCTCCAATTTTATTTATTATATATCCACCTATTAAAACTCCTGAAGTTGGACTTGTAAAACATACTAAAGTAAAATAATATAATCTTTTATTATTACTATGGATTTTTAATATATTATCCATGTAATCACTTACCCAATATTGTACTCCTGTTATTACATAATATAATGCTGATAATGAAAATATTATTAACATAAATAATTTTTCATCAAGTAATTTAGAAAAAATATCAAAAATAGATTTTGTACTTACATAAGAATTTATTGATAAGGAATTTCCATCTTTAAAAAATGTTTGTTCATTATCTCCTTCTATATAACCATATAAATCATTATTAAAATATAAATTTGGGATCAATAAAAATAAAAATGTTACTACAAAAACTAATAATGCTTGAACTATAAATGCACCTTTCCAACCATAACCATAATTAATGAATACAGTGGCAGTCATATAACCTAAAAAAACTCCAATTGGAACAACTAATTGTCCTAAATATAACATAAAAGTTTTCATATTCATAATTCCATATTGATTACACCAAATTGGTAAATATATAGTAATAAAAGATTGAAAAATTCCACATAAGATTCTATTTATAAATAAAAATATAATATTTTGAAAAATTGTAAAAGTAAATAAGCAAATACCAAAAAATAAAAGTGAAAGTAAAATTAATAATTTTCTACTTATTTTATTAATTAAATAAAAAGAAATTATTGCTCCAATTATATTACCAATAAAAACTAAAGAACCAAATAAACCAATTGCTTGATCACTTTTTACTAAATTATGTAAAGGTTTTGTTGATGCTGGGATTGACCCATGATCAAAAGATATTAAAATATTACTTAAAACAAATAAAATATAAATAAACCATCTTGTTGATTGGGGAAGAATCATTGTTGGTGTTCTTTGAATATCATTATAAAAATTTGATGATAAAATTTTTGCTCCTAGTAAATCTGTTGGAGTTTTAAACATATATAGAAATTTTTAATTTTATTTTATTTTTTAAAAGTTTAATTTTTTTATATATTAAAAAATATTATTTAGTTATAATTTTTTAAATAGAATAAAGTAGATTTTATAAAAATATTAATGATTGGGATTATTAAAAATAATATTAAATAATTTAATTTAAGAATAAATATTTTTTCTTTTATCTAACTTTTTTTTTTTTCCTTTTTTTTTCTTATTATTGTTATAAGTAACTTTTGGTGTTAATTGTTCTAAAGACATTGATTCATATTTATTAAAATCTATTCCATTATTATCAATATAAATATAAAAATCTTTTTTATCAATAGACCTTTTTCTTTTTTTATTTATTAATGTATTTTTAATATTTTCATAAATTTTATTTTTTTGAATAATTGAAATCTCTTCACTCTTAGAAGATATTCTTTCTATTCCTTTAATTTCAGGTTCTTCACTATCAGAATGAAGTTCAATTATTACATTTGATTGATTACATGACTTACTTTTTTTTAATTCTTCTTCATTAATTTGAAAAGTTGTTGATAATGATGAATTATTATATTCAACTATTGGATTTTTATTTAAAAGATTTTTTCTTAAATTTTTCACATCATTTTTTATTTGTTTTTGATTTTGTTTATCTTTATAAATAACATAATTAATATAATCTTTTTCTTTTGATAAATTATTATATTTTGAATCAATTGATATAGCTTTTTCTTTATTTGTTTTATTTGAATTATTTGAATTTGATTTAATTGAAATTGCTTTTCCTTGAAAAATTGAATTTTGTCTATCATCATATGTTATTATTATTTCATATTCTTTATCATTTTTGTGATTTTGTTGTGGTTGAAAAATATCTTCCTTGTTATATTTTTGCTTTTTTTTTACTTTAATTATCTTTAAAATTAATTTATTCCCAATATTCAAATATTTTTCTTCTTTATTGAAATCATATTCTATAGTTAGTTCATTTGGAGTATAAATTTTGAATTTTTCTTCTAAAAACAATTTGTTGTTAAAATTGATAATTTGGGTCATCGCTTTAATTTAAAATTATTAATTTTGAAATATTTTATATACTTTGACAATTTTTAAAAAATAGAAGGACAATTTTTTAAAAACTATGTTGAGTTATTCAAAATGTTTTCTAAATAATTTTTATTTTCCCATTTATATAAATAAAATAAAGAATTAAAAATAATATTTTAAATATTTATTTTTATAAAAAATATAAAATAATCTATTTCTAAAATATAATGATTGATTAACTTTTTTTAATTGAAAATCATTTTTTCTTTATCATCAGTGAGTCCCATATCAGATGCTTCTGTATATTTATTTTTTTCTCCTGTACAACAACAACAATAAATTATTACAATAATTATTATTATTATAATTGCACCAATGATAATAATAATTAATAAATTATCTTGAAAAAAAGAATCGTTTAAATTTTTTGATAAAACAATAGGAATAATCAAATATATAATTAAATATTTTAACACATTAAAATTTGACATTTTAAATAAAATATAAACTTAAATTAAAATAAATAAATAATATTTGAAAAATTACAAAATACGCTTATTAAATATAAATATAAAATATTAATATTAAATTTTTATTAACTTTTCTTCTTCATCATCTTTTTTATCAAAACTAACATCTAAAGGTTGACCACAAGTTTCATAAGGTAATTTATTAGCAAAAAAAGCACCTAGAAAAGAAATTAAAGCAGAGAAAAAATAAGGAAATAAAAAATGAATTTTATTCATAGACAAATAAACAAATTGAGAAAGAAAACCACTTATTCTTAAACAACCAAATAAAAATCCAGAAGAAATATCTCTTAATTTAGTAGGATAAACTTCAACAACATAAGTTAAATAAACATTAAAAGAAACTAATATAAAGGTTAAAAAAACTGAATATAATTCAGTAAAAAAATCTTGTCCAATAAATAAAATTAAAGTAGAACAAATAAAACAAGTAATAAAACCAATATATGTTGTTTTTATTCTACCAAAATATTGTATTTCACATAATGCTCCTCCTATTAAATTACCAAACATTGAAACAAATGCAGAAATAATTTGTCCTATTAATATTTTTGGATAATTAGATTGTTTTTTTGAATGTATTTTAATTGGTTTTTCTATAGTTGTATTATTCATTAATTTATCATAAAATGTATTATTTGGATTTATTATTGTTGTGTTATTTTCTATTATTGAATTTTTTAATGTGTTAAATTCTTTCATTGTTAATGTTGATACTACTAATATTCCATATAGTAAAAAAGATATTATGAACATTATTCCTATTGATAATATTGTTGTTTGGAAATACTTTTCAGAAAATAAAGATGTAAATTGATTTATTTTTTTTTTTTCATCTTCTTCATGTCTATTAATTTCATTAATTAAATCTTCTTTTTCTTCTTCAGTTAATTTTTCTTCATTAATACTAACTAACATATTATTTAATAATTCAAAAGCATTTTCATTTTCATGTTTCAATAATAAATATCTTGGACTTTCAATAAAGAAATTATCATTTAAAATTAAAGCAGCAATAACTAAACTATTTAAGCAAAACATAACATATTTCATTTTATCAGTTTCAAAATTTGGCATACCAATTAACATAAAAATTGCATTACAACCTTGTCCAACACTAAAAAAAACCCATATAGAAGTTAAAATAAAAGCTCTATTTTTAGTAGGTAAAAATTCACTTAATGAATTTAATGATATTGGAACAATTAAACCTAAAAAAAACCCAATAAAAAATCTTGATATTGAAAAAACAATATAATTAGGAATGAAAGATAATATTGTATGAAAAATAAATAAAGCTATATATGAATTTATTACAATTGTTCTTCTTCTAAATTTTGATAAAATATATCCTGTGAAATAAGAACCAAATGCTACTCCTAAGAAAAGAATACTTGATATTACTTGAAGTTGGAAATTTGATAAATTGTAGAATTTTTTTATTGGAATTAAAAATAATGCCATTAATGTCATTTCACATCCATCTGCTGTTATTCCCATTGATATTGCTATGAATACTAAAAATGTTATTGTGTTAAAACTATATTTGTTTAGGATGTAATCTATTGTTCTTTTGTTGTTTTTATTTTCTTCCATTTTTTATTGTTAATGAAATATTTTTAAATAATTAATTTCGAATAGTAAATATTATATTGATTTAAATATCATATGAATATTGTGTAAATAATTTTAAATAATTTTTAAATTAAAAAGATTTAAAAAATAATATTTTTTAATATGATATTTGAGAATAATAATAATTTGATTTTAAAGATTTAAAGAAAATTTTTATAAAATATTATTAAAATAATCTTAATTAATAGAAATAATTGGAAAAAAAATAATTAATTTAATAAAACAGACATGGAAAATAATTATAGACATATAAATTTCCAAACATTAAAATCAAGGTCAAATTCTAAAGAAAGGAAAGAAAATACAAAAAAATCTTTATATTCAAAAATATACTCAAAAAAAATAATAAGAAATAATAATAATTCAATATTGGGTAATAGTACAATTCAAACTTCATTTTCAATTTTAAATAAAAATCAAAATCAAACATTTCTAAATAGACAATATGAAAATTCTATTTTAACTACAAATAATAATACAGTTTATAATAGAAATTACTATAATAGTTTTTTAACTCTCCAATCTTTTTTTAATCCAATTGAAGAAAATAATGAATTTGTAAATTTAATTAAAGAATTTAAAAATTTAATTGATAATGAAGATTTTTCTAAATTTTTATTAAATGAAAATATTGAGAAAGAAAAAAAAGAAAATTTAATATCTTATATTTCTAATATAAATAATAAAACAAGTCAATTACAAAATGAAATTCAAAAAGAAAAACAAGATATTGAAAATGAAAAAAATTTAAATAATTTAAATAATTCAAATTTTGATGATTCAATTTATTCTTTATCAGAACAAAGAATTAAAATTTATAATAAAATTTTTTCTACAATTTTTAATGCATTAAAAGATCTTAAAACTACAGAAACACAAAAAAAAATAATTATTCCAAAAATGCATTCATCATCTTTTAGTTCAAAAACATTATCAATAAATAGTTCAAGAAGTAGTTCTTCAGATGAAAATATAATGTTAAGAAAAAGTATAAATACTGATTCAAATAAAAATATTTTAAATATTAATTTAGATTTAAATAATAATAATGATAATGATAATGATATAGATTATAATATATATAGAGCAAAAAATGAATTAACTATTGATGAAAATGAAATTGGAATTAATAGAATTAATAAATATTCATTTATAATTGATAAGAAAGATAATGAAAAAAAGTATAAAACTCCAATTAAAAAAAATGTTTTTACTATTGAAAAAAAATCTAATAATAATTATTTAAAACAAAAGTCTATTGATAGTGATGATTTTGATTTCAATTTATCTGATATTGATGAAAATGATAATAAAAATAATATTGGAGATAAAAATATTTCTTTACATCAAACACCAAATCGAATGTCTAAAAATATTATTTCTTATTATAAATTTCAAAATGATAATGATATTGTATTTAAAAAATAAAAATTATCTTATTATTTATTGTATATGATTTTATATTTTTTATAAATTTTATTTTTTGAAATAATTAATTAGAATAAATATAATAATTTTAAATAATTATATTTGGATATTTTTTTAATTTGAAATTTCTAAATGACTGAAAAAAATGGTTAAATTTAAATAAAATTTATTTTAAATGAAAAACAAAGGAATAACTAAAAAAAAGTTTTATTAACATTTGTATTTTTTTTACATATTGTAATAAATGTAAATAGCATTATTTTTTTTTTCTTTTTTAAATAAAAAAATTTATTTTTTATTTTGTTTATGAATTTTAAACTTTTTTCAAGTATAATTATCTTAATGATTAAGTTTCATTTATATAATTCTTAACCAAAAAAGAAATATATATTTTTTAATAAAAATTAATTGGATTCAAATAAAGGAAAATGATTTTAAATTATGTTTTATATTAAAATATAATATTTATCTAAAAATAAAATTTCAATAAAATTATTTGAATTAAATGTTATTTATTATTTATTATTTTATACATATTTAATTTAAAATTTAAAATTATTTTAGATATCATATTTTTTTATTAAGATTTAAAATAATTTATATATTTTAACTTATAAAATATAAAAATAACAATTTATTTTTTCATAAAAAAGCCATTATTTAAAAATATTTTTTTAAATTAAAAAAAAAATATTATATTATCAAAAAAAATATGATACAAAATCCCCAACTCCCAT
>Ga0256407_10014269_pt1 | contig 10488 bp, 7 predicted proteins | sample RumenRJG_04DNA_FD_193489 | JGI IMG/M metagenome (GOLD analysis project Ga0256407, IMG submission 193489) | Bovine rumen microbial communities from Lethbridge, Alberta, Canada - RJG_04 | ecosystem: Host-associated > Mammals > Digestive system > Stomach > Rumen | place: Canada: Alberta | collected... | reverse complement strand
ACCGGAGCTCCTCCGACGGGGCGGAGTTCTGCAAGGTTCTTGGCCTGGAGGGAGATGACGTCGAAGCGGTGAACGGGTACTTCAAACGTCTCATCGGTGATCTGACCGGAGAGGAATGCGGGAATGTGCTGAAGTTTTCCAGCGCCTACATGTCAGATGTCTTTGCGATGAAGATGTCGCAGGAATACCTTGATCTTCTCAAGGAGTATTATTATGCTGACCACATTGAGATCGAGGCGAAAACCCTTGACGAGCAACCGGTCGGAGACCGTCCCGAGGATTTGTGGTTCAAGGAGAAGACCGGCGGTCTTATAAGTACGGCCCCCCTCCCTATCCTGCCGTTCGATGCGTCTCAGATGAACGCGGTTTACTTCAAAGATGCCTGGTCGTTTCCATTCGATAAAGATGCGACGAAACAGGATAAATTTTTCACCAGTCCCGAGAAGGAGATAATCATGCCGATGATGAACATCTTGGAGCGGTTCAGTTATTATGTGGGTGATGATTTCCGGGCTGTGAGTCTTCCCTTTAAGCATAATTCCTTTGACCTGACGATCCTCCTGCCATCCAAGCGTTTCGACCTTGAGGGTCTTATGGGGAAACTCAGCTCGTCCGTGTGGTCTGAAATGAGGAAGAAATTTGTTCGGGGGATGGCGCAAGTGTCAATACCCTCTTTCGAGACATCATACTCGATCGAACTTCCCCTTAGCCTTTTCTTCTCTCGAGCGACAGGCAAGCTAGTTCAGAAAACGATATTCAAGATTGATGAGGAAGGCGCTTCCGCGGTAGCCGCGACGCAATCGATGCTCGCAACCTCCCCAGGGGAGCCGCCAAAGATAGAGACCTTCATAGCCGACAGCCCGTTCATCTACACGATCACCGAATCCGGCTCCGGCCTGATCCTCTTCATCGGAGTGTTCAACGGAGAGGCCTGACGCTTTTCTGTTACATTTTATCGTCCCCTTCGTCTATTATATGGACAAGGGGACGATTTTTGTTATTAAAGTGTTGCGAAATAGAAAAACATTTGTACCTTTGCAGTGTATTAGAGAACTAATACACAAAACAAATCAAACGAACGTATGCTGATAGAGCTTAAAGACGTCAACAAGACCTATTTCGGAGCGCAGCCGCTGCATGTGTTGAAGGGGATTAATCTCGGGATTGAACGGGGTGAATTCGTTTCTATTATGGGTGCTTCCGGCTCCGGCAAGTCCACCCTCCTCAATATATTAGGTATCCTGGACAACTACGACAGCGGGGAATACCGCATTAACGGGAAACTTATCTGGGATCTCACCGAAGCTAAAGCGGCAGAGTACCGCAACAAGATGATTGGCTTCATTTTCCAGTCATATAACCTAATAGGTTTCAAGACCGCGGTCGAGAATGTCGAGTTGCCTCTGTTTTATCAGGGAGTAAGCCGTCACAAGCGCCATGAGATGGCAATGGAATACATTGACCGCCTTGGGCTTAAGGATTGGGCCGGGCATTACCCCAACGAGATGTCAGGAGGCCAGAAGCAAAGGGTCGCCATCGCCAGGGCTCTTGTGACCAAGCCGGACATCATCCTCGCGGACGAGCCGACAGGAGCCCTTGACTCCAAAACTTCCGTGGAGATCATGGATCTTCTCAAGGAACTAAATGAGCGAGAGAAGCTTACGATCATTGTCGTGACCCACGAGAGTGGTGTGGCCAATTACACGAACAAGATCATCCACATCAAAGACGGAGTCATAGGCCAGATCGAGGAGAACCATGCTCATAATTCTGTCCATTTCGGCGGCGAAGGAATGCTCAAATAAGCGGAAGTTATGCTGGATCTGTTTCAGGAAATATGGAGCACTCTGCGGCAAAACAAGCTGCGAACGACCCTGACAGGCATGGCTGTCAGCTGGGGCATCATTATCATCATCGTGTTGATAGGGACCGGAAACGGCTTGATGAACGCTCTGATGAACAATGCGATGGACGAGATCCAGAACATAATCTCGGTCTATCCGGGATTCTCCAGCAAGCCGTATAACGGGATAAAGGAGGGGACAAGGCTTCGCATGGGAGACAGGGATCTGGCCTTTTCAGAACATGTCAGTGATAAGATTGACAGGGCTTCCGGCAATCTTGAGTTCTCGGATACGATAAGCTTTGGCCGCGAGGCCCTTTCTTCTGAAATCTATGGAGTTGATCCCCTCATCAAGGATGTTTGGTGGGTCAAGATGGTTGCCGGTCGCTTCATCAACAAGAAAGATCTTGATGTGAATAGCAAGCATATTGTTATCGACGAGAATGCCGCCTCGCAGTTGCTCGGGGATGACAAGGACTATTCAAAAATACTGGGAAAGCAGATAAATGTCGGCAATATCTCTTTCAAGGTCGTTGGAATCAAAGAGTCCAGAGAGCAATCATGGGGTCATGAGGCATTTATTCCCTACACTACCGCAAAGACGATGCGTACCGATGGTGCGTGGCTGAGCAGGATCACGCTTGAGTTCCACGATCTTGAGACAAAGGAGGCGAATGACGCTTTCGAGGCGCTTTACAAACGTTCTGTCAATAACTTCCACGGATTTGACCCGGAAGACACCAGAACGGTTTATATGAGCAACTCTTACCTTAATAATCAAGAGATGAGCAAAGCGATCAAGATCATCCGTACGGCCCTCTGGATCCTAGGATTCCTGACTCTGTTGAGCGGTATTGTCGGCGTCTCCAACATCATGCTCATCACCGTTAAGGAGAGAATCCATGAGTTCGGCATCCGGAAGGCTCTGGGTGCAAAGCCATGGTCGATTATGAAACTGATAGTGGTGGAAAGCGTTGTGATTACAGCCGTTTTCGGATATATAGGCATGGTGTTAGGGATGGTGGCGGATTTCGCTTTGGACAAGACTATCGGTTCCCACCCGATGGATCTGGGTATTACCCAGCTGTATATATTCAAGAATATCGGAGTCGGATTCGACGTCGCGATCGAAGCCACGCTGCTTCTCATCGTGGCCGGAACTATCGCAGGAATCATTCCGGCTTGGAAGGGCGCCAGAGTCCGCCCGATCGAAGCATTGAGAGCGGATAAATAGGAGGGGGATCATGAGATTCGACATCGACAGATATAAAGAGATAGTTGACACCCTGTCCCGCAACCGCAGCAGGACTCTCCTGACCGGTTTCGGAATATTCTGGGGCATATTCATGCTGCTCATAATGCTGGGTGGAGGGAACGGTCTCAAAACCATTCTCAATGAGAATTTCGAGGGCTTCGCCTCAAACGCTATCATAGTTGGAAGTGGCAGGACCTCAAAGCCTTATGGTGGCTTCAAGAGGGATCGTTTCTGGTTCATGGATAAAACAGACATCGAGGCCATAAAGACCCTCATCCCCGAGGCTGGCATAGTCACGATGATGGATGCTGATTGGGGTGGAGCCTTAGCCTACAAAGAGAAGTCATATTCCGGGATTGTCAAAGGAATGACCCATGAGTACCGTGGAGTTGAATCCCCAAAGATGATGTTCGGGCGCTGGCTCAATGAGGTGGACTGCACCCAAGAGCGGAAAGTATGCGTGATCGGTAAGAGAGTGTGGTCCAACTTGTTCCCTGACGGGGAGGATCCTACTGGTTTGTTCATTAAGGTAAAGAACTCTTACTTCCAAGTTATCGGAGTTGACGGACGCGAAGGTGGAATCAACATCAATGGAAGTCCAGCCCAGAGCGTGGTGATTCCCTATCAGCTTATGGACAAGATGAATAACAGGGGAGGAAAGTTTGACATTATGTGCATGACAGCAAAGGAAGGAGCTGATTCTGATGTGCTTCAGGAAAAAGTGAGAGGCTTGCTTTCCAGGCGTCACTCCATCGCACCCGACGACAAGAACGCCATGATGATGCTTGACACGGAGAAGATATTCAAGATTGTTGACAACCTCTTCACGGGAGTCAATATCCTGGTCATCCTGGTTGGTCTGGGAACGCTTTTGGCCGGAGCTATCGGAGTGTCCAACATCATGATGGTGACCGTTAAGGAGCGCACGACCGAGATCGGCATTCGCAGAGCGATAGGCGCGACCCCGAAAATGATTCTTTCCCAGATTATTACCGAGAGCATCGGCCTCACCATCCTCGCCGGGATGCTTGGAATCCTGTTCTCGGTGCTGATCCTCTGGGCAGCTGGAAGCATTGTTTCCAGCATGCCAGACTTCACTTCTGGAATATCCTTCCAGATTGGTTTTTGGACGGGAATAGCCGTGCTTTTGCTTCTGGTCGTGCTGGGAGTCCTTGCCGGCCTCGCCCCCGCCCTCAGGGCCATGAACATCAAACCCGTTGACGCTATGAGAGATGAATAATAATAACAACAGATATGAAAAAGAACCTTAAGTACATTATCCTGGCGCTGGTCGCCATCGTGTTCGTGGGGACCTTCGTGGCCCTCTGGAAGAACTCCCGCCCCAAGGAGATCCGTTACGAGCATCTTGAGGCTTCGGTGAAGGACATCCACAAGACTTCGGTGGTGACCGGAAAGATAATCCCCAGGGACGAGGTCAACATCAAGCCTCAGATCAGCGGCATCATCTCTGAGCTTTATAAGGAAGCCGGAGAGATGGTCGCCGAAGGCGAGATCATCGCCAAGGTCAAGGTCATTCCTGAGATGAGTTCGCTGAGTTCCGCCCAGTCAAGGGTTCGGCTCGCGGATATTAATCTCAAACAGGCCCAGACCAATTATGACCGTGAGAAGGCCCTTTACGACAAGAATCTTGTGAGCGCCGAGGAATATGATCAGGTGCGTCAGGCCCTGGCCCAGGCAAAAGAGGAGAAAGCAGCCGCGATAGAGACCCTCGAGGTGGTCCGGGACGGCGTGTCGAAAAGCAATGCCAAATCGAGCTCAACTCTCATCAGATCAACTATTTCCGGATTGATTCTGGATATTCCCGTAAAGGTTGGTAATTCTGTCACCCAGAGCAACACCTTCAACGACGGAACGACCATCGCCACAGTCGCCAACATGGGCGATCTGATCTTCGACGGTTTCATCGATGAGACCGAGGTTGGACGAGTCAGTGAAGGGGTCCCTATGAAGATCACTGTCGGAGCCTTGAAGGACGTGACTCTCGATGCGGTGATGGAATTCATATCCCCGAAAGCCCAGGAGAAGAACGGGACAAATGAGTTCGAGATCAAGGCCGCTGTCTCTGTTCCCGACAGCGTCACTATCCGTTCAGGCTACAGCGCCAACGCCGAGATCCAGCTTGAGGGCGTGGACGGGGTTCTTTCCGTCCCGGAGAGCGCCCTGGCTTTCGAGGGTGATTCAACCTTTGTTTATAAAGTCACGGGAGAGAAGAAATACGACAAGACCCCTGTGGTGACCGGCCTGTCTGACGGCATCAACATCGAGATCAAGTCCGGCCTCAAGGAAGGCGATAAAGTCCGTGGCAATCAGATAATTGAAAAGAAGTGATGAGATACCTTTTTTTACCCATAACCTTTTTGTTGATGTCCGGGGTCGCTTACGGCCAGACCCACAGCGGCCCTTGGACTCTCGCCGAGTGCGTCCGCCACGCGCGGGAGAACAACATCACTCTCAAGCAGGCCGAGCTTCAGGTCAAGCAGCAGGAGCTCCGGCTTGAGACCGCTAAAGGAAGCCGCCTTCCCCAGGTCAGCGGCAGCGCCAGCGAGAATTTCTCATTCGGACGAGGCCTTACCGCCGATAACACATATTCCAACACCAATACGACCAGTACGGGAATATCATTAGGCGCCGCGGTGCCGATATTCCAGGGATCCAGGATCAATAACAGCATCAAGGAGAGCGAGTTGGATCTGAAGGCTTCTACAGCCGATCTGGAGAAGGCCCGTCAGGACATGAGTGTCGCCGTGGCTCAGGCTTATGTCCAGATCCTTTACAACATGGAGCTTCTCGACGTGGCTCTCAACCAGGTCGGAATCGACTCATTGCAGGTGGAGCGTCTTTCCGCCATGCTGGAGAATGGTAAGGCCTCTCAGGCTCAAGTGGCTCAGCAGAAGGCGGCCCTCGGGCAGAGCCGCCTGTCCGCCACACAGGCGAGAAATAATCTCAACTTGTCGTTGCTGGACTTGTCCCAACTTTTGGAACTACCTGATCCTGAAGGATTCAGCATTGTCCGGCCGAATGTCCCGATAGATGGGATCCTGCTTGGAAACCCCGAGGACATCTATGCGGAGGCTCTCGAAAACAAGCCTTCAGTCAAAGCCGAGATGTTCCGTCTGGACGCCACCGAGTTCTCCATCAAGAGCGCCAAAGGAGCCTTCCTCCCGTCGATAAGCGCCAACGGAGGTCTCGGAACCAATTACTACACGATGAGCGCCGCCCCCTCCGCCGCGTTCATGGAGCAAATCAAGCACAATTTCAGCCAATACCTTGGAATATCTCTCAGCGTGCCGATCTTCTCCGGGTTCCAGACAAGGAATCAGGTCCGTGCCGCCGAGCTTTCCCGGACAAATCAGATGCTTCAGCTTGAAAACACCAAAAAGACCCTCTACAAGGAGATCCAGCAGGCATATTACAACGCCGTGGCGGCCTCTGAGAGGTATCGTTCAAGCATTCAGGCTCAGGACAGTGCCCGGGAGTCTTTCGACCTTGTGCGAGCGAAATATGAGAACGGCAAGGCGAACATCACCGAATTCAACGAGTCCAGGGATGCGTATCTCCGTTCCGAGTCCGACCTTGTCCGCTCCCGTTACGAGTACCTGTATTCGGCGAAGCTTCTTGATTTCTACAGGGGACGTCCGCTGGAGTTCTGAAAAAACATCATTATCTTTGAGAGTTGAACCGGACTTTCAAAGATAATGATCATGATAAAAAGAACTTTAATCATCCCCGCTGTGGCCGTGTTGGCGATTCTCTCGTCTTGCGGTCCCAAAGCGGTCACGACAAAAAGCACTGTAGCCGATGAGCGTCCCGACGGAGCAGCTTTCACGGAAAAGACCGTTCCCGTTGTGACAAAAGTCGCTCCTGACAGCAAGGTCACCCTTCGTTTCTACAATGACCTTCCTGACGTGGCATACATCTCAGCAGCTGATTTCCAGTCAATTGTCCTTCCTGGCTCGACCATGAAGGTGACCCATACCGGAGTCGGGGAATATACCCTCGACAACGCCGGAGCCAAGGCGGTCGTGAATGTCAACAAGGACGTTTTCGTGTCCTCTGATTTCGACGCGTTCACGAATATGATGGATCTTCTCCAGCCCGGAATGGCAAACGTCTATTATGACGGCATGCCCTTCGTCCGCTACAAGAGCATCAAATACATGCCGGCCGTCTCCACTGTCACGTTGGATTTCGCTAAATACGGGATAGACATCCACGCTGACGGTAAGGGTGCGGTGTATTTCCCCTTCGCCACCCTGGCTGACATATATTCAGACCTGTTCTACCACCATGCCGGTTTCAACGGAGAGAAAGTCGTGGCGAACACATCGGTCAACGAGATAAGCCTGGCCAGGATTGATCCTGACTACAACAAGACCCTTCTCTCGAAGAAGACCCGTTCCCAGTCCATGGCTGATTTCGCTTACAGGGAGCTCTGCTTCGCCATGGATCATTTCTACGGCCACCCCGGTCGTGTCGCCTTGGACGCCAGCCTGAAGGCCAAGGGCATGGACAGGACTCTCGAAGAGGATCTCCCGGCTGGACGTACGATAAAGAAACTCCTCAAATCCACCAACTTAGCTGAGTATTTCGTCGGAATGAGCGGCTTGAACGCCCTCTACTATGACGGCCACACCTCGATGGACATTTCTTCTGTGATGGGCCGCGACCGCTCGAAATACGAGGATCTGGTCTCGGAAGTGCGGGGCCTTCAGGAAAAGCATAAGGATGTCATGGATGCCATCAGGGAAGGCCGTTCCAGCATGGGAGGCCGTTACCAGGATGTCATGGCGATCCGCACTCAGCGTCCGGAATGCTATGAGACTCAGGACACCTACATCAAGAAAGGTAACACGGCGGTCTGTGTGTTCAATTCCTTCAACACCAGGGCCGAGGACGCCTGGAACGCCTATTATGCGGGCAAGGGTCCCAAACCGAACATAAACGACAACAAGGGAGACTCTATGGTCATATTCCTTGACGCCCTTGAAAAGGCTTCCGCTGACCCTGAGGTGGAGAATTTCATCGTGGATATTACCGCTAACGGTGGCGGGTCCGCCGACATTGTCATGGCCATGACCTCCTTGATCATGAACAAGAGTTATCTCTCTTACGACAACCCTTTGACGGGACAGAGGTCTATTGTCGAATATGAGGTGGATAGGAATTTCGACGGTGTTTTCGACAAGAAGGACAAGAAGGTCCACTATGACCTCAACTTCGGAGTCCTCACATCCCAGGTTTCATTCTCCTGTGGAAACCTCTTCCCCTCAATGCTTAAGGATAATGGTGTCCCTGTCATCGGAGAGACTTCCGGTGGTGGCAGCTGTGCGATCCAGGCCATGTGTACCGCGGACGGTTTCTGTTTCCAGATCTCATCCTTCCGTTCAAGGCTTAACACTCTCTCAGGGGAGAATATCGATGCCGGCATCACCCCGACCATCCCGATCGCCAATGACGAGATGGTCGAGATAGAGGGTCCCAATGACATGAAGATAAAGGTTAAGAACTACGAGGATTTTTACGATATCGAAGAGGTTGGGGAATTAGTTCAGAAAAGAGTCAAATAATTCTATATGAATAAAATAACAATCCTGCTCGCTTCTCTTTTCCTGGCGGTTTCAGCTTGGGGACAGGATGATGAATATTCAAAGGACGAGTGTACGAGCCTTGTGGTCGGGCGTCTGGCCTCCGCTGATGGTTCAGTCATCACATCGCACACATGTGACGGTGTTTCCCGCACATGGATAACGGTTGAGCCGGCGGCGGACTATCCCCGCAAGGCAATGATGGATATTTACAAAAACACCAGGAAGAACGCTTTCAAGGGAGATACCACGGGAATCCGCTACGCTGGCCAGATCCCTCAGGCCCGTCACACCTTCGCCTATCTCAACACCGCTTACCCTTGTCTGAACGAGAAGCAGGTAGCCATGGGCGAGACCACTTTTTCAGGCCCTGATACCCTTCGTAACGGCAACGCGATGTTTCTGATTGAGGAGCTTCAGAGGATAGCTCTCCAGCGCTGCGACAATGCCCGTGACGCCGTCAGGATGATGGGTGAGCTGGCCGAGAAATATGGTTATGCCGATGGTGGTGAGTGCATCACTGTGATTGACAAGAAAGAGGCCTGGTTCTTTGAGATTCTTGGCTGCGGAAGAGGCAAGATCGGAGCTGTCTGGGCCGCCCAGAGGGTGCCGGACGACGAGGTCGCCGTGTCCGCCAATATTCCCAGAATCGGGAAGATTGACCGTAAGAACAAGGATTATTTCATGGCTTCAGACAATGTGGAGTCCGTTGCCAAGGAATATGGCTTATGGGACGGTAATGGTGATTTCGTCTTCTGGAAAGCCTACCATAGCTCCTACGGCGACGGAAAGAATTTCAAGGAGAGGGAATATGTGATACTCAACACATTAGCCCCTTCCCTGAAGCTCTCATATGATGCTCCCGAGCTTCCTTTCTCAGTCAAGCCTGACGAGAAGGTCGATGTCCGGAAGGTCATGGAAATCCTGCGTGGGACTTATGAGGGACTGCCGTTCGACATGACAAAGAACCTGCTGGTTGAGGTTCCCGCCAAGGACGGCAAGCCTGCCACCAAGAAAGTCAGTCCAGTGGCTAATCCTTGGCTTACCACCGACACCCGCAACATGATCAACGGTGTCGCTCCCGGAACGGTGGAGTTCGCCCGCACGATCGCTGTGGCGTGGTGTTCCCACTCGACTGTCATCCAGGCCCGGGGCTGGTTGCCCGATGCTGTCGGGGGAGTCTGCTGGTATGCCCTTGACAACCCCGGGGAGAGCCCCCGTTTCCCGATATTCAGCGGAACGACTGAGCTTCCCGCCGCCTTTGACACATGCGGCATGAGACGTTATGTTCCAGAGGGAGCGTTGTGGACTTTCCGTCGTCCGAACCGTCTGGCTACCCTTGCCTGGCAGACTAACAAGGAAAGGGTGTATAAAGACATTCAGACCATCGAAGATCTTGGTTTCGAGGGACTTCCAGAGGTTGAGAAGAACCCTTCAGAGGAGAATCTAAATGCTTATACCGCCAAGATTTACAAGGCAGCGGCGGATCTTTGGAAGAAACTTGAGGAAGATCTCTGGATGAAGCACGGCAGAGGCTTCTGATCAGCCACCGAGAGTAATATCCCAGTACGACGTACCCTTTTCCATCAGGGCAAGGGTAGTGATGATCCAGCTTTGGATCCATCCGGTCAGGGTGCTTTGAGCGCCCCAACCAGCGTCGGCGTTTGACGCCCAGTAATCCCAGTCACGGTAGTTGAAAGCCCTGAACCAGGCTCCGTCCACATTCTTTCGTCCCTCGCTTCTTGCCTGGATTCTTACAAGGAACTCGCCGAGGTCGTCGGCAA
>Ga0256407_10014268_pt1 | contig 10489 bp, 9 predicted proteins | sample RumenRJG_04DNA_FD_193489 | JGI IMG/M metagenome (GOLD analysis project Ga0256407, IMG submission 193489) | Bovine rumen microbial communities from Lethbridge, Alberta, Canada - RJG_04 | ecosystem: Host-associated > Mammals > Digestive system > Stomach > Rumen | place: Canada: Alberta | collected... | reverse complement strand
TGCTGAATATGCGGAGTTCACGGAAAAACTTCGACAACGGGTCTTACCGGAACAATTTTAAAAGAACTTGATTTGCCGGCCCAGGTTTTAGCCGGTTCAATCATCAACTCTTTTGGAGGAAAGTGCACCTACACTTCACCGCTTATTTCTTCGATGCAGCAGGATAAAAAAAATATTTTTGTTGCAGAAACCTGTGAATATCAGCGTCATTTTATGTCTTTCTGCCCGCAAAAGATTATTTTAACTTCGGTAGAATCTGATCATCAGGATTATTATCCAACTTATGAAGACATAAGAAACGCGTTTGTTGAATATATTGGAAAGCTTCCTGAGTGCGGAGACCTTATTTACTGCGCAGATGACAAAGGTGCGTGCGAAACGGTCGAAATTGCACGCAAAAAACGCCCGGATATAAATTATATTCCATACGGGGAAAATGCGGACGGAAATTACAAGCTCGTTTTTGGAAAAGTTGAAAACGAAAAAAATAACTTTACGCTCGGCAAAGCTGATTATGCACTTAAGGTTCCGGGGCGCCACGAAGTTCTGGACGCCTGCGCCGCCGTTGCTTTATGCTGCGAACTTTTAAAAACTTTTGGTAAAAATCCGCAGGAATATACTAAAAAAATTGCACAGGGTCTTTTAAATTTTAGCGGCGGAAAACGACGAAGCGAAATTACAGGCCATTTTACTACCAAAAATGGAAACGACGTAATTGTAATTGATGATTACGGACATCACCCGACAGCAGTAAAAACTACACTTGCAGGTTACAAGGCATTTTACAGCAAAAGAAAAATCATTGTTGATTTTATGAGCCACACATATTCAAGAACACAGGCGCTTCTTAAGGAGTTTGCATCAAGTTTTGACAGCGCAGACGAAGTGATTCTACATAAAATTTACAGTTCAGCTCGCGAAAATCCGGCTGATTTTACAATAACAGGAAAAACTCTTTTTGAAGAAACAAAAAAATGCTTTAAAAATGCATCGGATGTTCATTATTTTGAAGAAATTCTTGATGCGAAAGATTTTGTTTTAGCAGAACTTGAAAAGAAAGATAAAAAATACCCGGACGGTTACCTTTTTGTAACAATGGGAGCCGGCGATAACTGGAAAATTGGAAAAGCAATTCTGGAAACAAACAAAGAAGCACTCTAAGGTGCGGAGGAAAAGTTATGACATCAATGACAGGGTACGCATACAAAGAAGTATCTGAAAAAAATACAATAGTTTCGGTTGAAATAAAATCGGTTAATTCGAGATTTTTAGATTTAACAATAAATCTTCCGCCATATTTGAATCAGCTGGAAAGTTTTTTCCGTGCAAAAATAACAGAAAAAGTTTTACGCGGAAAAGTTGATGTTTTTATCCGCATTAAAGAACTTGAATCTGATGCAGAAATTTACGCTGACACAGGTGCCGCAAAAGCATATTTAAATGCAATAAAAAAAATTGCAGAAGCAACAGGCTTTGAAAATCAGGTTTCTCTCTCGCTTATAATAAGCCAGCCAGGCGTATTAAATTCAAACAAAAGTTACGACGTAGATAAATACCGCGAGTTAATTGAACCTGTATTCAATTCTACACTTGCCAAATTTTGCAAAGACCGCGAACGCGAAGGTCTTAACATGAAAAATGACCTTACAGAAAAACTTAAAAAGCTTGAAAACTGCGCCGTTTTCTTTAAAGAATGGCAGCCAAAAATGGAACAGATTTTTAAGGAACAGATTACTGCAAAATTCAATGAGCTTTTAGGTGAACACGTTGATGAAAACCGCATAATGACAGAAACAGCCGCAATGCTGGTAAAATATACAATTAACGAAGAAATTGTGCGTTTAAACAGTCATATTGCCGCAATGCGCGACGAAATTGAAAACAACCCGGCCCCTGGCAAACGCCTTGATTTTATATGTCAGGAAATGAACCGCGAAATAAATACAATCGGCAGCAAAAATCAGTTTGCAGAAGTTGGCGCTATGGTAATTACAGCCAAAGACAGCCTTGAAAATATCCGCGAACAGTCAAAAAACGTAGAATAAGTTTGTAAAAAAAACATTGCTATACAGAAAATTCTAGCTTAAAATTATAATTATGGATTTTCAAAACCTGGTAGATTCGTATGACATGGCAGCCGCAGTTCTTTCTGTAGAAAAAACAGAAGATGGTCACTGGGGTGAAATTCGTATTGTGCGTGCGAATGAACAATACAAAAAAATTATGGGGCCAAATTATCGTGATGATATGCTGTATTCAGATCTCATCCCAAAGGAACCTAATTTTGAAGATTTTTGTTTCCGATGTGCCGTAAACAAACAGCATCTTCATTCATATGTTGTTACCAAATCAATGGGATTATGGACAGACGCTACTTATATCCCGCTTTCAAAATCCTACGATACAGAAAAACTCAGTTATTTTATTTTCTATTTTGAATTTACAAAAGCACCAGAAGCAGAACGACTTTCTAATATTTCATTTGAAACTGCTCCATTTGTAGTTCAGACCTGTTTGAATCTTCGCGGAGCAAAAAACTTCTACGAAGCAATGAACACAGTAATTTGCGATATCCGTGATAAAACAGAATCTTTCTGCAGCTGTATCATTATGATTGAAAAGGAACGCAAAAAATATGCACCGCTTTGTTCAAAATTTAGTGATCCAAAAATTACTATTGATGATTTTATGCCTTACCTGACCCCGGATGTTGTTTTCTCCTGGGAAGATACCTTAAAAGACACCGACTGTATTATTGTAAAAGATGATTTTGATATGGAACAACTTTCGAAGAAAAACCCGGTCTGGGTAAACAGTCTTCGTTCTGCAGGAGTAAAAAGCCTTATTCTTTCCCCACTTATGCAGGGACCAAAAATGTCTGGTGTTCTGTTTATTACAAACTTTAATGTTGAACAGATTATTCAGCTTAAAGATTATATAGAACTTACAGCCTTTTTCCTTTCTGCAGAAATTGCAAACAACGATCTTATGGAACGCCTTGAATACATGAGTAATATTGACACCCTCACAGGTGTAAAAAACAGAAATTCAATGAATTCGCGCGTAGACTGGCATGTAAAGAACAACTTTCCGGTTCATACTCCGTTTGGTGTAATCTTTGCAGATTTGAATGGCCTCAAGCAGTGTAATGATAGCGGCGGTCACGAAGCCGGAGACAGACTTTTGAAACACGCTGCAGATCTGCTTAAAGAGCATTTTACTGAATATGAAGTTTACCGTTCGGGTGGTGACGAGTTTGTCGTTATTATGCCTAACTGTTCAAAAGATGATTTTGAAAAAGAAGTCGAAAAGCTTCGCAAAGATACCGGCTATAATTCCGATATCTGCTTTGCAATTGGCGCAGACTGGAGTAACGATGGAAAAGATCTTCGCCAGTGCATGCATGTAGCAGACGAAGCTATGTACGCAGATAAAAAAGAATTCTATCGTCAGCATCCAGACAAAGCAAGAAGATAGTTTTACCCTAACCTAAAAAAAAATACCTCTGTACGCCAACGACGCCAGAGGTCAGATGTAAACATATAATTAAAGAGGTTATTTTATAGTAAAGACGGTTTTATTAGTCTTTACCCTTTAATTATTCAAAATTAAGAGGTTTTTCCCGAACACCAGATTATTAAACCTTAGGCAAGGCTAAGATAAATCTGATCTGCAAGACCGAAGCCTGCATTTTTTGTAATTGCCGCAGCATATTCATCATAAAGCATATCTTCATATGTCTGACGCGCAAAATCAGACTCTTCGCTGCGGTGAACAGTCTTGCGCATTTCTGAAAGCATTTGTTTTACAAAATAGTTTTCAAGCTCCATCGATTTTTCGTAAAGCTCTGAAGTTTTATCTATAGTTTTACTTTGAACATGAGGATTAGCCTGGTTTGCTGCAGCACCTTTTGGAGCTGAGCTTTTATCCTGAACAGAATTAAAAGTACCTGCAAAACCTGTTGTATACTCACCGTTTAAACGTCCACGGTCTAAAATCTGCTCAGAAGCAACAGTTCCGTGTCCTTCATCCTGCGACTTAAAGCGTTCCAAAAGCTCTGCAAATTTTGCATTTTCGCTGGAAGAACGGGCGCTCTGTAAAGCTCCCTGACCACCAGTGATTCCGCTGTATGTATTATTTACCAATCCAATATTCATAACAAAACTCCTACCCGGGGGCGTTGCGGGGGTGTCCCCCGCAGGGTGGGTAGAGCAAAACACCGACAGCAAGCTAAGCTTGTGCAAGGTGGTTTGCTCGCAGGGCGGTGCTCCGCCCTCCCTTCAATTTACTTATAGCTATCTGCTTACAGCTATTTGCTTATAACTATCTCTTCAAATTCACAGCAGTTGATAACATCGAATCTGACGTCTGAACTGTCTTACTGTTAAACTCGTAAGCACGCTGAGCTACAATCATCTGAACCATTTCGTTTACAACCGAAACGTTCGACATTTCAAGGAATTTCTGGCGAGTATCACCAAAACCTTCAAGTCCAGGGCGTCCGGCAATTGGCTCGCCGCTTGCCGCAGTAACCTTAAATACGTTATCACCTTCTGCCTGAAGACCAACCGCATTTGGAAAACGGTAAAGTTCAAGCTGACCAACTTCAACAGGATCGTTTCCGCCGTTTACCTTTACACTTACAAGACCAGTCTGTGTAATATTAAGGCTTGAAACATCGTAACCATCCGGCAAAATAATTTCCGGCATTACGCGCATTCCGTTATTTGTAACAAGCTGACCGTTTGAATCAACCTTGAACGAACCGTCGCGTGTATAAGCATAACTTCCGTCATAACGCTGAACGCGGAAAAATCCTTCTCCGACAATTGCAACATCAGTTGAAACGCCGGTATTCTGCATAGAACCCTGATTCATAATACGCTGAGTTGCGCCAATTTTTACACCAGTTCCCTGCTGAATTCCAACGGGAGTAACTGTATCTTCTGTTGCTGGAGTTCCTGCCAGTTTTACATTCTGATAAACAAGATCTTCAAACTCAACGCGCTGCTGTTTATAACCCGTTGTATTTACGTTTGAAAGGTTGTTCGAAATTGCATCTATATTTGCCTGCTGACCGTTCATTCCGGTAGCTGCTGTCCATAATGATCGTACCATATAACATCACAGAAGCGTTAAGAAAGATTGCTAGCAGTGCGCATCAATCTTTCAACTTCTTCCTCCTTTAATTACTTACTGCAGCACAGCCACTTTCTGCCAGAGTGTGCTCATCATAGAATCTTCAGACTGAATTGTTTTCTGATTTGCTTCGTAAGCGCGGTTTACTTCAATCATCTGAACCATTTCATTTACAACATTTACGTTGCTTGTTTCTGTATATCCCTGAAGAAAACGAGGACGTTCATCACCTTCGGCAATGTGAGCAGGTCCAGAAATATCGTTTGCAGTGTAAAAACTTTCGCCGGCTTTTTTAAGGTAACGTTCGTTGTCAAAGCGGACAATCTTAAAACGATCAATTTCTGTACCATCTTCAGAAGAAACAATTACGCCGTCTTCGTTTACGGTAAAACGGTCATCACTTACGTGAATATAGCCATTTTCACCCATTACAGGAAAACCATCTTTTGTTACAAGCAGTCCTTCCTTTCCAATAAGAAAATCACCGTTACGTGTATAACGTTCTCCATCAGGAGTTTCTGCAACATAAAAGCCTTTGCCGCTCATTGCAACATCTGTTTTTGTATTTGTTATTTTGAATGAACCTTGAGAAAAGTCCGTAAAATTTTCGTTTGTTTCAACGCCAAGACCAAGCTTTCCAACAATTGGAGCCGCATCGGCACTACCAAAAGGTGTTTTATAAACTCCGTCCGCATCGACACGACGAAGAAGAAGTTCCGGAAACGATCTGAAAGACGTTACGGAACGTTTATAACCGGGTGTATCAACATTGGCAAGATTATTTGCAATTGCATCAAGCTTGTTCTGTTGAGCCTTCATGCCCGAAGCACCGGTATACCAGCCTCGAATCATATATTTAACCTCCAAAGAATATATTTACATCTATTTATATCTTCGGAATCTGATTTTTTTTGTTTAGTACATTTTACTATTTTCTATGAGTCACAAAGGATCTGCCGGCATTGAAATTATATTTTTTTTAAAAACTTAAAAAGAAAAAAATTGCAAATAGTAAACTTCAGTTTTATAATATTTTTATAAGATTTTAGGAGCACATTTTATGAAAAAAGAAGAACCAAGAGTACTTTCCATCATTTTGGGAGGAGGAAAAGGAACACGACTCTATCCTCTTACAAAAGAACGTTCAAAGCCAGCCGTTTCTTTCGGCGGAAAATATAGGATTGTTGATATCCCGCTTTCAAATTGTATAAATTCAGGCTATAAGAAGATTTACCTTCTTACACAGTTTAACTCAGCTTCGCTGCACCTGCACATTTCAAATGCATACAATTTCGACCGCTTTTCAGGTGGATTCGTAGAAATTCTTGCAGCAGAACAAACACTTGAACATTCAGGCTGGTATGAAGGAACCGCCGATGCTGTACGCAAAAACTTCATTCACTTTAAGACTCAAAAACCAACTCACTACATAATTCTTTCCGGCGACCAGCTCTACAAAATGGATTTAAGAGCATTTATGGACGCTCACATTAAATCTGGAGCAGACGTTACAATTGCAACAACAGCCGTAAACAGACGCGATGCTTCAGGCTTTGGAATTATGCAGATTGATAAGGAAAACCGCGTAAAGGCATTTATGGAAAAACCAAAGCCGGACGCAAATATTGACGAATGGAAAATTCCAAAAGAAGCACGCGGAGCACTCCCTGCAGAAAAAGAATACCTTGCATCTATGGGTATTTACATCTTTAACGCAGAAACAATGGAAGAATGTCTTTTGGGCGAAAACTCAAAATACACAGACTTTGGTAAAGAAATTCTTCCGCTTGCAATTGGAAAGAAAAAAATTAATTCATACGTTTTCGACGGCTACTGGGAAGACATCGGTACAATCAGAAGCTTCTATGAAGCAAACATCGCTCTTTGCGAACCATATCCAACATTTGACTTCTTTGGCGACACAACACCGTTCTACACAGCAATGTCGAATCTTCCGCCTTCAAAGATCAACAAAGCTTCAGTTGACGCTTCGCTTATTTCAGAAGGATGTATTATTACAAACGCAAAACTTACAAAGTCAGTTATCGGACAACGTTCCATCATTTCAGAAAACAGTGAACTTAACGGCGTAATTATGATGGGTGCCGACTACTATGACTCAGAAGCAGAAAAAGATGAACTCAAAAAAGCTAATAAACCTGCAACAGGAATCGGAAAGAACACAAAAATTGCAAATACAATCATCGATAAAAATGCAAAAATCGGTGACGACGTAAGAATTGGTGTTGACGGAAACAAATACGAAGACGGAGACCACGGCTCATTCTACAGTGCAGACGGAATCATCGTAATTCGAAAAGGTGCTGTAATTCCATCAGGAACAGTAATCTAATAAAACTGTTTATTGCGGTAAATTAAATACCGTCAGAAAAACTAAACCAAGGCTGTAAAACTTTTTAAGTTTTGCAGCCTTTTTTAGTTAAAACAAAAATACAGAGGATAATCATTGAGCGACTATTACAGCAAACTGGGAAACATACTTAACGAAGCATTAGAAAACGGGCAAATTCCTAAAAACGAAGAAAAAACTCAAAAAAAGGCATCAGAGACTCAGGAATTCTTAGAAAAAGACAAGAAAGCAACTGAATTAAACACAGAAAACCTGAAATATGCAGATAAAGATGAAAAAATCAGAAAAAAGCTGAAAAAAGAAGAAATACCAACCGGCGAAGTTATAAAAATGCATAAATATACAAATTTAATGCATATTCCACAGGAAATTTCACAAATACTAACCACACTAGATATAGCGTACCCATACACCTGGAAGAAAATCACAAAAAGATATCACGAATTATTAAAAAAACTACACCCGGACAGTGCAGGTAAAAACGAAAACACTATACATAATTCTACAGATGTAGATAATTTTAGACACTTAACTATTAATCAGCTGCAGGATATGTATAAAATCTTAGACAGGTATTTTAACCGTAAATAAATTCAGACAGTTAACAATTATATACAGTGTAATTTTTATTCTTTCAATGCCACTATTTTAGCGGTGTTTTTGTTTTGAAAAACTCAATGACCGAAAATTAGTAAAATTATTTATTCTTCTATTCCAAGTTTTCGATGTAAGGTTTTTCTTCCTATTCCAAGTACCTGTGCGCATTTTGTTTTATTACCGTTGCAGGCTGCAAGATTTTCCTGAATAATCATAAGCTCTGCTTCCTCAAGAGGAATGCCTAGAGGAACAGAAATTGTTTTTTCATTTGCAGCAGAAGTAATGGAAGCCGGTAAATCTGCGGCAGTTATTTCGTCTCCGTTACACATCACAACTGCACTTTCTACACAGTTTTTAAGCTCTCGGATATTTCCCGGCCACTGATATTTTAACATAAACGACTTTGATCTGTTGTCAAAGCCTTTTATATTTTTTTTATTTTCGATATTAAATTCTCTCAGAAAACTATGCATAAGAAGCGGAATATCGTCTTTGCGTTCACGCAGACTTGGCATTTCAATTCTTACAACATTCAGACGGTAAAATAAATCTTCCCTAAAACGACCGGCTTTTACCTCTTCTTCAAGCTTTCGGTTTGTAGCGGCAACTACACGAACATCAACATCAAGAGTTTCTTCTCCGCCAACACGCTCGAACTTTCGTTCCTGAAGCACTCGTAAAAGCTTTACCTGCGTAATGGAATTTATCTCGCCGATTTCATCAAGAAAAATTGTTCCACCGTTCGCAAGTTCAAAGCGTCCTTTATGAACTGATTCAGCTCCGGTAAACGCTCCTTTTTCGTAACCAAAAAGTTCGCTTTCCAAAAGACTCTCAGAAAATGCTGAACAGTTTACCGCAATAAAAGGTCCGTTTTTTCTTTCTGACTGATTATGGATTTCTCTTGCAACCAGCTCTTTTCCAACGCCGCTTTCTCCAGTAATAAGAACATTCGCTTTGGTAGGTGCCGCTTTTGAAATAAGATTTCTGACTTTTGTTAGTTCCGCTGATTTTCCAATCATCGGCGAAGCTGAAGAAACGCCCGAAAGTTTGTTCTGAAGTTCAATAATTTTCTGCTGCTGTTCGCGACCTTTCAACGCATTTTTTACAATCAGATTTAAATGATCAAGATCGAGAGGTTTTGTTAAAAAATCAAAAGCGCCGGCCTTTGTTGCGGCAGTTGCATCGTCAATACTTCCGTGCCCTGTAAGTACAATAACTGGAATGCCAGGGTGTTCTGTTGTTACTGTCCTTACAACTTCCTGCCCGGAAATTCCGTCCATGCGAAGGTCTGTAATTACAAGGTCAATTCCGCCTTGATTAACAAGCTTTAGTCCGTCAGCCCCGTTAGAAGCCTGACAAACTTTGTAGCCTTCAAGTTCAAAATTATCTGCAAGTCCGTTACGGATATTTTCTTCGTCATCAATTGTAAGAATTGTAAACATTTATTCGCCTGCTTGTGTCAAAAGTTTTTTATTTTTCTGAGGAATCGGGAACTGAATTCTAAACATTGTTCCCTTACCTTCTTCGCTTTCTACAAAAATTTCGCCTGAAAATTCCTTAATGATTTTGTAAACCATAGTCATTCCAAGCCCGGTTCCATTTGCCTTTGTAGTATAATAAGGTTCGAAAATTTTAGAAACAGTGTCGGAATTCATTCCACAGCCGTTATCTGAAACCGTAATAAAATATTTATTTTCGGCAACGTTACAGTTTATAAAGAATTTTCCTTTAAAGGTTTTATCTACAAGGTTTTCTTTTTTTGATTTTATTGCCGCAAGAGAATTCTGAGCAAGATTTATAATGACATCACGGAACAGCTTTTCATCAAGCATGATTTTTACATTTTTACTGTCACCGGAAATTTCAACATCAATATTTTCATCTGTAAATTCCGGTTTAAAAAAGCCTGCAATATTTTCTATTAGTGCAAAAGGATTTTTAAGTTCAAGACTGGCCTTTACAGGTCTTACCGCCAGCAAAAAGTCCATGACAAGTTTGTTTAAATGTTCAATTTCTTCATTAATAACATCAATATGATCTTCTGCAAATTTCTTGTCGCCCAGAATATTGTTATTTTCTCGTGCTTTTGCAAGAGCCTTTTGAATAAGCTGAATGTGAATTGAAATTGCACCAAGAGGATTTTTTATTTCGTGAGCCATTCCTGCCGCAAGATTTGTCAAATTTGCAAGATTTTCCATGCGGTGAAGCAATACTTCCTGGTTTTTGGACTCTGTTATGTCCTGAATTAAAATAATTCGGCCTTTGTCCTGTCCCTTATACAAAAGAGGACTTATGGAAATGGTCAAGAAGCGAATTACTCCGCCGCCTGTCATTGTAGTAAAATCTTCGCAGCTATTAGTTATTTTTTTATCAAAGACATTT
>Ga0256407_10014264_pt1 | contig 10491 bp, 8 predicted proteins | sample RumenRJG_04DNA_FD_193489 | JGI IMG/M metagenome (GOLD analysis project Ga0256407, IMG submission 193489) | Bovine rumen microbial communities from Lethbridge, Alberta, Canada - RJG_04 | ecosystem: Host-associated > Mammals > Digestive system > Stomach > Rumen | place: Canada: Alberta | collected... | reverse complement strand
AGGGCCGGTGTATTCGCTGACTTCCCCGAAGATACAGCGCGCGTTCAGATACACGCCGGTCGCCAGGACTACGGCCCTGGTGTGATAGGAAGCACCGGAGACTGTCTTCACGCCGCGGCAGATCCTGGTGCCGTCCGGTTCAGGCTCTGTGATCAGTTCCGATACCTCTGCCTGCCGGATCATGAGATGCTCCGTCTGTTCCATGGTCTTCCGCATTTCCCTGGTATAGGCCTGCTTGTCAGCCTGGGCGCGGAGTGAATGGACCGCCGGACCTTTGGATTCATTCAGCATGCGGGACTGGATGAAGGTCTTGTCGATATTCCGGCCCATTTCTCCGCCGAGGGCGTCCAGTTCCCGGACCAGATGTCCCTTGGAAGTTCCCCCGATGTTCGGATTGCAGGGCATCAGAGCGATCGAATCGACACTCACCGTGAAAACAATGGTTTCCAGACCGAGCCTCGCGCAGGCGAGCGCCGCCTCGCAGCCAGCATGGCCCGCGCCGACGATCGCGACATCATAATTCTCTTCAATATAATTCATTTTTTCCTCTTTACCAGGTTTCCCTTTATCTTTTTCCATCCCGGCATTACTTTCCCGTGCAGAAACGTTCAAAGATGCGGTCGATGACATCGTCCCCGACGGTTTCTCCGGTGATCTCTCCGAGGGACTGATACGCATCCTGAAGATCGATAGAGAAAAAATCTTCCGGCAGTCCCTGGGAGATGCTGTTCTGTACAAGCTTCAGCGATCTCAGCGCCTGTTCCAGGGCGTTTTTGTGGCGCGCGCTGGTCACATAGATCTGATCGTTAAAGTTGATTTCGTTGTGATAGAACATGTAGCGCACTGTTTCTTCCATCTCCGGAAGTCCTGTGCCATCCTTTGCTGAAAACACAATTACCTTGTGCTTCGAAATTTTTCCGATTTCCTCTGCGGTGACGATCTGCGGAAGATCTGACTTGTTGAGCAGAATCACCGCCTGCTTTCCCTCGGAAGAAGCCAGGATTTCCCGGTCTTCCTTATCCAGGGGAACGGATCCGTCGATCATGACCAGCAGAAGGTCTGCATCTGCGGCGGCTTTCCGGGCTTTTTCGACGCCGATCTGTTCCACGCGGTCCGTGCTTTCCCGGATCCCTGCCGTATCTGTCAGGTTCAGACTGAGCCCTGCCATGCGGATGTGTTCTGTCAGTGTATCTCTGGTCGTTCCGGCAATCTCCGTCACAATGGCCCGGTCTTCTCCGGCGAGAAGATTCAGAAGGGAAGACTTCCCGGCGTTCGGTTTTCCGAGGATCACCGTGGAAATACCTTCCTTCATGACCTTTCCGCTCTCCGCGTTTTCGATCAGATTTTCCAGTCTCCGGACAAGGATCCCTAGTTTTTTTCCCAGTTCCTCCGGATAACCGGTCAGGTCATAATGCTCCGGATCATCCAGGGCTGCTTCGATCCAGGCAGTCTCATTCAGGATCTCTTCCCGCAGCTCCCGGACTTTGTCAGACAGTCCGCCCTGCAGCTGGCTCACCGCGGCTTCCATCGCATAGCGGTTTTTTGCCTGAATCAGGTCCATGACTGCTTCCGCCTGGCTGAGATCCATCTTTCCGTTCAGGAAGGCGCGTTTTGAGAATTCTCCCGGACCGGCAGGACGGGCGCCGGCTTTCAGCACTTCTTCCAGGACCCGCTGCAGTACGAGACTCCCGCCGTGGCAGTTGATCTCAACTGTATTTTCTCCCGTATAGCTGTGGGGCGCAAGCATGACCGAGACAAGGACATCGTCCAGAATCTCCCGTTTTTCCTGTATTCTGCCGGGGAAAGCACAGGATACATTCTCCACATTATCGCAGCTGCAGGTCACCGCATGGCGGTAATGGATCGTATAGGCCCCTGCGTCAAGAATGCTCCGGTCCAGAACGCGGTCCGCGATGGGCAGCGCTTCTTCCCCGCTGATCCGGATGATTCCGATACCGCTTTCTCCAGCTGCCGTCGCGATCGCCGCAACTGTATCTGTCGTTGAAAAGCCTGCCGGCATAAGTCACCTCCAAAGGTCTGCCTGAATATGAGAAGAGGCCGGCGGAACCGGAGGACTTTTCAGTCCCCGGCACCGACAGCCTCCTTTCACCAGACTGTTGAATTATTCGGTTTTTTCTGAATCTGCCGCTTCAGCTTCAGCAGCTTCGGCGGGAGCAGCTTCTTCCCCGATGTCCGTGTCATTGTCCTGATAAACGGCTTCATCAACCATGGCTTCGATGATCTCGGTGACTTCCGCCTGATCTCCGGAAATTTCGACCTCGGTCTCAGCTGCATAATATGCCTCGCCGAATTCCGCTGACTCCCCGGCCTCGGCGCGCTTTGCGCGGTTCTGGCGCTTCAGGTCCTTTTTCAGCACGACGATGATGTGGCGGTAAGGATCCTCGCCCTCGGAATAGGTCGTGACATAAGGATCTCTCTGCAGCGCGGAATGGATGATTCTGCGCTCATAGGGATTCATGGGCTCCAGAGACATGGGTCTGCGGGTGCGCTTCACCTTGTGGGCGATGTTTCTCGCAAGGCTCTTCAGCTTCTGTTCCCTGCGTTCACGGTAGTTCTCTGTGTCAAGCTTGACGCGGATGTAGACGTCGCGGTGCTTGTTTACCACAAGGCTGACCAGATACTGGAGAGAATCCAGGGTCTGTCCGCGCTTTCCGATCAGGACGCCCATGTCGTCTCCGCTCATCATCACGTTCAGCTCATTGTCCTGGTAATTGAAATCCGTGTCGATGGAAATTTCCTCATCCATGACCCTAAAGATCTGAGTCAGGAATTCCACTGCTTTAGCCTTGATCTCATCTGCCTCAGGCTGAAGGACCTCGCGGCCGACGTGTTCTTCGCGGCGCTTTCCCGGAAGTACGGAAGCTAAAGCTGCGCGGTCCTGACGGCCGCGGCCGTTTCTCCCTTCGCCGTCTTTTCCGCCGCGCTTTTTGTCGCGCTGACGTCTGCCTTCCGGCTTTCCTTCTTTCTTAGCGGCTTCCTGGTCACCTTCCTGCTTCGCAGGAGCATTCTTCTTTGCGGGCTTTTCGGAAGGAGTCTTCTTCTTTTCCGGAGCAGCTTTCTTTTCCGCCGGAGCTTTTTCCTGGGCAGCTTTCTTCTCCGCAGCAGCCTTTTCCTGAGCGGCTTTTTCCTGAGCGGCCTTTTCCTGAGCAGCCTTCTCCTGGGCGGCTTTCTTTTCCGCGGCTGCCTTCTCCTGAGCGGCCTTCTTCTCTGCAGCGGCCTTTTCCTGGGCTGCCTTCTTCTCTGCAGCAGCCTTTTCCGCAGCTGCTTTCTGCTCAGCCGCTTCTTCTTCCTCTGTCTTCACGCGGGCCTGAATAGTCCAGGGTCTCGCGCCGATCATTCCGAACAGTCCGGCGCTTCCTTTTTCAATGATATCAACGACCATGTGGTCGCTGGTGGTCTGAAGACCGATCAGCGCCTTTGTGATTGCTTCATCATAGGTTTTCGCTGTTACTGTGATCTTATCCATGCTTTCAGTTCTCCTGCTTTTCTGCTGCATCCGCAATTTCCGCAGCGGCTGCCTCTGCGGCATTCACAGCCTCCGCAGCTTTTGCTTCAGCGGCATTCACAGTCTCTGCAGCTTTTGTTTCAGCGGCATTTACAGTCTCTTCAGCTGCCGGTTCAACAGCAGCCACGGCTGCATCGTCCGCGGCGTTCTTTTTCTTCTTTCCCTTTTTCTCCATCTGGCGGTCATTGTACATGGCAACCATGTTGGCCTTCGATGCCAGGGAGCCGGGCTTTGCGTTCTTCTGATAATACGCAGTGGAATCCGCAACGACCTTCGCGTTCCGGGACATCTTTTCCTTCATGGAACGCTCTTCCTCCTCGGCTTCCTTCTCCATGTTCTGGATGCCGCGGACAGTTTTCTCGGTGCGGCTCTTAAGCTGCTGCGCGTTGCCGCCTTTCTCGATGGCCTTTGCGTTAGCCTTTTCCATGTTTGCCTTGACGATTTCCTCAATGTTCATGGAATCCAGCTGGTGGTTGATGATCATCTGCTGAACCATGCGGCAGAGTCCGCTGGCAACCCAGTAAAGACCGATACCGGCCGGGAGCGTGAAGCAGAAGACCAGGGACATCATGGGCATCATGGTGTTCATGGTCTGCATCTGCTGCGCCATGGGATTGTCGCTGTCATTGCTTCTGGAACTGCTGGTGCCCGCAGTCATAAGCTTCGTGGAATACCATTGGACCAGGGCTGCCGCAATGGGGATGATCCACGCCGGATTCGGCATGAAGCCCTGGAACGGCGGCACGGAAAGGTTGATTCCGAGGAAATAGTTCATCTTTCCGATGGCCACAGCCGTATCGGCAAGAACGGGCGCGATCGACGGGAACGCAGCCTCAAGAGAAGCCCACTGTGTCGGAGTGAACCTGTAAAGGAAATCGATGACCTGGTTCAGCGTCGCACCTTCCACCAGCGCCGGACGGATCTTTTCGCCGATGCCGTTCAGGACTTCAATATACCCGGGCTGCTGCATGACCGGTTCCGCGGCATTCTTAAAGACTGCATAGACGGACGGAACATAAGCAGGAATGCGGTAGATGACCTGATAAAGAGCAAACAGGATCGGCATCTGGATCAGAAGGAAAACGCAGCCGCCGGTCATGCTGGTGCCGTATTTCGCATAGACCGCCTTTGTCTCGTTCTGCATACGCATCACGGAAACATTGTCAGTCTTTCCTCTGTATTTTTTCTGGATCGCCTGGAGCTCCGGCTGCATGACGCTCATCAGCCGGGAAGACTTCTGCTGCTTGACCGTCAGCGGCCACATCAGAAGGTTAATGATCAAAGTGAAGAGGATGATGCTGAGGCCGATGTTGGTGACGCCCAAATTCGCCGTTACGCGGAACAGACCGTCCATGATCAGCCCGAGGATAACTGCGATATGTCCGATGATCGGCACAGATGACTTCGTAAGGAAAATAAGATTCAAGGCTTTGACCTCCGGTATTTGAGATCTGTTTTGACGACAGGTTCAGGGAAAAATAAGGGAGGGTACTCCAAAAAACCGGTACCTCACGGGACCGGGTCATAACCTCCTTCAGAAAAAGGATTGCAGCGCAGGATACGCCACGCAGCCAGAAGACTTCCCTTCCAGGGACCATACTTTTCAATTGCCTCAACGGCATACTGAGAGCAGGTCGGAATAAATCTGCAGTGGCACCGCCATTTCAGCGGCGACAGAAAAACCTGATAGAAACGGATCGCTCCGATCAGAAATTTCTTTACAATTCTTCCTATCATAAATAACACTCAACTATAGACCGACCGGTCAGGAACCGGTTCGCAGACCATGCAGCTGCAGCAGATGAAGAAATGCTTTTTCTGTTTCCCGATATGAAAGTCCGGCCGCAGTTTTGCGGACCACGACAACGAAATCGTTCCCCTGTCTGATTTCGGATGTATGAAGACGGAATACTTCCCGCAGCAGGCGGGTCATCCTGTGTCTCACGACACTGTTTCCGATTTTCTTTGACACACTGATTCCGATCCTGCTGTGATCCAGTCCGTTCTTTCTGACATACATGACCAGATATTTGTTCGCACGGGGCTTTCCTGTATCGTAGATCTCACGAAACTCAGTGTTCTTTTTGATGGATGGAAAGCGTTTCATTCAGCAGGCTCCAATAAGTAAAAACTGTTTCTCTGATAAAGAAATGGGGTCGTCGTCAGACAACCCCATTGATCCTCGACGTATAATGCCGATCAAACGGTAAGCTTAGCTCTTCCCTTAGCTCTTCTGGCAGCCAGGACTTTTCTCCCGGACTTGGTGGCCATTCTTGCACGGAAGCCATGGACTCTGAACTTCTGAGCGTTATGCGGCTGGAAGGTCATTGTACCTTTTCTCATAGTCGGAACACCTCCTCACTTCATTTCTTTTCCCGACCGGTTCTGACTGCGAACGGAATTCGGTACTTCATACGGAATTTCTTCCGAAATATCTCATTCAGGGAACATTCTCCGTTATTATACGGAAACTGAAAGTTCAAGTCAAGCACAATTCCGCCGCGGTTTTGCTGACTTTTTCCGTACGAGTTTCTTCTATTTATAATACTACAAGATGCAGTTCGGCTGATCCACATATTGCGATAGTTATTTAAGCATCTCCGAAGGACCTCCTGCAAAACCCTTGATCTACCTTCGTATTCCATTCGGATGTATCTGACATTTCCGCTCAGTCGAGTGGCCTGGCGGCATACTCTCGGTCGCGGAAATGTCAACATCCATGGAATACTCAGTCGATCTGCGATGGTTTTGCAGGAGGTCCCGGAGATGCATTAACAGAGTCGCTTCCACACAAATGGCCGGATTAATTCACACCGCTGTGGAAACAGCATTTGTTGATTGTGGAAAGATTCTGCAGGAAGGTATTCACAGAATTCACAAGTTGCTGTGGATAACTCAGAATTATGTAAAGGAATGATATTTACATAATTTTTTCCACATAATGTGGATAAGTCCGTGGATAAATAGGCCGGATTCATCCACGGATACCCTGAAAACCTTATATTTGCTAGGTTTTCGGGTGGTGAAAAAGGGGAAAACAGTTTATTGTCAGACGTGTCAGACAATTTTGTAAACCGAACATGAGTCCGTTTTTTCCGGGTTTTCCATATGATTCCACCGGGTTATCACCAGTTTCCAACAAAGTTATCCACATCCCCTGTGTCTTATCTTATTGTGAACAAGAGCCGATTTTGGTATAATATCTTCAGACAAATCCTCCGCCTGATCGAGCTTCCTGAAGGTAGATCTGACGGGAGTTTTTTTTGACTGCCCTGAAAAGGAGAGCCATATGGAATTATCTGATTTTGAGAAGATCCGAAAGAACTGGGATGCAGTTCTTTCTTATATAAAAGAAGAGTTCATCGACGAGATCCTTGAGGTGTCCTATAACATGTGGATCCAGCCTCTGAAGCCGGGCTACATGAAGCGGGACGAGGACGGAACCCAGGTCCTTTTTATCGAAGTGCCGGACACGGAAGAATTTCCCGGCGAAGTCTACAAGCGTCTGGTATCCAGAAAATACACTCCTTATATCCGGGCAGCGGTCAAGATCGTGACCGGCGTAGTCTGCAGGCCTGAGTTTTATGTGCGGGAAAGCATGAAAAAAGAGCCTGAGCTCATCAACCGCCCGCAGCAGGTTGCGGCATCCACGCTTGTGGCATCCAGCCTGAATCCCAGATATACCTTTGAGAACTTTGTCGTCGGAAAGAACAACCAGTTTGCCCACGCTGTGGCGCTGGCTGTGGCAGAAGCTCCGGGAGAAGCCTACAATCCGCTGTTCATCTACGGAGGCGTGGGTCTCGGAAAAACACATCTGATGCAGTCCATCGCCCATTCGATCCTGCAGCGGAATCCGGAGACAAAGATCCTTTATGTGACCAGCGAAACTTTTACCAATGAGCTGATCGAATCCATCCGGAACCGGGACAGCTATTCCACGGCGCAGTTCCGTAACAAATACCGGAACATCGACGTTCTTCTGATCGACGATATTCAGTTCATCATCGGAAAAGAAAGTACGCAGGAGGAATTCTTCCATACCTTCAACGCTCTTTACGAAGCAAAGAAGCAGATCATCATTTCGTCAGATAAGCCGCCGAAGGATTTTGCGACGCTGGAGGAGCGGCTCCGCTCCCGCTTTGAGTGGGGTGTTCCGGTGGATATCCAGTCTCCGGACTACGAAACACGGGTCGCTATATTAAGGAAGAAAGAGGAACTGGACGGCTTCAACATCGACAACGAGGTCATCCAGTACATCGCCGCGAATATCCGCAGCAATATCCGTGAGCTTGAAGGTTCCCTGAACCGGATCGTCGCCATGAGCCGTCTTAACAACCGGGAGATCAATCTGGAGATGGCCCAGGAGATCCTGAAGGATATGATCAATCCGGAAGATACGCCGGCGCTTACCCCGGATTTCATCATCCAGATGGTGGCGGATCATTACGGCGTCTCTGAGGCGGATCTGAAGGGACAGAAGCGGAATAAGGAAATAGCCTACCCGCGGCAGATCGCCATGTATCTCTGCAGGGAGATGACAGATACTTCGCTCCAGCAGATCGGATCGGTTCTGGGCAACAGGGATCACTCCACAGTTATCCACGGTCTCGATAAAGTCTCCACAGATCTTAAGAGGAATCCTGAACTGGAGACCCAGATCTCGGCACTGAAGAAAAAGATCAATGCACATTGATCCACGTTCGGGAACGGGTTTTCCATGGGGAATCCACCCGGTTTTCAGAACCCGGGAAGCGGCATAAAATATGGAAAAAAGGGGTCTGCCAACATATTCACATCCCCTGTTACGTATAATACGATATTGTTTTTAAAAAACAGCGTCATTGCGGCACCGCTGAGGCAGGAAGCATCGACCGCTTCCCATTGTGGAAACCTGCCGCAAAACTCAAAAAAGAAAGGACCTGCGTCATGAAGCTCGAATTCAGCAAGGAGAAACTTACGGCAGCTCTCGGGATCGTATCCAGAGCCATTCCTTCCAGAACGACCAACCCCATCCTTGAATGCATTCTGTTCGATGCAGACGGAAGTACGATCAAGCTGACAGCCAATGATACCGAATTCGGTATCGAGACTGCAGTTGAAGGGACGATCCTGGAACACGGTAAGGTCGCCCTCGACGCGAAGCTGACTTATGAGATCATCCGGAAGCTGGAGGGAGGAGAGTCTCCTGTCACCATCGAGAGCAAAGCCGATTTCTCGACGGTTATTTCCTGCGAAGACGCGGTCTTCAATATCCAGGGCCGTGATGGAGAAGAGTTTTCCTACCTGCCGGTCATCGACAAGGACAACTATATCTGTCTTTCCCAGTTCACGCTGAAGGAAGCGGTGCGGAAGACGATCTTTGCCGCAGCTTTCAATGACACGAACAAGATGATGGGCGGCGAGTATATCGAAGTCCGCGGTAATATGGTGAAGTTCGTCGCGCTGGACGGACACCGGATCTCGATCCGTTCCGTGGAAATGAAGGAGACCTACAATGACGCAAAGGTCATTGTTCCGGGCCGCACCATGAGTGAGATCAGCAAGATCATGACGGACGACAGCGAGAAGGAAGTCCTGATCTACTTCTCCCGGAATCATATCCTGTTCAGCTTCGATGAGACGACGATCGTTTCCCGCCTGATCGAGGGTGAATATTTCCGGATCGACCATATGCTGTCCAGGGATTATATGACTAAAGTCAAGGTGAACCGCACCAGGCTTCTGAACAGCATCGACCGCGCTACCATCCTGATCCGGGAGAGCGACCATCGTCCGATCATTTTCGACATTAAGGACGAAATGGTCAAGCTGAAGGTCAAGTCTTCCTTCGGTACCATGGACGGATCTGTTTCCTGCGAGAAGGAGGGCAAGGATCTCATGATCGCCTTCAACCCGAAGTTCATGCTGGATGCGCTCCGGGCGGTCGATGATGAAGATGTCGATATTTATCTCACGAACTCCAAGTCTCCCTGCTATATCCGGGATGAGAAGGAAAGCTATATCCATCTGATCCTTCCGGTCAATTTTGTGGTGTGATTATGAAAGATGTGAAGATCCGCGACGAGTTTATCAAGCTGGAGCAGGCGCTGAAATTATGCGGCGAATTCTCCACCGGCTCGGACGCAAAATATGCAGTGCTTGACGGAGAGGTTCTGGTGAACGGGGAAACTGCGGTGCAGCGTGGCAAGAAGCTGCGTCCCGGGGATACGTTTACCGTCAACGGACATGATTATAGAATCACTGGAGCTTAAAAATTACAGAAATTACAGGGAGCTCTCCCTTTCCTTTGATCCCGGGACCAATCTTCTTTACGGAGACAATGCCCAGGGGAAGACGAATATCCTTGAGGCGCTCTATTACTGTGCTTCGGCAAAATCTCACCGGGGCAGCAAGGACAAGGAGATCATAAGGTTTGGGGAAGAGGAAGCTCATGTGAAGCTGCTTCTCAGAAAACGTGACGTTCCTTACCGGATCGATATGCACCTGAAGATGAACAGCACCAAGGGGATCGCGGTGAACGGTCTGCCGATCCGGCGGGCCAGCGAGCTTTTCGGGATCCTGAACGTTGTGCTGTTTTCTCCGGAGGACCTGAATATCATCAAGAACGGTCCTGCGGACCGGAGAAGGTTCATGGATCTGGAGCTTTGTCAGCTGGACAGGAGCTATGTGCATGCTCTGGTCAGCTATAACCGGGCCCTGGTCCAGAGAAACAGGCTTTTGAAGGACATTTCTTTTCAGCCGGAGCTCCGGGAAACCCTGGATCTCTGGGATGCCCAGCTGGTGAATTACGGTTCTCAGCTGATCCGGGCGCGGAGAGAGTTCCTCACGCGGCTGAATCCTGTGATCGGTCCGATCCATTCGGGACTGACCGGGGGTAAAGAAGAGATCTCGGTGATTTATGACAGCAATACGGATGAGCAGGAATTCGGAAGTTCTCTGGCGAGGGCCAGGGAGAGTGATCTCCG
>Ga0256407_10014263_pt1 | contig 10491 bp, 6 predicted proteins | sample RumenRJG_04DNA_FD_193489 | JGI IMG/M metagenome (GOLD analysis project Ga0256407, IMG submission 193489) | Bovine rumen microbial communities from Lethbridge, Alberta, Canada - RJG_04 | ecosystem: Host-associated > Mammals > Digestive system > Stomach > Rumen | place: Canada: Alberta | collected... | reverse complement strand
ATTAGAAAAATATTTATTTTATCTTTTACATTTTCAAAATTATAAAGAAAAAAATTGTTTAAAATAAATGCAATATTTTATTAGAAAAAATGGGATGTAGTAATGCAACATCAGTATTAGAAAATTATAATCTTCAACAAACAAAAAAAATAAATTTAATAATAAATGAAAATGAGAAAAATTTAAATGATGTACAAAATTTAATATTTTTAATAATAAAAATAAGAAATAGAATAATTTATCAATATCATAAATTAATATATTCATGTGCAGCATGTCTTTATTATAAACCTACAATTACAAGATGTATAAGAAATATATTTTTTAAAATCTCATGTGAATTAAAAGGAAAATTTGAAGATTGTAATATTGATTATTTTGAAAATATTCCTTATATTAAAATTCAAAATGAAAATTTATCAAATGAAATTAATGAAAAAATAAATGAATTATTAAATTTTATTATTGAATTAAATGATTATAAAATTTTAATTGATAAAATTGATAAAGAGTCTCCACAATTGTTTTATTTAGAATTTGAGAATAAGGATAATATTTCAGATAAAAATATTAAAAAAATCCATTTTTCAATTCAATTATTTGAACAATTAAAAAAAATAAGACAAAAATTATTAAAGGAATATAAAGAAGAAATTTATTTTCTTTTTAAAAATAAAAAAATTTATTGTGATAAAATAATAAATATAATTGGTTTAGACGCTTACAATAAAGGATTAAATGATATTTATGAAATTGGGATATTAAATAATAGAAATGATAAAAGAGCAAGTGATAATGAACAAATGTATAATAAAATTGAAAATGCAAAATCAAATTGGGAAATAATTTTGAAAAATGATTTTGATAAAGATATATAGAATTTATAAATAAATAAATAACAATTTTTTATAAATCAAAATCTTTATTTGATAATAAGAAAAATTTAAAATTATAATATAATTTATTTAAATAATTAAAAAAAGAAAAATTATATTAATATAAGTATATAAATATAAAATGTCATTACATCAAAGAAAATCAAATTCATTATATTCAAAAAATATACTATCAACAATAAAAAATACAAAAGATAATTGTTTATATAAGAAGGAGATATTAAATTCTCTTCATAAATTGCCTTTAAAAATAAATAAAGATAGAATAATAAAGTTAAATTTGAATAAAAATTATGATATTAATACCCATAAAAAAGATAAATCACTTTTAATAAAACCAATGAAAAAGGATTTACATTTAACACCTTTGAAATATCAATTAAAACAAATGCTTTTGAATAAAAGAAAAATAGATGGAAAAGATAAAAATAAAAATAATAATTTAATTGAAAATCTTAATTATTTATTTAATTCAATTTATAATTCATTTTATTCTAATAATAATTATTCTAAAGAATGTAAAGAATGGATTGACTTATTTTATAAAAATTCAGATTATATTTTTGAAAAAACTAATGCTCAAGAATTTTTTCCATTAATAAAAAATTCAATGAATTTAATGCTTATTTCTATTATTTTATTATATTTAATTGGCACTGATGAAAATGAAAATTTATTTAAAATAAATATTAATAAAATTCTAAATAATTTTAAATTGTTATGTCAAATTATTTTTGATAGATTTCAACAAAACAGTGATATTAATTTAAAAGAAAAATCAAATTTAATGACAAATTTATATAAAAATATAATAAATTCAGTTAATAATATTATTTTAAAATACGATGAAATTAATTCTTCTTTAACAAAAGAATTTTCTTCTTTACTTAAAAAAATAAATGGATTAAATTTTATGGAAATATATAATTTTTATATGTTAAAAATTTTAAATGAAAGGCAATATTTTGAAAAAAAATTAAAGAAACAAATAGTTAAAGGAACACATATAAATAACATCATTAATAATCCTATTTATCAAAAATATAAAGATTCATCAACAAAAAAAAAAATTAATATTAATGAAAATAAATTAAGAGGTCTTTCAATGGATTATGTAAAATCAAATCATAATAATATTTATAATAATTATGAAATAATTTCATCTCCTTATCAACTTAAAAATTCAAAATCAACAAATTTATTAACAATTCAAACAAATAATATTTATAATAATGAATATTCTCCATATAAAAACATAAATAATTTAAATTATTCAAACCGAAATAATATCACAAATTATCCAAATACAATTTATAATAATTATATAACAGAAGAATATTCTAATAATGGAAATATTTATAATTCTTTTAGAAATGATAATGAAAATAGTGCAAATATTATAATAAAAGAAATAACAATTCCAAATCATTCAAATTTAAATTCAAATGAAGGATTAATTAATCAATCTATTTCATCAATGATTAATTATGAAAATAATAAATTAAAAGTTATTAATAATTATGATGATAATAATACTATTAATAATAATTCATATTTTAATACATCAACAAGAAAAAATTATTCTGCTGAAAAGTATTATTCATCAAGAAATTTTTTTGATTACTATGGAAATAAAATTCCTCAATTAATTACATATAGAAATAATACTAAAAATAGGAAAATATTATTAAGTAATATTATTTCAAAAAATATTTCTTCAAATATAAATTCAAATTCAATTAATAATTCAAATTTATATATTAATGTAAATAATGATTTAAATAATAAAATAATAGGAAAAATACAATTAAAAAAAAATTTTAATAAATTAATTTCTAATAAAGTTAGTTTACCAATAATTCCTTTTTCTTGTGTAAAGGAATATTGTTTAATTATAAATTTAGATGAAACTTTGATTTATTTTTTTAAAAATACAAATACTATTTATTTAAGACATGGATTAAGAGATTTTTTGAAAGGTTTAATGGATTATTATGAATTAATTGCATTTGCAAATAATATTAAAAATTATATAGACCAAGTTACTGATTTTATTGAAAATGGAGAACAATATTTTACTTTTAGATTACATTTAGAAAATTCAACTTATTTAAATGAGGAATATTTTAAAGATATTAATAAATTAGGAAGAGATATTAAAAAAACAATTATAATTGATAATAAAGACAATGAAAATAAAAATAAAGAAAATAAAAATGAAATTTTAATTAAGCCATTCATAAAAAAAGATAATGATAAAAATATTGTTGATAATGATTATATTTTATATAATTTAATTAGAATTTTAATTAAAATTGCAAATGAAAAACCAGATGACATAAGAAATATTTTACAAAAATTTAAAGATGAAATAGAAAATAAAGTTAATTAAAATAAGAATAAAAATCAATTTTAAATTTATTTGTATTTAAAATTTCATTTAAAATATAGTAGTTTAATGATTAGTAAATAAATGAAATTATTAAAATTATTATTTAAAATTTTTTATAATATAAAAAAAATAAAAATTAATTTTAAATGTTTAAAAATTTTGAAACTTATTTTATTTAAAAAATGAAATTTTTAATTATAAAGTTTAAAATATATTACTGTAACAATTCTATTATAGAATTCCATTGTAGAATTTTTTTAATTGTTTATTTTTAACTATTTATATTTTCCATTGAAAAATGTTATAAATAAAACCTAAAAAAAATTTTATGGAGAATCCATCAAATTTAATAATGAATAATATAAATATTGAATTTCAAATCCCAGATAAGGAAACTAAATCATTTATATCAATTTTTAAATTTATTAGAAAAAAACTTCAAATCAAAGAATCAAGAAAAAATCATTTGGATAGTATATTAAAAAAATCTAAAGGACAATTTTTTAAAGCAGTGTTTGAAGGAATAAAGTTATGTCTTAATATAGTAGTTTCTAGACTTCCTCAAGAATTTATTACAAATATTACAATTGAATATAATAAAAAATTTTTTCATAAAAAAATTATTGAAATCTATAACGAATTTAATATTCTTCCTTCTTTAAATGAAATTATTGAAAATAATCTTTTTAAAATTGGAAAATTAGATATATTTAAAGAAATTGTTTGTAATGATTTTATGAGTTTATATGATATTTATATTAATAGTGAAAAATTTAAAAAAGATATAAATACTATTAAAATTGAAAAAGGAAAAAGAACTTCTATTTTATATGAATTTGTTGCAAGAAATTTTATAGTTTATTATTATGAAAAAAAAGAAAGTAAAAGAAAAAAGAAAAAATCTATTTTTAAAATATTCAATAAGTAATATAGGTAAAAATAATTATTTTTTAAATATAATTCTTGTAATGGTATTTTCTAAAATTTTATATTTTTATGGAAAATATTTTTAAACAAGACTTAATGTTTATATTTTTGAAAAGTTAAATGTGTTACAAAATAAATTTATTAATATAAATATTTTATTAGGAAAAACATTTTGAATTATATATAAAAAATAATATAAAATATTAGAAATATGCATTTATTTTTTATTATTTATTTAATTAAATCATTTAATTTTTGAATAAACATTGATTTATTATTAAAAATTATTTTACTTATTTAAAATGAAAATTTAATATTTATATTAAATGAATAGTACTCCTGCGCCATTAAAAAAAGATGAAGAAATACTTTCATCTAAATATGAAATGAAAATTAATGATGAAAAATATTTACTTCATTTAATTTCAAATTCCTTAGAATTAAATATAAAAATTGAAAAAAAAAATTCAATATCATCTTGTTTTTATCAAAATTCATTTAATTCTGAACAATTAAAAAAATTAAGTAAAAGTTTTACTTTTTATGATTCAATAAAAGATATTTATTTTTGTATTAAAACAATTTTAGATAGAGGAAATGGGAAATTAATTAAAGAAAATGAAAATATTATTTTTTCAATCCCTATTTTTCTTCCAACTGGGAATCAAGAAATCATAAAGTTTAATATGAAAAAACAACAATTAGAAAAAGATGAAATTATTCAAGGACTTTATAGTAGAATAAATGATTTAGAGAATATTATTGTTACTTTGAAAGAAAATGAAAAAAATAAAGATATTTTAATTAATAATATTAAAAAAAGACTTGATATTCTTGAAGAAAAAGAAAAAAAAAATCAATTAGGATTTAAAGATATAAATGAAAGTTCTATTTGTAAAAATAATGAAATTTCATTATTTATTAATGAATTTCAAAATCATAAAAAATTCAAAAATAAAACAATTGGATTTAAATTATTATATAAAGCATCAAAAGATAGTGATAAAATAGATGTTTTTCATAATAAATGTGATTATAAAGATTCTGTCTTAATATTTATTAAACCAACAAATGGGAAAAGATTTGGTGGATATACTGAAATTGGTTTTAATAGTAAAGATGGGGATAAATATGATGATAATGCTTTTGTTTTTTCTTTAGATAAAATGAAAATTTATAATATAAAAAAAGGTAATTTTGCAATTTATTGTCAATCAGATTTATATGGTTTTAAAAATACAATTTATTTATATAATAATTCATTTACTATTAAAAATAATAGAAATATTGGAGGATGTGAAAATTATCCTTGTGAACAATTTGAACTTAATGGTGAAGATTTTTTTTTAGTTTCTGAAATTGAAGTATATCAAGTTGTGGGATATTAATAAAAATATATGATATTTAATTAATTCATTCTTCAAGATATATATAAATCAATTAATTAATTTTTAAAAATTTATTTATTTGAAATTATTCGATGTTTGAAAATAAGTAACTTTTTAAAATATTTTTTTAATATTAGAATTTTTTCTTCCTAAAAAAAATATTTTTAATTTTTTAATGTTTTATTATATGATTATTTTGTCTTAAGAATTATTAATTATTATTTTTGAGACTTAATTCATTTATAAATTATTCAAAAAATTATTGTATAATAAATATGTGATATTTTTTATATATATTAATATATTTTTTGGAATTATAATATATTTTTTTAAATATTTATACAATAATCGATATTTAATAATAATTTCATTTTCATTTATAAGTAAGATTTACCTTTGAAATATATATCCATTATTATTTTTAATATACTTAAAAATCGCTTCCAAAAAAAACTGCTTAAATATTTTTCAATAAAATAATTTTCTTTTAAAAGAAATTAAAATTTTTATTTTTTACTCTTGGAAATAACTTAGCCATAGTGTTTATCATAGGAATTGACTGCATTGCTATATTATTTTAAAATAAAAATAAATATACAAAAAAAATTTTAATTGTTTTTTTAAAGTAAAATAAAATCATTTTTAAAAATTTATTTCATTTTTTTTCAATATGAATAAAGAAGATAGTGCTAGAATTGAAATGATAGAATTTTCAAAATCCGACATTCCCATAAAAATTAAATCAAATGAATCAACAATCTTAAACCCAAATAATCCCTTATCAAAACTAAACGAATCTCCTAAAACATATACACCAAAAAATACAATACCAAAAAAAAAAGATTATAGAGTAATATATTTATCAAATATAAAAAAAACAAAATTAAAAGGAAATTACCCAAATAATTATATAAAAACTTCAAAATACACATGGTATAATTTTTTACCATTAACAATATTATTTCAATTTTCAAGATATGCAAATATATATTTTTTAATATTAACAATAATACAATGTATTCCTTTAATTTCACCATATAATCCAATTACTTCAATAACTCCTTTTTTATTTGTTATTTCAGTATCAATTATAAGAGAAGGAATTGAAGATTATTCAAGACATAATCAAGATAAAATTGAAAATTCTATTAAAGTAAAGAAATATAATTTTGAAAATTCAAAATTTGAAATTTATGATAGTCATTTAATTGAAGTTGGAGATGTTATTTTAATAAATAATAATAATATTATCCCTGCTGATTGTTTATTATTATATTGTAATAATATTTCTAAAATTTCTTATGTTATGACTGCAAATTTAGATGGAGAAAAAAATTTAAAACCTAAATATGTTCATCCTTTATTATATAAAGTTTTTAATCAAAGTCAGAAATATTTTTCAATGAGAGGTAAAATAAAATATAATTTACCTGATGCTAATTTAAATAAATTTCATGGAAATTTATTCCTAGGGAAAAAAGATGAAAATGGTATTAAATTAGATGAAAAAAATATCTTATTAAAAGGTACACTTTTATCAAATACAAAATATGCAATTGGTTTAGTTTTATATACAGGAAAGGAAACAAAGATAATATTAAATAGTCAAAAATCTCCTTTGAAAAAAAGTCATTTAGAAAAAAAAGTAAATATTTTAATAATAATAATAATAATATTACAATTAATATTATGTATCTTTTTATCATTAATAAATTCAATTTGGTATAATAAAAATGAATCTAAAACAAAAAAATATTTAGATTTAAAAGATTGGATAAAAAATAAATTTTTTAGTGGTTTCATATCTTTTTGGACTTTTTTAATATCTTTAAATACATTGATTCCAATATCATTAATTGTTACAATTGAATTTATAAAATATGGTCAATCACTTTTAATAAATTGGGATATTGAAATGTATAGTTTATTAAAAGAAAGATTTTCTCATTGTAATTCATGTTCATTAAATGAAGAATTAGGACAAATTAAATATATTTTCAGTGATAAAACTGGAACTTTAACATCAAATAAATTAGAATTTGTGGCTTGTGCAATTGGAAAAGAATTTTTTGGAATGACTGAAGAAGAATTAGATAATAAAGATGGGAAAACACTTTCAAAAAGAAAAGAAAAAATATTAAAAAAAAAATTAGAAAATCAAAAATTAAATTTTAATATATTAAATAATGAAAATATTGAAAATGAAAATAAAGCAAATTCAATGATTTATACATTTCAAGATGAGGAATTGAAAATGTTTTCATATGGAAATTTTAAAGGTGAAGAATTAAATATTTTATTAGAATCAAAATCAAAAAAATCAAAATTTAATTTGGAAAATACACAAAAATTAATTTATATGTTTTTATATTGTTTATGTTTAAATCATACTTGTTTTATTGAAAAAACACCAAAACCAGGAGTAATAATAGAAGAACCAAAAATGCAAAGAACAATAACAAAAAAATCAATTGAAAAATATTCTATTACAAAAGAAATGCAATTAACTGAAAAATTAAATTCTGTAATGTCATTAAATTTAGTTGATAATTATGAAAAATATAATATTAATTATAGTGGAGAAAATCCCGATGAAATTATCTTAGTTTCAACTGCAAAAAAATTAGGTTTTGTTTTTTTAGGAGGTGATGAAAATTCAACAAATTTAAGAATTAATTTCGAATTAAATAATAAAATTGAAAGTTTTAGAAATGAAAAATGGGAAATATTAAAAATAATAAAATTTACTTCTGCAAGAGGAAAAATGAGTATAATAACAAAATATAATAATAAAATAATTTTATTTTCAAAAGGTGGAAATACAAAAATTCAATCAATATTAAGTAAAAATAATCAACCTTTTTTAAAAAAAATAAATGAAAGAAGTATAAAATTAAGTGAAATGGGATTAAGAGTTTTATGGATTGGAATGAAAATTTTAGACGAAGATGAATTTTATACTTGGAATATTAAATATGAAAAAATACCAAATGAAGATAAAATAACACAAGATGAAGTAATATTAGAAATTGAAAAAGATTTATTTTTAATTGGTTGTACTGCAGTTGAAGATAATTTACAAGATAAAGTTCCAGATACAATAAAAGATTTACAAAATTCTGGTATTCATATTTGGGTTTTAACTGGAGATAATTTACCAACTGCTAAAAATATTTCTATATCATGTAATTTAATAAATAATAATATGGATTTATATGAAATTTTTGAAGATTTAGAAAAATTTAAAATTTTTGTTTGTAATTTTTGTAATGATGATAATATTTTCAATGAAAATAAATTAAATGAATCATATGAAAAAATATCATTATTTGAAAATAAATATAAAGAAGAATATAAAGAAAATGGTCCAAAAGATAAAAATCAATATGAAAAATATATTCAAGAAATAAATAATAGAAAATCAATATTATTATTAGGTTTAGAAAATTTATATGAAAAATATAAAAAAACTCCCTTATCAAAAAAAAAAAAAATATTAATAGAATCTCAAATGTTACAATTAATATTACCAAATGAAAAATTAAAAAATTTAAAATATTATCTCCATCCCTTAACTCAAATATTTCTAAATATAACATTAAATTCAGAAGCAGTAATATGTTGTAGAGTATCTCCAATTCAAAAAGCATTAATAGTAAGATTAATAAAAAATAATATTAAAAATTCAATTACTTTATCAATTGGAGATGGAGCAAATGATGTTTCAATGATACAAGAAGCTGATGTTGGAATTGGAATTTTTGGAGAAGAAGGTTCTCAAGCTGCAATGAGTTCAGATTATTCTATTGGAGAATTTAAATTTTTAAGAAGGTTAATTTTATTTCATGGAAGATTAAATTATATTAGAATTAGTAATATGATTTTATATTTTTTTTTTAAAAATTTTGTTTTGACTTTACCTCAGTTTTTTTATTCTTTTTATTCTGGATTTTCTGGAATTAGTATTTTTGATGAATGGTTTATTTCTTTGTTTAATTTAGTTTTTACATGTTTTCCTTTAATGATTAGAGCTTTAATTGATAAAAATTTTTGTGATTATGATGGAGATTTTATTAGTAAAAATATTCCTTTTACTTATTATTATGGAAGAGAAAATTTTGGTTTTAATATTAAATTATTTATTATTAATATGATTGAAGGTTTATTTTTTAGTGTTATTGTATTTTTTTTTAGTGAATATATTATGAATTCTTCTCATATTGTTTGTAAAAATGGAGATTTAAGTGATTATTTTGTTATTAGTAATACACAATTTACTTGTATTGTTATTTTAGTTAATTTGAGAATTATTATTCAAACTGATTATCATACTTGGATTAATTGGGTTTTTCTTTTAGTTATTTCTATTGGATTATATTTTTTTTATTTTTGGTTTAGTTCTTTATTTTTTTATTCTAAAAGTATAAATGTTGCTAAAGTAATATTTAAATATCCTACTTTTTATTTATGTATTTTTTTAATTGTTTTAATTGAGTTTATTTTTGATTTTGGTATTAAAAGCTTTTTTATTTTATTTAATGATAATCCTATTAATTTACTTAAAAAATATGTTAATGATAATAAATTGAAAAATGATGAATTTGAAAATGTTATTCAGAATAAAATTATTAATTTTGATAATAATACTAAACAAGATTTCAAAGTTCAAAGAGTTACAAATGAATATTTAGAAAAAAATTAATATATATTTGATATATTTTATTAATATATATTTAAATCAAATAATAATATTAATATATAATTATATTAATTTTTATCAAAATAAATTTGTTTATTTTTTAACAAAAAATTGAAATTATTTTATAATTTAAATTGTTTATTTATTTATCTTTAATAAATATAAATCTAATTTTTATTCATTAAATAG
>Ga0256407_10014254_pt1 | contig 10493 bp, 7 predicted proteins | sample RumenRJG_04DNA_FD_193489 | JGI IMG/M metagenome (GOLD analysis project Ga0256407, IMG submission 193489) | Bovine rumen microbial communities from Lethbridge, Alberta, Canada - RJG_04 | ecosystem: Host-associated > Mammals > Digestive system > Stomach > Rumen | place: Canada: Alberta | collected... | reverse complement strand
TTTATCTTCATTTATTTCTTCTTTTTTTATTTCCTTTTTATCTTCATTATTTTCTTCTTCTTTTTTTATTTCTTTTTTATCTTCATTTATTTCTTCTTTTTTACTTTCTTCTTTCTTTTCTTCATTTATTTCTTCTTTTTTACTTTCTTCTTTCTTTTCTTCTTTTTCTCCTTCATCTTTTATATTATTATTTTCATTTTTTACTTCTTCATTTATTTCTTCTTTATTTTCTTCATTTTTTTCTTCTTTTATAATTTGATTTTTCATTTCTTTTTGTATTTCTTCAATTTTATAATCATCTTTTAAATCTTTTATTATTTTATTTTTATTTGATATTACTTCTTTATGTTCATTATTTTCTTGATTTAATTCTATATCTTGACTTTTATTATTAAATTCATTATTATTATCTTTTTCTATTTTATTTAATTCCTCATTTTTTTCATCTTTATTTTCTTCATCAAAATCTTTTTCTTTATTTTCATTTTTTTCTTCTTCAATAATTTCCAAATTATTTTTATTTGGAATAAAATGATTAAAAATTCCTTTTTCAATATCAATATCATTATTATAATAATGAAAATTATTAAAATTCCCATCATTAAAAATTTTTCCATTATTATTTCCATAATAATTATCATCATCAATAATTTCTTCATTATTATAAATTTCATCTTCAATATTATTTTTACAATTATAATCATAAAATAAATAATTTTGTTTTTGAGCTTCTTCTTCTTTTTTTTTCTTATATTCATTTTCTGCTTTTTCAAATTCATCTTCTTCTTCATCATTTGATTCATTATTTTTAATATCATTATCCATATCATTCATAAAGTCATCTACAATTTTATTTCTTTCTGTTATTGATTGAACTTCTATTATATTTTCATTTATATTATTTTTTACTTCATTTGATATTTTATTTTCTATATTTTCTTCATTATTATTTTCATTTTTTTTAAAAGACATTTTTTATTTTTTTATTTTTAAAAATTTATAGTAATAATAATTATTAAGATTTTTTTTTTGATAATATATTTGATTAAAGTTTTATTTAATAAATGATATATTTTAATTTTATTATCATAATATATTAATTTAAATATTAACTAATTATTAGTAGATTTTTCATTTAAAGAATCACTTTCATCAGAATCTGAATCTGAATCTGAAAAATTATTTTTACCAAAAATACTTTCAAAATTCTTTAATTCATTTAAATTTTTTTTCTCTTGATTTTTAATTTCATGATTTTTTAATTCATCTTTATAAGAAATAAAATTCTCATTTGAAGAATTTATTTTTTGGAAATTATTAATAAATGAATTTAATCTTTTTAATTCATTATGATTTAATTTATTTAATTCTAAATTAATTAAATCATCATTATTATTGAAATTATTAAAAAATGTTTTACTTATTTCTTTTATTTGTGAAAGAGTTAAATTAATAATTTTAAGTCTTATTTCTTTTATAAATTGCTTTCTTTCTTCATTTGATAAATAAATATTTTCTTTATCTAAAACTTTATCTTTTTTATTATTAACTTTCTTATATAATGATGATAATAATTTTAATAAATCATCTTTTCTTATTTCTTTTGAATTCAAATTTAATTTCTTAATAATAGTTGATTTTATATTATTTTTTATTATGTTTTTCTTTTTAATCTTTTTTTCTCTATTTCTTTTTATTTTTAATTGTGATGTGTATTGTATTTTTTTTTTCTCTCTTAAATAATATTTGTCATTATTTATAAATAATTTATTTATTGTTTCATTATCATAATTATAATTCTTTTTTAATATATTAATAAAATTTGATTCTGAATTATTTTCTTTGAGAAAATTTTGTGAAGATTTTATTTTTAAATTGATTAATAATTTGACTAGTTCTTTATTTAATTTATTATCATTTGATTGAATTGAATTTTCCATTCGTAATTTATATCTTTATATTTTTTTCATTCTATATTTTAAAAAGACAAATATTAAAATAAACATAATATTTTAAAAAATATATATATTATAAATAAAATTAATTAAAAAATTATAAATTATTTAATTTTATGAATAATAATTACATATATTCAATAAATCTTTTATTTAAAATACAAATTAAATTTATATATAATATAATAATTAAATAAATAAAATAATATTTTAATATTTTATATATATCTTGTCAAAAAACATTTTAAAAATATATCAGAATTTAAAAATAAATAAAAAAAATGAGTGACTCAAAACGTGCATCTACAAAAATAAAAAGCCAGAAAAAAAATTCTGAAAAAAAATTAAAATTTGACAATGATAAAAAGAAAAAAGATTTAGATGAACAAATAAAAAAACAAGAAAAAAAAGAAGAACAGCATAAAAGATTAGAAACATATATTAATGAAAGTGGATTAACATTAGCATTTAATATAATATTTTCTGAATTAATTACAAAAAGAATTGTCCCAGAATATTTTTTTTCATATACTTCAATGAGACTTAAACAAATTGGAAAAGAAATTGAGGCAATGAAAATTAATATTCCAAGTAATAATGATATAACTAATATTGATAATATTGATAATCAGAATAAAAATGATGAAATTAATAATAATAATAATAATGATGATAGTATTTTAATTACTCAACAAAAAATGAAATAAAGTGTTTAAAATTTTTTTGATATAATATTGAATGATATATATTATTAATTGTGTTTATATTTAATTTTTTTATTAAATTCTTTTTTTTTGATAAAGAAATTTAAAAAAATTTTATATTTTAATTATATTAATATTAATTGAAATAAATGTTGAATTATTTGACTTTCATTCAATAAAAGCATTTATATTAATTTTTATATAATAAAAAAATAAATGAATTCAACTTTTTCATAATATTAATAATTAAATTTTAAGAATAATTTTTAATTTAATATTATTCATTATTAAATAATTAAAATGAATAAAGATGATTTAAATGAAAATAATGAATCATTTATTGAAAAAGTAGTTAAATTCCCAATTGATACTGTTTTCTCATTAGCAAATACAATAACAAATATATTTTCTGAAAAACCAAAAAATATTTATGATAGCCCATCATTATCTTTTGATGATAAATACAAAATTCATTTTCTAACTGAAAATAATTTGGAGCCAAATAAAAATAAACATAAAATTCAACCTACAATATTCCAAAAGCCATTTTCACAAGAGAAAAAAAAAAATAATAAAATTCCTTTAGAAACTTTTGAAGAAATTCAATATAAAAATATAAAAAATCAATATGATTTTTATATTGAACAAAAAAAATTTATAAATAATTTACAAAAGAATTATGTAATTAAAAATTATGAAAATATTTCAGAAGAAGATATCTTAAAAGCAAAAAATTATATTGATCATGCAAATGAAAATATTTATTCAAGAAATAAATTATTAAATGAAACAAAACCTTATTATTTAAGTTTTGATGTAAAAAAAATTTTATCAATAATAAATAATGAAGAAAATAATAATATTGATAAAATAAAAAATACAAAAAATGATATATTAATAAATAAACCTTTAAATATAGGAAGAAAATATTCAGAAATACAACCAAAATTTTATGAAAAAGATAATTTTCATAAAAAAATAATGAAATATGATTCTTTTGATGATTCATTATTTAATTCTATTAAAAGAGATTTAAGAAAAGAATATTTTTTAATGCAAGAAAATAATGCAAGATATGAATCAATTATTATTAGAAAAGAAAAAGAAAATGCAGAAATGAAAAGAATTTTACAAGATTATGAAAAAATAAAAAAAGAAGAAATGGATATTAAAGATTTAAAAATTAATAATTTAAATGAAACAATTAAAAGTCAATTACAAAATATTTCTAATATAAAAGAAATATTAAATGAAAAAGAAAAAGAAATTATTAAATTGGTTTATGAAAAAGGAGAATTTATTAAAAAAGAAAAAGAAAATCAAGATATAATTAAAAAATTACAAAAAGAAAATCAAGAATTAATAAAAAATTCTTTTGAAATAAAAACTAATTTTAAAAATATAAGTGAATCTACAAATGTTAGTTTTAATAATAATGAAAAAGAAAATGAAAAAAATGTTGATATTAAAATAAATGATATTAATAATTTAATTAATAAAGATAAAGAAAATAATATTATTAGTAATATCAATAATTATAATTTATTTGGTTTTGATAAATCAAATAATTTAATTGAAGATAAAAATCAATCAAATAAAAAAAATAATCAAAAAGAAAAAGAAGAATTAATTATTGATAATAGTATTGGAAAAAATAAAAATGATAATGAAAAATTAGAAAAACTTGATAAAATTAAAACTGACACTGAATCAACTAATTTTTTTACAATTCATTCTGAAAATAATAATAATCATAATAATAACTTAAATATAAATAAAAATAATAATATCAAAGTTGAAATTAAAGATATTAAAAAAGGAAATAAAATAGAAGAAATTAAAAATGAAGAAAATAAATCAGAAGATATTAAAAATGAAAATAATAAAGAAGAAAATAAAAAAGAAGTAATTAAAATAGAAGAAAAAATAAATGAAAATAAAAATGAAATAATAAAAGAAGAAAAGAAAATTAATGAAATTCCAAATCCTTTTTCATTAAAAAATCTTTCAAATGAAAATATAAAAGATATAACTCCTAATAATAATCTTTTAAATAATAATAATGTCTCAAATAATAATAATACTTCTATATTAAATAATGAAAAAAATAATATTCAAAAAGAAGAAAAAATAAATGTTTTTACATTTCAAAATAATTCAAATAATGATAATTCATTAAATACAAATAATTTAAGTCAAATTTCTTTTGGAATAAATAATTCATTAAATAATAATAATAATAATATTCAAAATACAAATCAAAATATTTTTAATTTAAATAATAATAATTCTGGTAATTTATGTAATGCTGAAACAAATCCATTTCTTCAAATGCCTTCATCAACAGGTGAAAAAACAAATAATATTTTTGTGGCTCCTGCAATAAATAATAATAATACATTAAATAATAATCAAAATAATTCTTTTAATTATTCATTAAATAATAATAATACAAATTCTTTTAATATTTCTAATTTAAATAATAATAATAATAATAATAATTTAAATTTCCCTTTCCAAAATAATCAATCAAATCCTTTTTCTAATATGAATGGAATAAATAATAATTTTAATATAGAACAAAATAATAATATGAATTCTAGTAATAATATGAATAATACTAATAATAATAATATCTTTGGAATAAATAATAATTTTTCTTCTAATAATCAAAATTTAAATAATAATAATAATAACATATTTACATTTCCATCAAATCAAAATTACCAAAATAATAATAATAATATATTTCAAAATATAAATTCTAATATTAATACATTTAATAATCCTTTTATAAATCAAAATACTCAAACTTCAAATTCAACTCAAACAACATCAATAAATGGAAATAATCAATTTCAAATAAATAATAATAGTTTTTATTTAAATAATCAATCAAATAATAATAATAGTTTTAATAATATATTTCAAACTCAAACATCAAATATTCATAATATGAATAATTCTTCATCTCAAAGTTTTTTATCTAATAATAATAATTTTATTGGATTAGATAATTCATCTTTAAAAAATAATCCTTTCTTTCCAAATAGTCAAACAAATAATTCTCAAAAATCCATTTCAATTTTTGATGAAGTAAATGATAATAAAAAAAAAAAAAATCTTGGTTTTTATAAAATTTAATATAAATAAAATAAAATAAAATATTTTTTTTATAATATATAAATAATCAATTCAATTTTTTTTATAAAACACAATATTCACTTTCATTATTAATTATATTTTTACTCATTTTTCCTTTTAATTCAGACTCAGAAGAAGAATCTTCTGAAGACATAATTTTTGATTTTTTATCCCCATTTTCTATTATTCCACGAATTTTAATATTTTTTTTTAAATTCATGTCTAAATCACAAAAATTAAGTTCAATAATTTCTAAATAAATACAACTAGAAATTAAAGGAATAATTTCTAATAATCCAATTTCTATAAAAAATCCTTTTTTATTTAATAAATCATAAATAATAAATGCAAAATTATAACAAATTAAACAATGAATAGGAGTTAGAATGAAAATAATATAAAAATATAAAAAATTAATGAATAGGCAATTTATCAAATATAAAATAATATAATGTAATTTATTATATTCAATATTGATTGTCTTTTTTAATACAAAAAATATATTTATTATATGAAATATTGATTGAAAAATTCCATTTAAGGAACTTAATAAATATATACTAACAAAATAATTTGTATTAATATCTTTCATAATAAAACGAGAAAATCCATAACCATAACCAAGTAAAATTAAAATAAAAAATTGAATATTCATGAATTTTTTAAAATCAATAATAAAAAATATTATAATTAGAACAATTCCAATACTAATAGAAATTTTTTGATGTGAATAAAAATTGTTTTGAAAAACAATTATATCAATTAAAATAAATATAATTACATCTGTACATTTAGAATAATTAATTAATTTACATTTGTCTTTTAAATATAATGAAACTAAATCAAAAATATTATAACAAAATATTAATATTATTATATTTATTATTTTAGACTTTTGATTCTTTTTTTTTAAATTTCTTAATTGAAAAAATCTTTCAGAGTTATTTATTAGCTCATCATAATTTTCTTTTTCTTTTTCTTTTTCTTTTTCTGTTTTTGATTTTATTTTTTCAATAATATAAAAAATTATAATTAAAAATTTTGAAAAAGCATCAATTAAAGTTTGAAAATTTTTATCTTTTACTTTTCCATTTAAATATTTTCTCAAAAAATAAAGAGGAGAAAAAAATATAATATATATAAATGTTTTTTCCCATGATAATGAAATAAACATTTTTATAGAATTTTGAAAAAAACAATTAATTAATTATATTAAATTTTAATTATTTCTAGTTTATATTTATTTTTTCTATAAATTCACTTGATAAAAAAGAAGGTCTCATTCTTTCATCTTCATATTTTGCTCTTTCTTCAATAATATATTTAAGATTATCACTTAAACCACAAAAATGTAATTCAATTATTTCAATAAAAATAAATAAAGGAATTAAAAAAAAAATTGATAATAAAATTTTAATATAAAGATTTAATGATAATATTAATATAATATCAATTGATGCATAAAAACATTGACATAATATAATAATAAATATTTTGTATTTCATTAGAAATGTATAATATAGATAATAATATGTTAAACGTATTATAAAATAAATATATAAATATATGTTTCCAAAATTTGGAATTTGAATTTTTGTATTTTTAATAAATTTTACATTAATAAAAAAAAAAAGAAATCTTGAAAATCCAATTATACTTCCTAATAAATATATATTAATAAAATAAGTTGTATTTATTGTTTTCAATAAAGAAAGTGAAAAACAAAAACAATATTGATTTAGAATAATAAATATTAAACGATATATATTTATATATCCAAATTCTGGATTTACTAATAAAATTATAATAATTGATAATAAATGAAAAATCATAACAATATATTGATGAGAATAATATTTTTCTTTAAATATAAATTTTTGAATTATAAATAAAGATATAAAATCAATGAAATATTTAAAATTATTAATTGAAATTTTATGAAAAGAATAATTTGCTATAAATTCAAAAATTATAGAACATAAAATTAATTTAATTGTAACAAAACTGTTTTTTTCATTATTTTCTATTAAATTATAAAAATTTTGAGAAAGAGTTATTTTTTTATCATTTGAAGATTCTTTTATATTTTTTTTTGATAAATAAGTTTCAATTATATAAAATATAATTATACAAAAATGTGCGATAAATTGAATTGACTCATTATTATTATATTCATTAAATTTTTTATATTTTTTAGGAAGAAAATAAACTCCAATAAATAATATAAAATAAATATATTCAAATTTTAAATTTATTGATATTAATCTTTTATTATCATTCATATTTTATAAATTTAATAATAAATATAATAATAATTTTTAAAAATATAAAATTATATAAATATTAAATATAAAATAAACTATTTATAAAATAAAAATGTCCAATAAAGAATATTCAGATATGACAATTGCAAAGACAAAAGTTAAGGTAAATTTAAATTTTGATGGTATAATTGCAGAACAAGTTTATTTACCAGAAAAATTTGAAGACTTTAAACAATTAATTAAAAAAGAATTTTCATTACCAGAAAAAATAATTGAAGTAAATGAATTTAATATAAGAAAAAAGAATGAAAATAATTTTGAAGAGATAAGTGAAGAAATATATAAACAAATAGTAAAAAAAGAACAAAACATTGATGAAATTTATATAACAGAAAAATCTTTTAATCATAATTTATTATCTGAAAGAGCAGAAAATTTTGAAGAAAAAATGGCAAAAATTATTCATGAACAATTATTAATTGCATCAAGAAATATTAAAACATTAATTTTAGATGGTGAAATAAAAGCTCAAAACAATGAGTTAAATAATAAAATTAATCGTAATGTTCATGATATTAAATGTACTAATTGTAATATTGAAAGAATTCCTGGATTTTATTATATTTGTAATATTGAAGATGATGTTATTTTATGCTCTAAATGTGCTGAAAAACATGAACATCCTTTATTTAAAAATTTTTAATAAATTTGATATTATAATTTACTAAAATAAAATAATTAGAATAAACAAAAAATATTATAATTTTTAAAAAAAAAATATTTATTCAAAAAAAAACTTAAAAAATATTAAAAAAAAAACTAAAAAACCATTAAAAAAAAAATGAGAGAAATAGACATTCCATTATCAAAACACTTATCTCAAATAAATGAAACTTCCCGAGAAAACGTATCAAGTGACATATCAAAATTAAAAGATGAAAACATATCTTTATTAAAAGATAATTTAAACCCAGAATTATATCATAGATCCCTAAGTGATTCCCAAGATAATTTAATAAATATAAATTATAATACTTCAAAAAAAATTAATATTTCCCCAAAAGCAAGATCATTTGTTTTTTTTTTATTTCTCTTATCAAATATTTTTATTAGTATGGATCATGGATCAATACCAGCATCAACAAATGAATTAAGATTAATAACTACAATGGATCAAACAATTGGTTTATTTGGTTCTTTAGTTTATGTTGGTAATATTTTTGGAAGTATTATTGTTTTTATGTATATTAATAAATATAATAGAAAAAATTTATTGTTAATTTCTTTAATTTTTAATTCTATTTGTTTATATACTTTTGTCTATTTTGAAAATATTCCTTTTTTATTTTTTAATAGAATTGTTGTTGGTATTTTTCAAAGTTATATTACAATTTATTTACCTGTTTGGTGTAATCAATATGGTGAAAGAGATAATAAAAATATGATGATTGCTCTTGTTCAATTTGTAAGTCCAATTGGTATTTTCTTTGGTTATTTAATAGCAGCTATTAGTATTAATAATGATATTGGATGGAAATGTGCATTTATTGTACAAGGAACATTAATTTTATTATTATTAATAGTTTTTTATATTGTACCAAATAAATTTTTTGAAAATAATGTTTATTGTGTTTCTAATATGCAAGGTGAAGAAATGTTTATTATAAAAGTTGATGAAGATTTAAATGAATATGAAGATAATATACCATTAAAAAAGAAATTATCTTTAATTTTAAATAAAAAAATATTTTTATATTCTGTAATTGCATTATCAAGTTTAATTTACGTTATATCAGGAGTACAATATTGGATAAGTGATTATATGAATCAAATACTATTAATAAAAGGACAAAAAGAAAGATTATTCATATTTACATTAGTATGTTTCACATCACCAACATTAGGAGTTTTAATAGGAACATTCACAAAGGATATTTTATGTAGAAATGATAGAATGAAATCATTATTATTTTGTTTAATTTTAGGTATCCTTGCAACATTTTTTGCAATTTCTGTTACTTTTACAAGTAATCTTTATCTTTATACAATTTATATGTGGTTTGTATTATTTTTTGGTGGTGGAATTGTACCAGTTATTACTAATTTAATTATTAATTCTGTTCCTAAGGAATTAGATGCTAGTGGGAATTCTATTACTAATTTATTTTCTAATTTATTTGGATATTTACCTGCTCCTTATATTTATGGATTGTTAATTGATATTTTTCAAGATAAAGGTTATATTGCTATGATTTTTACTATGTGGTATTCTTGTGTTGGATGCTTTTTTATTGGGTTGGCTAATTATGTTTGTTATATGAAGATTAAAGAAAAGGAAATGAAGATGAAGAATAAGGAAGTTTAAAAAGATTTTTTTAATTTTTTAGTTGGTTTTTTTTTTTTCTTTATTTTTTTAGAATTGTTTT
>Ga0256407_10014253_pt1 | contig 10497 bp, 10 predicted proteins | sample RumenRJG_04DNA_FD_193489 | JGI IMG/M metagenome (GOLD analysis project Ga0256407, IMG submission 193489) | Bovine rumen microbial communities from Lethbridge, Alberta, Canada - RJG_04 | ecosystem: Host-associated > Mammals > Digestive system > Stomach > Rumen | place: Canada: Alberta... | reverse complement strand
TTGACGAGTCCAATGTTGGCGAAGGGCTTGCCACTCCAATGCCAAAGGATGCTGACAAGTCTGCGTGTGAAATTAGAGAATACTTGGAAGATGAGTTCGGCGAAGAAATTGCCGTTATAATTACTGACACCCAGGGAAGAGCATTCAGATTCGGTGCAATCGGCACTGCAATCGGTTGTTCAGGCATTTCACCTATCTGGAAACGTGTCGGTGAAAAGGATTTGTATGGGAGGGAACTTGAAACAACTGAAATTGCAACATGCGATGAGCTGTCTGCAGCTGCATCCCTTATTATGGGACAGGCTGATGAGGGTCTTCCTGTTGTTATTATACGTGGTTTTGACAGCTTTGGCATTTTGAGGAATCCTGATTCAAACATTAAACCTGTTTTGATGCCTAAAGAGGCAGATGTATTTAGAAAATAGTTGATATTATGATTACTGTTTTATCTGGAGGAACTGGCACTCCAAAATTATTGCAAGGCCTTAAGGAAATTGTCGATCCTAAGGATTTGACAATTGTTGTAAACACCTTGGAAAATGATTACTTTTCAGGTGTTTATGTCTCAGCAGACATTGACACAGTATTGTATACGATGTCTGACATGATAAATGACGAGTTCTGGTATGGCGTTAAGGATGATACCTTCATAACTCATGAAAGGCTTGAAGAGCTTGGCTGTCCTGAATTGCTTAGAATTGGGGATATTGACCGTGCAACAAAGATACAGAAAACCCAATTGATGGAAAAGCATGGTCTTGCAAGGGCATGTGAAATTCAGGCCAAAAATATGGGAATCGAATCAAGAATCATTCCAATGAGTGAGGAGGACTCTGAAATAAAAATCGTCACAGATATCGGTGAGCTTGAGTTCCATGACTTTTTAATTAAGCACCAGTCCGAACCTGAAGTTTTGGATGTCAAATTTTCCAATGTCAATCCGTCAGAGGGGGTTGTTGATGCAATTAAAAATTCAGATGCAGTAATTATTGGACCATCCAATCCAATTACTTCAATTTTACCTATATTATCTCTTGAAGGTGTTCGTGATGCTTTAAAAGATACTTATGTTATTGCAGTTTCACCAATTATCGGTTCAGGTGCTGTTTCAGGGCCTGCAAATAAATTCATGAATGCTTTGGATATTGATGTTTCAGCGATTGGCGTTGCATCACTATACAAGGATTTCCTAGATAATATTGTTATTGATGATAAGGATTATAATCTGAAATCACAATTAAATCAAATAGTTAATAAGGTAACAATTACAAATACTATAATGAATAGTTTAGAAGTCAAAAAAAGTTTGGCTCAAATTATTATAGATAGTATTCCTTAATAGAAAGAGGCGATTATCAAATGATACAGATGACATTAATACAAATTGACAATTATGGGCCTTGGACCGTAACTCCAAGACCAAGAACTGAATCCGACTTACAAATGCTTCAAGCGAGCTTATTTGCAGATTTAAACAATCATTTTGGAAACAAGAAAGGTTTAGTGTTCTTCACTAGATTCGATAATCTGCTTGCTATTTCAAACGGTTTAGATGAAGAGGACCATTTAAGAATTCAAAGGTCCATCAGAAACAGATACCCAATCACTGTAAGTATGGGTGTCGGCGCTGCTGAAACTCCTCATGAAGCACAAAAATTAGCAACCATTGCACTTCAAAAAGCGGGAAGTGCCCAATCAGGCGAAAGAAAAGAGATTTTGGCTGTAGACAGTTTGGTAAGTGAGGAAGACAGTTTTGTTCAAGCAGCTCATATTGACATCAACAGCGTTACAGAAACTTTGACAGACATTGAATCAGCTTTTGATACCAGTTTCATGGTTAACAAGGCTCAACATTATTTGATGACCAAACTCATTAAGAAAGGAGCATTGCTGTTCTTCATCGGTGGGGATAATTTCATGTCTCCATGTAATGGATTGTCCGAACAGGAAATCGAAGATATCATGGTTGAAATAGATGAGGAAATAGGCATTAAACTCAAAGCAGGTATTGGCAGAGGCAAAAATGCTGAAGATGCTGCTTACATGGCCGATATTGGTCTTGAAGAAATCAGAGCTCATAACAATGAAATGTGGACTTGGGTAATCGAAAAAGAATATTAAGGGATATTATGATTAGAGTAGTTGCTCCAATGGCTGGAATAACTAATGCTAATTTTTTAAATAAGGTTATTCCATTGGGTTTTGATGTAGCTACTTTAGGCGGATACAGTTTGGATGCGCCTGCAATTGAAGCAAGTAAAAAGATCATCGCAAGAGGAAGGGCTGAATTCGATTTTCCATTGGATGAGATTTTTACTCATATTCAAAATGAAGTCAATTCAATTAAAAGTGTTCACAGCGGCGTAAAAGTTTCAGCGAATGTGAGGGCAACAACTCCGCAGCCGATTATTGATGTTGGAAACATCAAGGATTTGGATATCGTGGAAATCAATTGTCATTGCCGACAGGAAGAAATTTTGGCAATCGGTTGTGGTCAAGAAATGTTGAATCGCCCAGATTTATTTAATTTTATTTCTGAAATTGTTGATAATGTAAAAAGCGAAGTGTCAGTTAAAATCAGAGCTAATGTTGAAGGAACCGATACTTTGGAAATATCAAAGCTAATAGAGGATGCCGGTGCTGATTATTTGCATGTCGATGCAATGAAGAAGGGTGTTTTTGAAGCTGACTGGGAACTGTTAAGTGAAATTTGTAATAATGTTAATATTAAAGTTATTGGGAATAATTCAGTCAACAGCAGAGAAAATCTTGAAAAAATGGTTAATACTGGTGTTGATGGCTTTTCAATAGCTCGTTCAGTAATTTCTGGAAATTTAGATTTTAATATTGCTAATTTTTAAAAAATTTAAAACAATTGTTATTAGAAAGTATTATTAATAGTTTAAAATAAAGAATAAAACAATAGGTGATTTCATGGATTTTATAACTCTTAAGAATATTACAAAAACTTTTGATGGTGTTGATGTTCTTAAAGATATTAATTTAAAGATTAATGAAGGAGAGACTTTAGGTATTTTGGGACGTAGTGGAAGTGGAAAATCTGTTTTAATCAATATGCTTAGGGGAACAAAAGAATACACTCCTGATGCAGGTAATATTATAATGAATATTGCTGTTTGTCCAGATTGTTTGGCTGTTGAATCTCCATCTCATGAAGGTAATAAATGTGAGTGTGGGGGAACATTTGAAGCAAGGGAAGTTGATTTCTTCAATGCTGAAAGAAAGTTATTTGCAAGCATTAAAAGAAGAATTTCCATCATGCTGCAACGTAATTTCGCTTTGTATGATGAAGAGACTGTAATAGAAAATGTAATGAGAGCCGTTCCGGATACTGTAGAGTATGAAGAAGGATTATATCTTGCTTTAGAATTATTGGAAATGGTTCAAATGAACCATAGGATTACTCACATTGCCCGTGATTTAAGTGGTGGTGAAAAACAGAGAGTTGTGCTTGCAAGGCAATTGGCTAAAAATCCAATGATGTTTTTGGCAGATGAACCTACAGGTACATTGGATCCTCAAACTGCTGTAAAACTTCACAATACTCTGAAGGAAGGTGTTAAAGACAAAAACATTACTATGCTTATCACTTCTCACTGGCCGGAAGTAATGATTGAACTTGCGGACAACGTAATCTGGTTGGAAGATGGCCAAATTAAGGAGGAAGGAGACCCACATGAGGTTGTGGATCATTTCATGGAAACAGTTCCTGTTCCTGAAAAACCGGAAATCCCTGAGTTTGGTGAAGAGGAAATTGTCATTAAGGACCTCAAAAAGCATTACTATTCCATTGAACGTGGTGTGGTAAAGGCTGTTGACGGAATCAACTTGAACATCCACCATGAAGAGATATTTGGAATTGTTGGTTTGAGCGGTTCAGGTAAGACAACAACTACAAGAATGCTTATTGGATTGACCGAACCAAGTAGTGGTGAAATTGATATCAAGCTTGGTGACGAATGGATTGACATGACTAAAGGAGGTCCTCTCAACCGTGGACGTATAGTTCCTTATTTAGGCTTATTGCACCAGGAATATTCACTTTATCCTCACAGAACAATTCTAGGTAACTTGACTGATGCTATTAGTTTGAACTTGCCTGCCGAATTTGGTAAAATCAAAGCGGTTCATGCATTGACTACTGTTGGATTTGGTGAAAAGGAAGCTAATGTGATTTTAGACAAGTATCCTGACCAGTTAAGTGTAGGTGAAAAACATAGGGTTGCTTTGGCACAAGTGTTAATCAAAGAACCTAAAATCATCGTTTTGGATGAGCCTACAGGTACTATGGATCCTATTACTCGTGTTAATGTTACCGACTCAATTTTAAGAGCCCGTACAGAATTAGAACAAACATTCATTATTGTTTCTCACGATATGGACTTTGTTTTAGATGTCTGTGACAGGGCAGCTTTAATGAGAGGAGGAAAGCTCTTGGATGTTGGTACTCCTGAAGAGATTGTTGATCAGTTAACTCCAGATGAAAAAGAAGATATGCTTAAAGACAGATAAGTCTTCTTATTCATTTAATCTTTTTTTTATTATTTTCCAATCAGGACAGAATCTGTCCATCAGTTTTTTAAAATTTTTTCCGTGATTGAATTCAATCAAATGGCACAGCTCATGAATCATCACATATTCAAGGCATTCCTTATCTTTTTTTGCAAGATTCAAATTAAGTGTGATCCTGCCGTCCTGCTTGCAGTTTCCCCAGTTTTTCATTTTTCTGACTGTAACGTCTGAAGGATTTCGCCCGACGATTTTTGTGTATTTGTCCAGAACTTCAGGAATTGCCTTTTTCAGTTCCTGTCTGTAAAATTCGTCCAAAATTTTTTTTCTTTTTTCTATTGTGCTTCTTTTGGGAATTGGCAAATAAAGAGTGTTTTCATTTATAAAAGCATGTTTCACATTTCTGTTTGAAATCAGCTGCATGCTATATTCTTTGCCCCACAGGAAGTGCTTTTCACCGTTGTCATATTTTAGGGGGGCTTTGATGTCGTTTTCCAAAATGTATTTTTGCTTTTTCAAAATCCATTCCTTTTTTGATTTGACAAAGTCAATTATTTCCTCATCGCTTACAAATATCGGTGCGGATACTTTTACATCTCCATTCGGTGCCAATACGCGTATATACATATTCTTGATGTTTTTTCTCTTGACGGTGACGGCAATATTTTCGATTAACATTCGTTTAAAAAATAAGTCTTATAAGATATTTAAAATTTGTGTAAATTGGAATTTTGTGATATAATTAATATTTTTACAAAAAAGATTATATATTCATACTTTAAATAAATTATATTATTATTTTGTAAATCTATTTGGAGAAATTAAAATTATTTTTGGAGGATATTATGACTTGGGAAGATGCACCATCTCACATTTGTAGAGGGGGAGATGTAAGAGGACTTGCTTTTTGCTGTCCGCCGGTTAAACCATGCCCAGTTTTAAACGCATTACAGGAAGTTAATTTAACTCCTCAGGAGTTTATTAACATCAAGATTCAATTCGGTAAAGAAACCAGATTAGGTGAAGGGGCAGGAACCTGTTTCGGTTCACTTGTATGGTGTTGCAAACCATCAAAACCTTGCCCGTTAAGAGATATGACTTTAAGGAATATGGGAATGAGCCATGATGAATATTTGGATTTGAAAAGGCAGTTGTCCGAAAGGCTGGTTGGAGTTAAAAAACCTGATCCTGATCAAAGGGCCGAAGCATTGGCTGAAACATTCAATATTTCCAAACTTGAAGCCATGAATGTTTTAACTGAATGTAATAATGATTTAAGAGCTGCTGTAAAAGTACTGCATGCAAAATCTATTGAAAATTCTGATTAAAATGGATTGGACATCTATTTATCTTAAAACATCAACTTTAAATGTTTTTATTTTAGGCACTGGTGAAGTTGCAACAAGAAGGGCCAATAAGTTTTTGGACCATGGGGCTAATGTCAAATTGGCAGGAAATGATTTGTCTGATGATTTGGCAGATAAGGGGGCACAGCTTTGCTCTACAGATGATGTTGATGAGCTGGTGGAATGGGCTGATTTGGTTGTTGTTGCCAGTGGTGATGAAGAGATGTCCGATTATGTTTCAAAAATTTCTGAGGATAAGTTAATTAATCGTGCCGATTATCCTTTAAATGGCAATGTAATCGTTCCTACAAGTTTTAATATCGCAGATATTGAAATATCTATTTTTACCAATGGAAAAAGTCCGTTGATGGCTCGCCAACTGCGAAAAAAGATTCAGTCAATAATCACTGAGGAAGACATTTTGGAAATTGAGCTTCAGGATTATGCAAGATCAAAGCTAAAGGGAGCCCTTGAAAACCAAAAGGAGCGCAGAAAGTATCTCTATGAGATTTTTGAGGATGAAAAGATTAACGAATTTATTGACAATCGCCAGATTGATGAAGCCAAACTATATATTGATAATTTGATAAGGGGATTAAATTGATACTTAATTTAAGGGTTGACCACAAGATTGCAGATATTCAGTCAATGGAGAATATCTCAAAGGACATGGATGAATTATTCGCTCAATTACAGGAAAAATATTCAATAAACGAATATGTTGAAATTTCCACCTGCAACAGGAAGGAATATTACATAAACAATGATTTCATTTCCGAAGATGATGAACTCCTGTCCCATGAAAATCAAAGCATCATAATCGAATACGGTCAATCCGCCGTGATGCATCTGCTTAGGATGACTTCCGGTCTGGAATCAATGATTGTCGGTGAGGACCAGATTCTGGGGCAGGTTAAGGATGCCAAGCACAAGGCAGTTAAAAATCATCATTGCGGCAAGTCTCTCGATGCGGTATTTACAAAGGCAATACATGTTGGGCAGGTTGTCAGGAATAAGACCAATATCAACAAGGGTGCCGTTTCCATAGGTTCTGCGGCAATCGATTTGGCAGAAAAGCACATAGGCAGCCTGGATGATAAGTCAGTTCTTGTCATCGGTGCCGGAAAGATGGGCAAATTGGTTGCAAAGGCATTGGCTGAAAAGGATTTGCATGCCATTTTTGTTGCAAACCGTACATATTATGTTGCAGTGGACCTTGCCAAGGATTTGGGTGGTGAAGCGATACTTTTTGCTGATTTGGAAAAGTATTTGGCAACTGCTGATTTGGTAATAAGCGCTACCAGTGCACCTCATGCAATAATTACAAAAGAACGTCTTTTGGGAATAGATATGGACTATGAGGATATAATGATGGTGGATATTGCTAATCCTCGTGATATTTCAGATGATGTCTCTGAATTGGGTGTCAAATCATTCAATATTGATGACTTGCGTGAAATCGCTGATGAAAATACTCAGCTCAGAATTAAGGAATTCGGTGAAGCGGAAAATATCATCAATGAAGAGTTCATTCTACTTAAAGAATCGTTTAAAATAATGGAAGTTGATGAGATGCTTGGTAATTTAAGAGCATCTATGGAAGAGATAAGACAACGTGAAACACAAAAAGCATCAGTAAAGTTGGCTGATGTAGATGGCAGTGTCAAAATTCTTGATAATCTAACAAATTCCATTGTCAACAAAATTTTCTATGACATTTCAAAAAACGTTAAAAAAGCTGCAAAAGAAGAAAATAAGGATGTTATTGATGCGGCAGAGTATATTTTTGATTTCAATTAAAATATTACTCAAACATTCCTTTAACATCACTATTTTTAATTTTAAATGAATTCAATGCATATTCAATATTTTCCATGGTTATGATATCTGAGTCTTGGGATATTGCATTGTGAAGGGATGTCTTCAATATCTTTTCCTTGATGTCCCTGCCGGATAATCCTTTGGTCATTTTGACGATTTTTTCCAAATCCAAATCATATCCTAGGGGCATTGTTTTCAGATTGTTTTCAAGAATTTCCATTCTTTCATTTTCATTCGGCAGCTTGAATTCGATTTCCTCTTCAAATCTGCTTCTCACGGCAAGATCCAAACTGCTCTGATTGTTGGTGGCTCCGATTGTTATTACGGATTTGTTCTCCTCGATGCCGTCCATTTCAGTTAGAAGTGAGTTTACAATCTCGGACACGTCTCCTCTTAAAGACTGGAATGACCTGTGAAGTGCAATGGCATCGATTTCATCAATGAATATTATTGAAGGCGCATTTTCAGATGCCTTTTTAAAGAGGTCATGAATTTTGGATGAGGCATCCCCAACATGCTCTCCTATCAATGAGGTTGCCTTCACCAGATACAGCGGAACCTCAAGCTCATTGGACAGTGCCTTGACAAGCATGGTTTTGCCTGTGCCGGGAAGGCCGTAAAACAAGATGTTTTTTGGAGCCCAAGGCCCGAAGCTTTCAGGGTTTTCAAGATATCTGGTTATGACCTTGACCTTGGATTTGGCATTTTCCTGCCCGACGATGTCATTTAGGGTAATGTCCGATTTGACGTTTTCATGCTTGTTTTCTATTTTGTCAGTGATTATCTTGATTTTTGTGTTGTCTGAAATGATTGAATTGTTCGGCTTTGCAGTTACTATTTCAAAACCGTAATCAGGGATTATTTTTTGATCAAATAAAAATGAGTTTTCACAAACAACCAGGCCCAGCCATTGCTCTCTTGCATATTCTTCAAACAGATTTATGTTGGTGATTTCAATGTTTTCATCCATCATTGTGAAATCGAACGGGTAACCGACTGGTTTGACTACGACCAATTCGGCATATTCCTTATTTTCATTTTCAATTTTTGACGCCTTTTGATTGGTTGTTTTAATTTCATGCATTTTATTGTCACTTTTCAAATAATCACCTCCATGTTTTTGTTACACATTCAAACATTAGCTTTAATAATTTAAATAGTTGTGGTAACAAATTACTTTTTAGGAGTTTTATTAATGAATTTCACATCAAAGAGGGCACTGTTAATAGCACCGTTTTACATGCTGTTTGAATTTTTTCTTCTCAAATATATCTTTTTGATAGTTGGCGGTATTGACGAGGCGTATATATTAATTTTGACTTTGTTCATAGGTTTGATTCATTTTATGCCGTTGATTTTCGAGTCTAAAAAATCAAGAGGCATAACCAGATTTTTAACGGTTATTGATGGAATTTGGATGTGGGCGTCACTGATGTTTCTGATGGATATCGTATTCATATACATTGTCGCAAGATTCATTGCCCTGCCGTTTGAGGTCATTTTGATATTGTTGATGATTGTGTCGGTTTTAGGAATCTACAATTACTGGAAGAGCCATAATCTTGTTGTTCATGAAAAAACAATTCAATTGGCTAATCTGGAAAGGGACATCAGCATTGCACACCTCTCCGACATACATTTCGGATCACTGCGCCACAGAAAAATTATTCGAGACATTGCCGACAGGCTCAATGACATTGACTGTGATTTGGCCATCATTTCAGGTGATTTGGCTGACGGCACATCAGTTGTTGAGCCGGATGATTTTATGGCTTTCCGCAATGTCGGTATGCCTGTGGTGTTTACTCCTGGAAATCATGATTTCTATATGGGGATTGATGATGTAATTGCAGCCTGCAGAAAAGCGGGGATTATAGTTTTGGACAATCAGTCAATGGAATTCGGATGTTTAAACATTCATGGCATCACATTCAACTTTGATGATAAAGGCAAGCCCGAACTTGACGAATCTCTGATTAAACGGGACCTGACAAATGTCCTTATTTATCATGTTCCCTATTACTGGGAGGAATTTTCCGAAATGGGCTTTGATGTTCAATTGTCTGGCCATACTCATGGGGGACAGTTTTATCCGGCCGTTTGGTTTGGAAATTTAATATTCAAATACAATAAAGGTTTGTTTAAAAACGACTTGGGAAGATATCTTCATGTAACTACAGGTATTGGGGCTACAGCAACTCCTATGAGATGGGGAACGGATTCCGAGATTGTTGTTTTAAGATTGAAAAGATTCTAATTTTTTTTAATGAATATGCTCTTCGCATTATTTTGGAGAGACATGTTCAAATACTTATATCTTATATTATTCAGATATTTACTTTGCCATTATCTTATTAGTGGAATGTATATAAACTTAAATATTATTTTAGTTATTAATTATAACTGGATGGTAGTTATGGATGATAACACTCTTAAAACATTTGCCTATATCAGCATTTCATCATATAGGATAAAGGCAATAAAGGCGATGCAAAAAGGAAATGAAACTCCAACTCAAATAGCCAATGATTCTGACATTAGATTGAGTCACATTTCCAAAGTTTTGAAGGAATTGAAGGACTGTGCTGTTGCCGAATGCATCAATGAGCAGGAGCGCAAAAACAGGATCTATCGTTTGACCCCTTTAGGTCATGAAATTGCCGAAAATTTGGGCTGATATCTTATACTTTTTTTAATTAGTTTGGTCAAATATCTACTTATGGTAGAAGATAATCATAATCATTTTTGCATTTACTGTGGAGCGAGGTTAGTTCCGAATCAGCATTTCTGTTCACAATGC
>Ga0256407_10014251_pt1 | contig 10498 bp, 6 predicted proteins | sample RumenRJG_04DNA_FD_193489 | JGI IMG/M metagenome (GOLD analysis project Ga0256407, IMG submission 193489) | Bovine rumen microbial communities from Lethbridge, Alberta, Canada - RJG_04 | ecosystem: Host-associated > Mammals > Digestive system > Stomach > Rumen | place: Canada: Alberta | collected... | reverse complement strand
TATTAATTTTATTTAAAATTTCTTTTTTTTTTTTTTTTTTTTTTTCTTTATTATGATTCTTTTTTTTTAATATTTTTTTTTTCTTTTCTTTTTTTTTTTCTTCTTCTTTTTTTAAAAAACTTTTACTTTCATCTTTAATAAATAAATCATTTTTATTTGAATTTGAAATATTATTATTATTATTATTATTATTATTTTGAATATCTTCAATATTTAATTCATTTCCCTCATTTATCATAGTAAAAATAGTATTCATTGTTTGTTTTACCTTAGTTTTTTGATTATCATCATTTATTAAGTCATCAATTGTTATTTTTTTATTTTGATTTATAACTTCTTCTTTCTTTTCTTTTAAAAAAGTTTTTGATGAATTATTTATAATATTAATTGTATTTCCTATTTTCTTTGTTTTGTTTTGATTTTTATTTTTTAAAGATTTTAATAATTCTAAATCTTTTATTTTTGATATTACAAAATTTTCAAATTCATTATCTTTTGCATGAATTAATTTTTTTAAATCTATTTGTAATATTGGAAATTTATTTTCAAGATTTGAATTAATATTTATATCACTTTTATTAAATTGAATATTTTTTTTTCTATTTAATTGTTTTTCTTCTATTTCTTTCCATTGTAATTCTAAATTATTATTCAAATTTAAATCTAAATCAATATTATTATTATTATCAAAATCAAAATTCATTTGAATTAATTATTTAAATATTAATTTAAAAATAATAAATTTTTATAAAAAAAAATTCTATTAAATAATAAATTAAATAAATTTAATTATAATTCTTTTATTTTATATACAAAAATATTTGTATTTGAATAAAGAACAAGAATATTAGAATTATCACTTATTACCATTTTAAATTGATTAGATAAATAAATTAATTTTTCTTCCATATCACATAAATCTTCAGCGAAAATATTATTATAATTATCATATTGATCTAATCCATCATAATTTTTTCTATTAAAAATTTTTACAATATTACCAATTTTAATTTTATTTTCAAATAAAAAAATAATATTTTTAAAATTAGGAGTTAAATTAAAAGTACATATTTTATCATTAAAATCAATAATATTTTCAATAACATGAGTTTCATAATTTCTAATAATTAATTCTTTATTCCCTTGAGACATTAAATAAATAAAACTTTTTTCTGTAACATTAGTAGAGAAAGAAATAGTAAATTTTTCAATAGGATTTCTATTATTTTTAACTCCTTTTTGTTTAAAATAATCAACCATAGAAAATTTATCTTGTACATAAAATTGAGGAATAGAATTTTCAAAAGATAAATTCTGCATAATATTAGTAAATTTTCTATTATAAACATAAAGATAAACATTTTGAATATTAAAATAAAATTTATTATAACATTCAACACTACTAATATTAAAATCAACAATATCATAATCAATACTCATAATTTTATGATATTGAATAAGTAAAGGTTCATATCTTTCAACTAATATTAAAAACATTATATTAGAAGTATCAATTAAATATAAATATTTAGATTCAGGAAAAAATTTTATATATTTAAAAGGAGAATATGAAGTTAAATGTTGAGAAAAAAATTTTCCTAATAATTTTTCATTATTAAAAAATCTAATTGTATTATCTGTATATGAAACAGCAAATAAAAGATCATTTATTGCAACATCAAAATATAATATTTGTTCATTTATTGTTTCAAAATTATATAATAAAATATATTCTGGTATTGTCCATATTTTAATTGAACCATCAGAATGTGATGATATTAAAAAATAATTTTCTCTTAAATTAAGTAAATTTTCCCTTTTTTCATTTTCTTCTAATTCATAATTTTTATTATCATCTTGAATATTATAATCAAATGGATTTTCATTTATTAAATATTTATCATATGATTTTTTCATTATTTTAACTTGTAAAACTTTAGATTGTGAATTAATAAAATGAAATAATTTTACAGTTGATTTTTCTTTATAATTAATATAATGAACTAACCCTTTTTTAGTCATTATCAAAGCATCATTATCATTTCTTATATCAAAATCAAAAGAAATAATTTCACTATCAAAAGACATTTTATTATATTTATCAGGATGATTTGAAAAAAAATTTTTAATATCATTATCTTTTTTAAAATCAATATAATAATATTTAAAATAATTATTCCCAATAAAAGTAACATAAGATTCATTACAAAAAATAAAATTAATATTATAATCAAAAAGAATATTATCAAATATAAATAAACAATTATTAGTTCTTGTATCAAAAGCTAAAATTTTTCCTTGAGAACATCCAATTAACATAATAATAGTATTTATTTGATAAATTGGAGGTAAAAATTCAATTGATAAAATATTTAATAAAGGATATTTTTCAAAATCAAAATTTCCTTCTTGATATTGTAAAGATCCATCAGTTGAATTTATTCTCCAAAAAGTAATTGATTTTTCACCAATTGTTGTAAATTCTAAATTTTGTAAATATATATTCCATTTTATTGTATGATATATTTGATTCATTGTTGTTGTTATTAAAATTTCATTATTATAAAAATCTAATATTGAAACAAAGGAACATGAATTATTTTTATTTAAAACTATACATAAATTATTTTTAGGAGAAATTTCACAGTCTGTTATTTGAACATTGTTAAATATACATTTATTTATTAATGTAAATTTTGTATTATAATTGTAATTATAACCATAAAATAAAATATATGGATTTTTTATTTTTGATGTTGATGTTGAATATAATATTTTATTATTTGATGATATTTTAATTGTTTTTAAATCATATTTTGAATCATTTAAAATTTGTTGAGGCCTATTTTTTTCTATTGAAAAATTTTCTATTATTATTAAATTTGATGTTATATATGCAAACCATTTTTCTATTTTATGATAACAAAATGAATTTTTATTTCCATTTAATGTATTGAATATATAACATAAAACCATTTTTTTATTTTTAATTTAAAAATTATTTTTAAATTAAAATTTAATATTATAATATATTTAATATGTTTAAAGATAGTAAAATTAATTTTCATTTTCTAATGGTTGAAATTTATCATTGTAAAATTGATTAAATTTATTTATTACTTCTAATCTTTGATTCATAAATTTAGTTTTGTTATGATCAATAAATTTAGGAATATCCCCAATTATTTCTATATTTCCAGGTTTATTATAATATGGATAAATATTTAAAGGAGAATTATCTAAATTTAATTTTGATAATTGATATACTTGTTCCTTACTTAATAATTTTGTATAATTATTTCTTAGTGTTAATTTTTTAATATCATTCTCATTTAATATCATTTGAGAAGAGTCATTATTAGGAATAACATAAATATCAGAATTAAAAGTATTTTTGTTCATTTAAAGTAATAATAAAAAATTAAATAATACATTTAAACAATATTATTAAAAATAAAATATGAATTCATTTTATAAAAGAATAAAATTAGCAAGTTTTGATGTTTTATACAATATATATGATTCATATATTTCAAAAGAAATTCTTATTATTTTATGTGATATAATAGAAATAATGCAAAATTTAAGTATCACATTATGTGATGGGGTAAAATATTATTTAAATATATAAATTAGTTACGTCCTATATGGAAAGGAGGAGAAACTTATATTAAAATATCACTTTTTATTCGTTATTTTAGAATATTAAGATATACTGATACTAATCCTATTTTTTTTAAATATATTATGATTATTAGTAATTTAATTGTTATTATTGTTTTTATACTTTTTCTTTATTTAGTAATAAAATCTTATAAGGGAATTCAAATTAAACATCATATTACTTTATTCAAATTTCTTAGAGCTACTATTGATTTATTTAGAACTATTTTTTTTATTCCTTTAATTGAAATTTATTTCACTGTTATAGTTTGTGATAAAGATTATTTTATTAGTGATTTTAAATGTTGGGATATTGAACATATTATTTATTTTGTTTTGAATTTACTTAGTTTTATTTTATTATGGATTTTATCATATATTTTTAATTCTGTTTCTTTTGATAAAAAAGAAAAATTTTCTTCTAGTGTTTCAAAATATTTAATTATTAACGGAGATATAGTTTTACTTTTATATAAACCTCTTTTAATTATTTTATTAGAATTATGTATTGTAATTGATTTAATGGATTTTACTATTATTTTTATATTTTTAACTTCCTTATTTTCTTCCTATTGTATTTATATTGAAAGAAAATATCAAAGTGCAAAAAATAATATACATATAAATCTTAAATATATTTCGAATATATTTTTTTTTGTCAATTCATTAATGCTTTTAGTAAGTAATTTAATTAAAGATCAAAAATTTAATGGTATGTTTCAATTTTTTTTAACTATATCAGTTGTTATTTTATTATATATTTATTCAACTTCTATAAATCATTATAAATTAGTAAAAAAACATTTTAAAACTGAAAGAGATATTTATAATAATATAAGAATAATTAATAAATTAATTGAAGAAAAATCAAAAAATAGATTTCATTTAATTAAATTATTAAGTTATTCATTTAATTTGACTTTTGATGAGCAATTAGCAAAATTTAAAAATAAAACTCCTTTAAAAAAAATAGTAGAAATCTATAATAATAATAATAAAGAAAATGAAGATTCAAAATTAGAATTTTATTTTTATCAATATTTAGAAGAAGTATATAAAGATTCTTTAAAGATGTTCAAAGATTGTCCTTTACTATTAGTAAATTATGCAATATTTCAATTAGAAAAAATGCATAGATATCATAAGGCATATATCATATTATTAAAATGTTTAAATTTAACAAATTTAAATTATTCAGAAGAATTTTTTATATATAGAATTAAAAGAAATTTAGAAGAGAAAGGAACTCAATTAGGAAAAGATCAATCATATATATCATATATATATCAAATAAATAATATTTTATCATTAATTTCTGAAGTATCATTTTCCTATTCTCAATTATATGGAATATTACTTAATAATACTAAATTAATGGATATAAATCATTTAAAGGAAATTGCAATTAAAATAGATAATTTAAATAATAAAATACATGAAGGACATAAAATTATAGAAGAATCAGGTTTTAATACAAAAAAAATATCATATTTATATAATAATTTCGTAAAAGATATTTTAAACGAAAGAAATCCTTCTTTAAATGATTTAAAAGAAGATGATGAATTATATGATAATGGAATTAAAATAGAATCATATTACTTTGATTTAAATAATATAGTAAATAATTCAAATTTTAAATATTTAATTGCATCAGGTGAAACACAAGATTTTGGAACAATAATAAAAATTTCTTTAGAATTATGTGAAATTTTAGGTTATTCTGATAAAGATATTATTGGACAAAATATGAATATTTTAATACCAAATATTATAAGAGTTCCTCATGAAAATTTATTAATTGAAAAAGTACAAAATACTGCTTTAATGGAAGAACAATCTAAAATAAATTTAAAAGTTATTCCTGTTTGTTTATTAAGTTATTCTAAATTTTTAATACCAATTAATTTAGAAGTTGGTATTTATTATGATGAAAATAATCAGTCAATTATATTTAGTAAATTAATAAAAAGTGAACAATATTATAAAAAATGTGTTGTTTTAATTAATAATAATTTAATTATTCAAATGTTTTCTGCAAATTCAATGTATTTATTAGGATTAGAATTAAAAATTCTAAATGAAAATACTGATATCTCATATTATTTTCTTGAATTTAATTGTGAATTAATAAATTATTTTTCAACACATTCAGTTAAAAATAAAGATGTTTTACAAATAAAATTAAAATTAATAAAAGAATATTTTTTCAATAATAATTATAATAAAATTATAACATGGAAAAATAATAAAAAATTTCATATTGAATGGAATGAATTAAGAATAAATAATATATTATATGGTTATACAATTATTTTTGAACCAATTGAAACAAATGAAATTAATAGATCAAATTGTAATGAATCAATATTTTCTCCAAGAAGAAAAGTAACAATGTCTCAAAATGTAAAATCAACAAAAATTACTTTTCCACAAATAAATAAAAATTTCCTTCCCATAACAGAAGAAAAAGAAAAAATAAAATATAATATAAAAGAAAAAAGTTATTATATGAATGATACAAATGATAAAAATAAAACAATAAAAGATTATTTTCAAAATAAATTTGAAAAAATAGTAATAAATAAAAAAGAAAAAGATACAGAAAATAATAGTAATAATTTAGGTTCTGAAAGTGATTTTTCAAGTGAATATCATAGTTATTCTTTTGATTCAGAAGAAGAAGAAAATGAAGAAGAAGAAGAAGAAGAAGAAGAAGAAAAAGAAAATGAAAAAGATAAAAATTTTAAAAATAATAAACAAGAAATTCTTATTGATACTTCAAATGATAATGATAAATATTATGAAGTTAATTTAATGAAAGTTTTTTTACAAATTTATGATTTTAAAAATCATGTTTTTAAAGAATGTAGAGATTATATTTCAAAAAGTAAAATGGTTAAATTAATAGATGAAGAAAAATTAATAACAAAAAAAAAATTAACTAAAAAATTTGAAAAAAAAGTTTCTACAAAATTTGATAAACTTAATCCTTCATATTCAAATGAAAATAATAATAAATCTTCAGATTTAAATCAAGAAAAAAATATATCAAATAAAATAGTAGAAAAAATAATAAGAAAAATAATTGAACCAAAATTAATAAATACAAATATTTTATATTATCTGACTTTTTATATTATTAAATTAATAAATTTAATTACAATATCATTTATATTATATCATTTATTGTATAATAATATTCAAAAATTATTTACACTTTATGAATCAATTTATTTTGAATGTAGAGTTATTGGAACAATTGGTTTAATTGAATTTTATTCTTTTGAATATATATTATTAAAAAATGAACATTATTATAATTTTTATCAAAATAGAACAAATTATAGAAAATCACTTGAACCAATTTTATTTAATTTATATTCAAATGGATTAAATGATGTTAGATCTTATGATATAGAAGAAAATAATTTAAATAAAGATTATCAAAATAAATTAAAAAATTTAAAAGGAAATTTCACTGTTTTCCATGAAACTAAAAATTTATTAAATGGAAATAAATCAATTGAACTTTCATCAGCTTGTGCAGTTAAGGAATTTTTTTTTTCTTTATTTAATTTTATTATTAGTGAAGAAGATAAAATAAATTTTTTAAATATTAATTTTAATTATATTTTATCAAATATAGAACCTTTATCAAAATTATTATCATTGAAAATTAATATTTATATTGATTATTTAGAATATTTTATTTCCAATTTAAAAAAAATGCCTTGGAGACTTTTTTTTATTGAAATATCTATAATAATTATTATTACTTTATTTTGCTTATATGGAAAAATTAATATTATAAAAGAAAAACAAAAATATTTAGGTATGTTTTATAAAATAGATCATCAAATATTAAAAATACTTCTTTTAAAATGTGAAAAATATTCTAAAATTCAAATTAATAAAGAAAATCCTATAAATCATAATAATCTTTTAGAAATTGGACAAGATGATTCTGAAATTGATTCTTTAATTGAAGTTAAAGATAATGAATATAATTATTTATTTAATAATAATAATGAAAACATAGTAAAAAAAAAAAATTTAGCACAAGTAGAAAAAATTACAAAAAATACTGAATTTAAAAACGCCATAATAATAGATTTTATATTTACAACTTTTTTATGTTTAATAATAATAATTTTAATTATCCTATTAAATAATTCATATAAAAATTATTTAATATGTTCAAAAATAAATTTTAATTTTATTAAAGAAATAAAATATTCATTTATTTCTTTAAATACAATAAGAAATACAATAGTTTTCAATAATTATTATTACAATAATGATGAATTTTATAATTCATTTTTAGAATCAATATTATCAATTTCATCAAATTATCCAGAAATAAAAGAAATTGATATAGAAATACATGAAATTTCAAATAAATATAATCTTCCAGGAAATACATCTATGATATTAAATAAATATTTAACAGATAATTATTGTATATATTTAAAAAATTTTTCTATTCAAAATAATATAACATGTGATGAATTTGCATACAATATTTCATATTTTGGTCTACCGACAATTGAAACATATTATTTTAATAACTTAATTCAATTAGGATATTTAATATTAAAATATATTCAAGAAAATGATAATAAAGGATATGTATATTATGATCAATATTATGATACTCCATTATATGTTGATATTTATAATGATGAAGAATATGCAAATTTAAATCCTTTTAAAATTCTTAATATTAATTCAATGAGAGATACAAATATTATTTTAACTGTAATTTTTTATCCTATGGGAAATAATTTAATTAAAACTATTTATAATAATATTGCAAAATATAATAAAGATTTAAGAGAAACTGTAACTTTATTTATTGCATTTTTTACTTGTTTTATTTTATTGATTTATTCATTCATTATTTTTCCTAAAATTTTCAATGAAAATAAAGATATTAATAAAACAAAAATAATTTTAGGAGTTATTCCAAAAATTGTGTTATATGAAATAATTAAAACTGAATATTTAAAAGAACCAGAATCAAATAAATAAGATATTATTATATAGTAATTTAATTAAAAATGGATATTTGAATCATAATTGAATTAATTAAAAAGAAAATAAATAATATATAAATATAATATTTATAATAATAAAATAATAAATATAGGTTAATAATAGAATATAATAATAAATTTAAAATAATAAAAAAGAAAAATAATTAATATAAAAATAAATAAATATTTTTATATATTCATAATTAATTTTTATTATTATTCTTTTTTTCTTAAATTTTTTTTCTTTTATATTTTTTGATTTTTTTATTAATCATCTCTTATTTTCTTCAACTATTTTATTTTAAATATATATTTTAATATTTTATTTATTTTTATCTAATTCAATTATTGATAAAGGTTTATTATATGATTTATAAAATGCAAATTTTTCCTCAATTTGATTTATTGGATTATTTTCTTTACATATATTTTCCAAATTATTTACTTTTTTATTAATTTCAATTTGGTTTTGTAAATTTTTACAGGTTTCTTTTAAATCATTAATTAATATTTCTTTTTCATTTAATTGTTCTTTAAAATTATCATTTAAAGTATTAATTTCTGTTTTTAAAGATTCAATTTGTTGAATCCAATCATTCTGTTTTTTTTTATTATTTTCTTTTCTTTCTATTTTATATTTCAAAAGTTTATTTTTAATTTCATACATTTCATTACATAATTTTTGATTTTGATTAATTAATTCTTTCATCTTTTCTTGTGCTTCAACAGAAACATTTTGAAAACTTTCAATAATTTTATTTTTTTCTTCTAAATTTTGTTTTAAAAATAAATTTTCATTTCTTAAAGTATTTATTTTTGAACCAAATTCTTCTGCAATTTTATTATTTATTTGGAATTCATTTTCATCATTTTCATTATTATAATTATTATTATTATTTTCATTATAATTATTTATATATTTTTCTCTCATTTCTTTTTCTAATTCTGAAATATTTTCATTTTCTTGTTTTATTCTATTTTCAAAATCTAAAATTTTATTATATTCAAAATCATTTTTCATTTAAATTTTAATTTATATTTTTATTTTTTTATTTTTAATTTCTACATAATTAATATTAATCTTTTATATTTGATTTTTTTAAAGAGTATTTTTCTCTTAATCAAATAATAAAATCATAAAAAAACCTTGTTTGGCTCATATAATATTAAATATAATAATTTAAATAAAATGACTAAAAAAAACTCAATTAAACAAAATCAAAAAAAGGAAAAATTCAAAAATTAAATTTTGATAAGAAGAAGATAAAATTTTATTGTAAAAATTAGAAGAATTAATTATAAAAAATGGTATATAATAGCATCATTTATTAAAGATAGAAAGATATAATGATCAGAAAGATATAAAAGAATTAAAACTGAAATTAAATTGAAGAAAAAATAATAAATTAAAGTAATTATTCAAAATTTATAGTAAAAAATGAAAAAAATTTATAAATTGTATGACAGAAAGAACTGTAAAATAAATAATAGACCTTGTTTAAATTGTTGAGATAAAAATTTAAATAAAAATCAATTTTCAAAAGAAGAAGATTTGACAATTATTTATTTATATAAAATTTTAGGGAATTGTTGGGATAAAATTGTAAAAAATTAAATGGAAAAATGAGTGATATGGATAAAAATAGTTTTTATTGTTCTTTAAAGAAAATTATTAATAATGAAAATGGAAAAGTAAAAAGAATTATTATTTTTAGAAAAAAAAATATTAGTTGTTATGAATAAAGTAAAAATTAAACAAAAATATATTCTTCTGATAATCAATAAATGTCATTTAA
>Ga0256407_10014250_pt1 | contig 10499 bp, 6 predicted proteins | sample RumenRJG_04DNA_FD_193489 | JGI IMG/M metagenome (GOLD analysis project Ga0256407, IMG submission 193489) | Bovine rumen microbial communities from Lethbridge, Alberta, Canada - RJG_04 | ecosystem: Host-associated > Mammals > Digestive system > Stomach > Rumen | place: Canada: Alberta | collected... | reverse complement strand
ACTGGAGAGAACACTGATCCTTAAACTTCTTAGAAGTAATCTCCTCACCCTGGGCATTCTCAGGAATAAACACGAAGTTCACACCCTGCACCAAGTTGTTGACACCCATACGAAGCGCGTCCTCAATGGTGGCAGCACCGCCAGGAACAGAAGTCACGGTAGGACGGAACGTGCCGAGGCCATCCAACTTCACAGGCTGACCGTGAGACATCATCTCTTTCAGACACTTCACGATAGAAGCCAGCACCAGCTGCATAAACTCATAAGTAACCATGCCGCCGTGATCAGCCACGTGCCTAGCGAAACCCTTGGTGGTCAGTGCCTCCTTAGACTCTGCTTCAGGATAGTAACGACCCTCCATCTTTGAACCCTCCACAATGTTCTTGCGAAGATTCACCAAAAAAGCAATGTTTTCTTTTGCCATAAATCAAATACTTTTAAAATTGATACTAATGTTATTTAACTCGTTTGTCTCTTAAAGACAATGCAAAGTTACGACTTTTTTCGTGCGCTTGCAAGCATTTTTAGTCCTGCAATCCCCTTATGGAAACTTATGGATACTTAATGCCACTTATGGCTACTTATTTGAACAAAACATTTGGATAATTCAGGAAAAATCAGTAACTTTGCAATATGAAAGAAACAGTTAGAACATATGGCCGAATGGAGCTGGCACAGGCATATTTTCCTGCCATCTTACCCCGCTCAGCATGGAAGAAACTAAAGGAACTCCTCATGGATGATCCTCAGACCGCTCCCTTAGCAGAACTTTCCCGTCGTACATTCCTCCCTGCCGAGGTGTCTATCATCTTCTCTGTTCTGGGAGTGCCTTGACAAATAATTTACACTCAAAATTATGCTAATAATCCCTCTGGCCGTCCGCCCGAGGGTTTTTAGTAATCCGCTCAAGCCTCCCTTCCAGTCCTCCCAAGGAGGACTCCGAATGTGCTTTTGAAACACATGATTAATAAAAAGAAAATGATTTACATAGTGCTGAATTAATAAATGAAAGATATTAGTGTTTTAGTGTTTTAGTGATTTTGTAAAATCGCTATGTACTATAAGTTCTTTTAATTTATAATAATATTATATATATTATAATATATATAATATTATTATAAATATATATACCATCTATCCTAATTAATAATTCTCTATGAATACCTAAAAACGCAAAACCACTAAATCACTAATACACTAAAATGCAGAAGAACTCGCAAAAATTATCTTTTTTATAATGTAACCTGTCTTTTCTTTTTTTATGCCGTATATTAATGATATGAGCATTGAAAACGAATTCATTTATTAAAAGATGTGTATTTTTTTTATTTCTTGACGATAATCTCAATAAAAATGATTAAATTTGTAGCCTAAAATAAGAAGTATAATGTTACTATGGCAAATTCTATTTTCTTGGGCCGTTTAAATGCAGAACAACGTAAGGCGTTGATTGAGCGTCTTTGGCATGCACAAGGTGGCAAATGTTTTATCACAGGCAAAGACATTGACCTATTACTTCATGAAGGAGAGTTAGATATTGATCATGTCATACCTCTCACGAATGGTGGTAAGGATGATGAATCAAACTTTGCACTTACTTTCAGTTCTGCCAATCGCTCAAAGCAAGGGGCTGACCTGAATTTGGCTCGCATTAATTGGCAATTCAAGGAGCTGAGCGAGAAACTTCAGCATGAAGAGAATAGAAATCCTAATCTTACGGACATTCTGGCTATCTATGCTAAAGGCTCATACGAAATGACTTTTAAAATCGATGGTGACAAAATAACTTTTACCTTTCCTAAGGATGAGAGTCATCAGATTTTTGAGCAAACCATCTATACAGACCAAAGGAGCGGTATTCGCTATTTCTTTACTGTGGCTCCCATAGAATACATTATGCACGACAAGGAGATTAATCCACGTACCATTGGTTCAAATGTATCAAAGTTGATTGCTGAGTTCTACAAAGGCAACCCACAACTTCATATCGCACTTGGTTATATCGATAATCTCGAAACAGGCAAGTCGGCTATTAAGTTGTTTGATGGACAACATAAAGCAGCCGCACAGATTATGCTTGGAACAAAAGCTATTCCCATTCGTGTGTTTGTTGATCCTGACAAGGAAATGATACGTAAGACCAACTTCAATGCTGGTACAACCTTACGTCAGGTAGCTTTCGACAAGTCTGTACAGCGTCACCTTGGTAGCAAGATGTATCGCGATAGAGTGGAGAGATACCAGGTAGAGATGAATCGCGATGCGAATGATTTTTCTTTCTCTGAGAAAGTCCTTATCAATTTCTACAAGGGAGAATCCAAAGAGATGAGGAGATACATTATCGATAATGTGAAGGATGGTATCACCTATGCTGAAGACAATAAACTTCGTGACTATATCGACATGGGTGGACGAGGTAAAGAGCGGCCTTTGTCATATTCTACTGTAGAAAAAACATTTTATTCTTTCTTTATCTATCAAGAGCCACTTGAGTCTAACCTAGACTTTAAGATGGAGGAAGGTCTGAATCCTAGAGACGTAGAAAAGCGTCAGATTGTTCGTCTGATGAACATCATTGCCGATGTTATCTTGATTGATAAGTTTGACTTTGAAGTTGGCACCTATCGCATCGAGAATAAGATACAGCAGGGTGAGCCAATGGATTGGAATCATGTGGTGGCTTATCGTATGATGAAGGAAGAGATACTGTATAGTTGGCTTAGTTACATCCTGAACATTATTAATATGTACTATGCTCAAACAGGAAAGCCTATTTATGGTCGAAAGGATTTCTTCCAAGAAGCTTTCCCTGATCAGTTGTGGTTAAACATCGAAAACTTCATCAAGAATCTGGCTAACCTGCCATTCTGGAAGAGTGTAGAGTTGTCATCTACCGTATTTGGCGGCAAGTCCAATTACGACTTCTGGAAGAAGATTTTCGCTACAGGCAAGTCACCTCAGGGGGAGACAATCCTTGCAGCTCCATTAGATATCACCTCAATGATTATACCTATCGGATAAAAGATATAGAATAGACAATATAACAATATGATTCAGCAAATTGCAAAAGATAACGAGGCGGTTACGCCTATCACACGTGAAATGGAGGGCTTGAAGGAGTATTTCCCTCAGTGCTTCAATAGTAACGGAGAATTCGACATTGAAAAGTTTCGTGAGGCTATTCAGCCGCAGGTGGATGTAACGCGCGAAGGTCGCAGCTACGACTTCCTAGGTAAGAGCTATGCCCGTATGTTGTCGTCGCTCGATACCACAACGGTGATTCGTCCTGATGTGGAGCACAACTCAAAGCCAGAGAATGCCAACAGCGAGAATATCTATATCAGTGGTGATAATCTCGATGCACTGCATCATTTGGTAAAAAGCTATGCTGGTCAGGTGAAGTGCATCTATATCGACCCGCCTTACAACACGGGTACTGATGGATTTGTATATAACGACAAGTTCAAGTTTACAGCTGAAGAACTGGAGAAGAAGTTGAGTATCAGCACAGACGAAGCAGAGAAGATTATCGCTATGACAAGTGGCCATCGTGCCAGTCACGCTGCCTGGCTCACGTTTATGATGCCCCGTTTGCAGTTGGCTCGTGACTTACTGTCTAAAGATGGTGTTATCTTTATATCTATAGATGATAACGAACAGGCAAATCTGAAGTTGTTGTGTGATTATTTGTTTGGAGAAGAAAACTGTATCGGTCCAATTATTCAAAATAAATTGAATTCAAAGAATGACACTTTAAATATTCAAAAAAATCATGAGTTCATATACTGTTATAGAAGATCTCAGATAATAAAGGGAGGTAAAATCTTGGCATCTTTGGGACGTCAATCATTTGTCGAAAAAAGTGTATATCAGGAAGGTGACAAATATTTCTATTTGAATGATCCCATTACCACGCGAGGTGAAGGTGGCACTTTGAATAACCGAGAGAATTTGGGATATACATTTTATTATAATCCTGAAACAAAGGATGTCAAAGTTGAAGAAGATTATGACAAGGAACTTGCAAAAACATCTAATGACGAATCGGCAGTTTATACGGATAATATCCAATTGATAAACTCAGGTTATATAGCAATTCGTCCACCAAAAGTTAGAGGAAATTTAGGCGCATGGACATGGGAGTTGGATAAAGCCAAGGATTCACCTGAATTGATGGTAAAAAAATTATCAGGTTCCGATTCATATACAATTGTAAAAAGGACTTTTATTTCAGAAGAGGATGTTTTCGAGAAAGATGGAAAATTGAAATATATAAAAGAGAATATTAGTAATTCCAAAAGCATAATTGAATATTCTACCAATGATGGCACAGTTACCCTAAATGAAGTAATGGGGGTAAGTGGGCTATTTAATAATCCCAAGAATGTGTCTATGTTGGAGTATTTAATAAGCCTAATTGATGGGAAAGACTTTACTATAATAGATTTCTTTGGGGGATCAAGTTCTACAGCCCATGCGGTAATGGGATTAAACGCCAATGATAACGGAACTAGGAAGTATATTCTCGTTCAGCTACCAGAGGAAATTAGTAGCAAAAAAACGGCATATAAGGCTGGCTACCGTACGATTGATGAAATAGGCATGGCGCGTATTGAACTTGCCGCCAGGAAAATCAAGGAAGAGAATCCTGATTATACAGGCGACTTAGGCTTTAAGCACTACACGCTGGAGGAAGTGCCTCAGAATACCCTCGACAAGCTGGAGACATACGATCCCAACGTGATATTATCGACAGATGATACCCTAAATATGTTTGGGCGTGATACTGTTTTGGCTACTTGGCTAGTTAATGATGGCTATGGCCTTGGGGCAAAAACGGAAGACATCGTACTCGACAAATATCATGCAACCCTCTGCGGCAACCATCTCTATATGACGGATGCCGACTTTACAGAAGAGGATATGGCAGCATTGGTGGACCGCTATCAGAGCGACCCCAAGTTTAATCCAGATTGTATTGTGCTGTTTGGCTACAGCTTTGGCCATAACGCCAAGGATATGCTTGAGAAGAACAAGCCCACTATCAATCTGGTGAAGGATAAAAACGTAATTATCGACGTGCGCTACTGATTATGGAACTGATACTGCAAAATAATCTGCCGCACCAACAACTGCCAGTAGAGGCCGTGGGCGAAGCATTGAAAGAGGTCAACTGGCAGTCGCCTAAGGACTTCTATGCCAATCCGTCGTTATCGTGGTCGAACCGTTCCCAGTTGTTTACACCCATCATAGATGTAAAGAAACGCTTGGTGCCAAATCTTCCTCCAAAACTGCAAGAGCCTGAAGAGAATGGTCCTCTGAATCTTGACATCAAGATGGAAACAGGTACTGGTAAAACGTATGTCTATACTAAGACCATATTTGAGTTGCATCAGCGTTATCGCTTGAATAAATTCATCATCTGCGTACCATCACTGCCTATCAAAGCTGGCGCAGAGCAGTTTCTGAGCGACCTCTACGTGCAGCGTCACTTCTATGATGCCTGCGACTATCATTGCGATTTGGAGGTGGGCGTATTGGAGGCAGCCAAAGCTAAGAAAGGCAAGCGGTATTTCCCTGGTGTGGTGCGCGACTTTGTGGAAGGCTCTTGCCAACAGCGTAATAAGATTTATGTGCTGTTGCTGAACATGGCCCTGTTGACGAATGCGCAGATACTGAAACGTAATGATTATGACTTTGGCGTGTTGGGCTTCTATCGTCCATTCGATGCATTGAGGGCTACACATCCTGTGGTGATTATCGACGAGCCTCATCGCTTTACTCGTACGCAGTCAGCTTATACGCAGATACTGAATGAACTGAAACCACAACTGATATTGCGCTATGGCGCTACTTTCCCAGAGATAACGGTGGGACGTGGCAAGAGTAAGCATGTGACAAAAGATTATCTGAATCTGCTTTACGACCTGAATGCTTGCGAGGCTTTCTCGCAAAACTTGATTAAAGGTGTCGCAAAAGAACACTTTGAGTTGGAGGGGCAGCAGCGTGAACGTATCATCATCAAAGAGATAAATGAGCGCGAGCGCAAAGTTATCTTTCAATATGGCAGCAGAACTGAAACGTTGCAGGCTGGCGATCCCATTACGTTGGCGCCAGAGATGCAGAATGTGAGTGTGGATGCTGTTGAGAAAGGACTTGTAACACTGTCTAATGGTAAACAGTTCCATACTAGCGAGCATTTCAGCCCTTCTATCTATGCTCAGTCATATCAGGAAGAGATGGTGAAACTAGCCATACAACGTCACTTTGAGGTAGAGCGCCAGAACTTTGAACGCCCCCAGCGCATGAAGACGCTGGCTCTATTCTTCATCGACAGTATCCGTTCGTATCGTGGTGATGATGAAACAAACGGCTGGTTGGCAGAAAAGTTTGAATCTTTGCTTGTTGAACGTGTTAAGTTTGAACTGAGAAAGCCTTGCTCTGATGAATACAAAGCCTATTTGGAGGCCTCGCTAAAAGACCCTCACGCTTGTCATGGAGGCTATTTTGCTGAAGATAATCAGAATAGTGACGAGGAAATTGCCCAACAAGTAAAGGAGATTCTGCACGACAAAAAACTGCTGCTATCGTTTAAGAACGAGGATGGTAGTTGGAACGTGCGTCGTTTCATCTTTTCTAAGTGGACACTGAAGGAAGGATGGGATAATCCTAATGTATTCACCATCTGTAAACTGCGTTCAAGTGGTAGCGAGATTAGTAAGTTGCAGGAGGTGGGTCGTGGACTACGTCTGCCTGTAGATGAATATGGTAATCGTAGCAGCGAGGAGTTTCTGTTGAATTATATTGTGGACTTCGATGAGGCTGACTTTGCCTCCAAACTCGTAGCAGAGATTAATGGTCAATTGCCACAAGTCGTCATTACAGATAAGATTCCTATGGAGTTGATTCAACGTGTTGCAGAGAAACGCGGTGTGAATGAATTCCAACTGATGATGGAACTTGCACAGAAGGGCATCATCAAAGATTTGCAAGGTACCATCAATGGCGATATGCTGGGAGAGCTCTATAATCTTTATCCTGAATTTGCAAATACTGGTCTGCCCAAGTCGAAGGTCTTTGACCGCAACAAGAAGAACAGTAATAAGATTAAGATCCGTCCGCAGGTGTTTGACCGTCTGCGTGACTTGTGGATGAAGATCAATAAACGCTATATTATTTTCTTCGACCCCATGTTGGAGAAGGAACTGGAAAAAGCACTGCCTATGCTGTTCAGCGATGGTGTGTTTGCCCAGAGCGTGATTACCAGTGAAAGAGAAATCGTCAGGGCTGATGATGGTCACATGGCATTTGTGCAGGATACGGGCGTGCAGTATCAGACAAGTGGTAACCGTATTCCATACAATGAGTTCTTGCAACGTATCAACAGGGTAACTAGTGTACCCATTCGTACCCTACATCAAGCTATGTGCGAGGGAATAGGTACAAAGTCATTCTTTAAACAGGAAATGATTAACGATCAGTCGTTGGCTCGCATTATCAGTAATATTACGAATTGGAAGATTGATAATTCAATGAGCCAGTTTAAGTACAAGCAGACTGCCTACGATGTGAAGCGTACCCGACTTACTGACGAAAATGGTAAACTGTATGATGATATTGTGCAGAGTTATATAGGCAATCATTTGGATAGCGCGCGAGTAGCTGATAGGTATCTTTATGACGCTTATACCTACGATAGCGACTTGGAACAGAAGAATTTGTTGTCATCTGACATTGAAGAGGTAATTGTGTTTGGTAAGATTCCTCGTAAGAGTATCGCAATCCCTACTGTTACTAATGATTCGTACAGTCCTGACTTCATGTATATGGTTAAGAAGAAAGATGGCACAAAAGAACTGAACATTATCGTAGAGACGAAAGGTGTTGATACACCAGCTAATCTGCGTGGTGTTGAGGAAAAGAAAATCAGTTGTGCTGAACAGTTCTTTAATCAGCTTCGTGAGGACAATCCTGAACTGAACGTGAGTTTTCGCGATCAGCTAAACAATCAGCAAATACGTACTATTATTGAAGATGTGATAAGGGAGGCAGAGATGACGCAGTAGAATTATTGTTGAATGGTATAGCAATATACGATTTTCATGAGATGAGCGATTTTTATAGTTTTATAAAACCTGCATTAAATAAACTGTCTGAACTAAATGTTTGGGACAGTTTGTTTGTTATACGGCAGTATCTAACAGATGCTGTCAGAAACTACAACCTTGATATTTCTCATTTTGAAAGAATAGAAAATCATCAGGTATGTTCTATTCCCTTATACCTTATAGATTTTATGATTCAGGTTACGCTCAGATACTCAACAACTCATCAGTCAGAGAAATCGATGCGACAATTGAAACAAAGACACAAAATTGTAGGCCCGTTTCATGATGCATACGAGAAAGCTAATAATGAACAATTTAAGGATATCTTTGTTTGGCTGAAGTCATATATGCTGAATCAATTTAAGATCCAACATCAAGAACCCTTTGACTACAGAGTATTTAAATATTGCTACTTATTTTCCAGTCCATCAATTGCTTCATATCTAGAAGATAAAATTGGTATCGATGTAAAAAAATATTTTCAGCTGGTTATCTTGTTCTATTTCATTTTTTCTGAAAAGTTCAGCTTTTCATACAAGGATTTGTCGAAATACATAGTTGGAAAAGGGCAGAGATTTACAATAAACGAATTCACTGTTGTGTTGGATATACTGTCAGCATCACTTTCGGACATAAAAGCTAATATCAAAGTTGATTTTTCTAATAAGCTTTTCCTCTGTCACAATGACGCCATTCACGTCAGCCATCCTATTATTTCTGATAGTGGGATGCTGTATTGTGTTGCACCACTTTATATACTGAATGCTGGCATTGAGGGACTTCAATATCGATTGGATTTGAAGTCAAAAGACAACCAGAAATTAAACGATGACATGGCTGCAAGATTTGAGGATTATGTAGGATTACAATTGGATTATTATGCTAAGTGTGGTAAGTTTAAGCACATTAAGGAACTTACCTATAACAAAGGGCAAAATAAAACATCAGATTGGATTATTTACGATGATAACTGTATAATGTTTATAGACTGTAAATTGAAGAAGTTAACGATAGCAAGCATCATGGAGACAGAGCTCGACAGAAATGAACTGGATAGAATCCTTAGCGAAGGAGACTTTAAAACCAAGGGCTCTATCGAAAATCTTAAACGAGAACAACAATCTCCTCTTATTAAAGATATTATAGGGCTAGGCGTTGATTTGGGGAAAATACTCTGTTGTTATTGTGACTGGAAAGAAGGTAAAATTAAAGGATTGCCACAATATAATGAGAGTATGCATTTCACGGCATCCCTGCTGATGCTTGATGAATGTCTCTGTGGCAAATTGGAATTAAAAGAATATATAGATGCTATAGCCTACAACTATGTAAGGGAGAGAAGGGGTATTGAACTTGAAGGAATGAATACAAGAGTCATTTCAAGTATTACATTAGATAATAATCTCCCATATATTGCAGAACATGGATTGACGAAATATGCGATAGAGGACAACTACGAAATACCTGACAAATTGAAAATTCGGAATTCTTGCCTTCATGAGCAGTTCGATAAGATGATTATTGAAAGAATAGTTGAAGAGGGAGAGCAATGAAGAAGGGTAGATTAATAGCAAAAGGGCTCGCTTCTCAGCGAACCCCGTATGCTACATTACTAACCAATAACCTAAAACAAATATGCAATAAGAAAACTAAAAACGTATGAACTTTTACTGATGCAAAGGTACGGGGATTTTGGGCTGATTCCAAGAAATTAGCCAGAATCTTGTCGAAGTTGTTGCGACAGGGTAAAGGATTTGCGACAGAGTAGGGGTAGAGGGTTGGAGCGTGTCGTAAAGGGCATAAAAAATGGGCTCCGCTGAGCCCTAATAACTTTAAAATTAACTATGAAGTATCATCCGTCATCACGACGGTAAAACCAAAAACATAATTAAATTGTCATCGCTATAGCAGAGATTCTCTTGCTTAGATCCTGAAGGGCTTCACGGAATTGCTGGCGTTCACTTTCTGTAAAGGCTGCCGTTTTGCCGTTTACGGTATTGCCATTCACTTTCTGCATGAGCCACGCACGCGACTTGCCAAAGTATTTCTGGGCAATGTAACTGAGTGAGAGTGCCTTTGCCATTTCTCCCATTTTGGCTCGTATGATCATCTCGTCGCCCTCGGCAAGTGCCTTTTTCATCCCTTCGTCGAACTGATTGATACCTTTCTCCAGTTCGTCTGCTGAAATTCTTACTGATGGTTCTTTTCCTTCAGTGATGTCCTCAAAATAAGCCCTAACCTTGGGGTCTTTAATGTTGTTTTTAGGATTTTCCATATTCCATTTACCTTAATAATTCTTCAATGCGCTCTATCGTTTTCACAAGTTTGTTTCTTGTGATGAGCAGTTTGTCAATCAGAGCCTGTTTCCGTTCTCTTGGTATATCCTGATGA
>Ga0256407_10014249_pt1 | contig 10500 bp, 16 predicted proteins | sample RumenRJG_04DNA_FD_193489 | JGI IMG/M metagenome (GOLD analysis project Ga0256407, IMG submission 193489) | Bovine rumen microbial communities from Lethbridge, Alberta, Canada - RJG_04 | ecosystem: Host-associated > Mammals > Digestive system > Stomach > Rumen | place: Canada: Alberta... | reverse complement strand
AATGCACGTTCATACACATTCCAGGTGTTCTATCTTCCGTCACTGAATACTTAACGGTAATCCGTATCCCATAAGAAACAGGTATTCTTACAGTTAAGAAGGCGAGATAGATGTCATTCAAGCAGGCAGTTAAAAACGTTATGAAAGGCGGCAAATACGACAAGAAAGCCGCCTCTGCGATCGTAGCCGAAGCCTCGCGCAATGCCAGCGCTTCGGCTAAACGGAAGAACCCAAAGCTCAAAAGGGTGAAATAAGATGGCTAACGGTTACCTCATAGAGATAAACCCCAATGACACGCTTGAGGACGTTATCAGGAAATGCAACCATAATTTCAAGATAACGAATTCAAGCCAGACCAGGCAGATGAAAAGCTCTGTCAGGCAGGAGCACAATGCCACAAGCGAACAGATCAACGGACTTGGTGAGGCATTGGCAGACGAGGTGGCCGAACGTCAGGAAGCTGATGAGGAACTGGAAGAGCTAATAGAAAGCGTTGACGCTCTTCCTCCGGGCGGCACGGCTGGCCAAGCGCTCCTGAAGAACAGCTCCATTGACGGCGATGCCTCATGGGGCAACATACCGGCAGGCCCGCAGGGTCCCCAAGGCCCCGCCGGTCCCCAAGGTCCCAAGGGAGACAAGGGTGATACTGGTGATTCTGGCGTCACTGGTGTCAAGGGTAACGCCGAGTCCTCGTATAGATCAGGTAATGTGAATCTGACACCTGCAAATATCGGAGCAGTGAATAAAGCAGGCGACACGATGACCGGTGTCTTGAAGATACAGGGCGGCATGTCTGTTCATGATGCAAGTGCCAGCGGTGGGTCGGCAGGCTATATACGTGTCATGACAATCAAGATCAACACCACTTACACAAATCAACCTCTCGTTTTCTCGTTTAAGCGACGTAGCGATGGGTTCATGACAACTATTGCAATAGGGTTTGTGAATGGAAATACAACCGATCCAGCGCTTAACTACATCAGGGCGTTTGGATATACCAATGCTGTATGGATTAGAAAATCAACGACTTCAACATGGCAAATCTTCATTCAGAAATCCGAGAGTTATGACAATATTGGGATTACCGAGCTGTTCAGGACGAGTTATGATACGGGTATATCAATCACACTTGAAAATGTTTTTAGCTCGTCTGTGTCTGGAACTCAGGCATCGTGGTATGTGCCAGGAGGAATAGCATCATCTGGTCACACCCATTCATATGTTCCGATACGGGCTGTTTTATATAACAACACTTCCGGCAACAACGGCGGCATCACCCTATCTGCGTCCGCGGCGAACTACAATCATATGCGAATCTATTTCAGGAGCAACGACGGAACTGAATTCGTCTCGTCTGTCGATGTGCATTCGCCGAACGGTAAGAGGCCGAACCTCGTGGTCGTCTACGATAACGGTTCCAACCTGATGTACTTCAAGGCGAAGACGGTCTATATAAACGGGAAGAGCATCGCCAACAACGGAACCGGATACGGCGAGGCATGGGTTGGCAATAGCTACGGTAGAGCCGGTCAGAACAACGTGTACATAACCCGCGTCGAGGCATGGAACGAGTAAGGAGCGAACATGGGACTCAAGAAGCACATCACCCTACCGAACGGGATACAGCTCAACTATCACAGGGTTGTCAGCTTACATATCCAGACGAACAATCAGAACGTGATAGAGGTCGCGGGCTACACGAGCCAGTCGAAGCGGCGCGAGGAAATCGAGTGCATCGAGGCTCTCGCAAACGGTGACAATGAGGCGTCGTGCGACGTGTTCATAGAAACAGCCGCGTACATCGCGCCATACGAGCAGGACATGACGATCGAGTCCGCATACGAGTACCTCAAATCGCTGCCCGAGTTCGAGGGTGCGGAAGACGTGATGGAGACAGACTGACCGTAACCAATTCTTGTAAACTAAATCAATGAAAATGCCCCAGGGTGACTCATCATCCTGGGGCTTACTCATGTCGCCAAAGCTTCATAAGGCGTTCGTTTCGGAACCCGCGTGCTTTACCAGATGACCCGGACGGTGGCGGGCACTCACCATTGTGCGGGGAACACGGGCCTATTCTACACTAAGATCGTATAGATCGCCAGGCTTCTTCTTCCTGAGCTTGCTGAACTTGCTCGGCCTCATACCTGGTGGCATATCATCCCACGTGGTTTCCTCGTCATCATCAAGCTCCCATGATCCATAATAAGCTGGCATCTTTGGTGGCCTGCCAGTAGTGGTCTGCAGGTATTCGACCTGCGTTAGAAAATCGCAGGCATAGCCATATGCATCCATGAGGTGCGAATACCTGTCGTGCTTCGGCTTCGCAGCCCAATCGTCGATACCGGTTAGCTCCTTGTACTCCCAGCTTTCGAAGCACTCCATAAGCCAATCGCATCTATCCGAATTGATAATCGCGTTGCCGAGCATCGACCTGCCGCGATTGATGCGATCTTGCACATAGGTCCTGTCGAGCTTGTACCATGCGATATTGGGGAACATACGACGGCATTCTTCCAGAGGCGAAGTAGAGGAGCCGGATCGATCGGAGTCCCATGGCAGGCAAGCCGCTCTGATGAGGTGGAAATATGGCCTGCTAGCTAGTTCCTGAACGCACTCGACGACGGCCTTGCGATTGTTCTCATACCAATCGAAGATGAACATGTGGCCGTTGTAGTATTGGAAGACAACGCAGCTCGTCCAGTCGGTTTCCTTATCCTTAGACGAGATGTCCCATGCTATATAGACTGGCCTGGAAGTATCGAGATTATACGGTGTATATCTCTTTTCCGTTCTGACCAATTCGATACCGGGGAACACAAGCCCTGCATTGACGGCAAGGAACTCACACATGTATTCCTGCCTAAACAGAAGATCGTTTCCCATAGAGCGAATATAGCGCTGCCTGATTTCCTCAAGCATCTCATCGGTGAACAATCTTGTTCCATCGGATCTAACGGATTTGTTGGCTGGCATCCAGTCTACGAACACATCACCATGCTGACCGGGCCAGCCTTCTGGATCAGCTGTGCCAGTGTATGCCGTGAGGAAATCGGCTGCTATGTTGTTGATACCGCGTGGGGTGAAGTTAGCCGTTACTAAAAAATTCTTGCCGTCGGCCTTCTTCATATCCCAGATAGGCATGATGAGATCAAACGCACCACGCTTGTAAAGCGACAGTTCCGATATCATGAAGTTATCATAGGATGAACCGATTAGGCTTTCGCTTTCTTTGAAGCCGATGTATTGAATCAACGCCGGTGCTAGATCGGATGGATTGTTTAGAAATTTAACCTGCTGCTTGGTTTCAGACACATCTATCTCGTCAGCCGGATAGCTGTCGAAATGTCTCCTGCCATCGATATATTTGTCCCAGATGTTACGCCGTATCCATTTGTTGTCCAAGCCTATATAAGCAGACTGTGTGCCAGGGTGGGTGTAGCTGTTGAACAATCCATACTGAATATCATTTGAATCCTTACCCGCCTGTCTGTGCCAGATGTCCAGCTCATAATGATATTTCCCAGACAGACGGCGAGCCCAGGTCGCGCGTTGATACGGCCTGGGCTCATAGTACAGAGGTACTTCTACCGTCATTGAACTAGCCTTCCAGTTCTTCCAATGCTTTCTTGGTAGCTTCGATCTCCTCTTCGACACGATTGATAAACGACACCATGTCCTCAGCGGAGCCGCCCACATTACGGCATAGATCGATGCGCATCATCTCGAACGCGAGATCACCATAGGTATGACCGTTGACGTTGAAGTCCTTATCATAGAACCCATCGCAAAGCTTATCCATCTCAGCAGGATCAAGCTTTTTCGCTTTGTTGTACATCTTGTTCGTCTCTGTAGCCATCTCGAATGCAAGATCGTTTGCCTCATCGATGCTGACATTATCGCTTCCGCATGTGAAACGCAATGTACGCAAAGCCTCTGCTGTTCCGGTAGCCGTGAGATATTTATCAGCGGTTATCTTCAGCATCTCGACAAGCTGGTCTTTGGCCGCCTTGCATTTCTTGTCACGATCCTCGATCATCTTTTCTAGCTTTTCCTCAAGCTCTTTCTTGGTGATCTTTTCCTCGACGGTAAGCTTCGGTTTCTTCTCTGCCATCATAGTCTCCTTACTTCTTAAGTTTCGACAACTGCTCATCTTGCAGCCTTTCCATTGCCTCTGCCAGACTTTTCGGCGCGGCACCGCCACCGGACGGCACGGCGCCCGAACTTGTTTTCATATCGAGTGCTGGTCCCTTCGGCTTGTCATCGATCGTCTTGCTTTCGGTTTTGCGCTGCTTTGCATAACTTCGAATCATTTCGACTTGTCGCTCAACCAATGCGAGAGCCTTATCGAGATCGCAGGAATAACCAAATACCTTTCCAGATCCGTCTTTCAGCTCATAATCTTCCAGGACATTATCGAGCATGCCTTTCCTAATAGGATCAAGAGCTTCGTACTTGGGAGCAAATTCGAGAACGGCAAGCCGGGGAGCGTTCTGATCGGTGAGATAGCGCTCATATTTACCGCAGGCATCATTGAACACACGTGCCAGTTCCGCGTTATAATCGTCAACCCATTCCTGAGCTTGACGACGTGGGTTGTCTCCTGTGAACTCCCTACCGGTATCCGGATTATAGAAGCGAGGTACACCGTCCTCATCACGCTTGCAGATATCAGGATCATTGATGGTGGCTCCGAGCGTACCATTATGCTTGCGAACCTCGTCGCGCTTCATGAACTCTTTCGCTATTTCATCAATTGCCTGATTGCGGATTCGTTCTGAGGACTCTGTTTTGTATTGCCTGATCTGCTCTTCAGTGATTCCCTTGCGATCTGCGAAAGCGTTTCCGCCCTCTTCTCGATCATCTCCAGCATCAAGATCCAATCCTCCAGCGTCGTTCTCATTTGAATCACTGTTTCCGTTTTCATCTGGATTGGAAACTTCTTGCCCGTCAGATTCCTTGGAATCGGAACTACTGTTTCCGGTATCTCCGGTATCACTGGAATCTGCTTCAGAACTTTCCTCGCTCTTCGGTTCCAATGCCGCAAATGCAGCTTCCCAAGGGTCAACCTCAGAAGCGCTTTCCTGATTTTCAATCTGTTCAGTATTGTTCGGATCCATCCTTGTCCTCCTCCATCATCATCATGTTCAGGTTTATTATCATCTGATCTATCCATCTCTGCCTCAGCTTGTGATAAGCCAGGTCCCTTCTGCTCGATATCGTCGTCTGACCAGACGGGGTGTACATAGACCTCAGAGTTTCCTCCAGGTCTTCCTCCCTTTGAGTCGATAGAAGCTTCTTCCTGGCTCTTGTGAGATGCTTGTTCATCTCTCTTATGATCCATTTGAATTCCTCCAACTTAGCCATGTCGCTTATATCATCCGTAAACTCAAGGATTTTATATACATTGCACAACGTTTCCCAAGACGCGACTATATCGAGAGATCTGGTTTCGTTTGTGATCCACTCTATAAAGCTATTAGATAAGGCCACCAAAACCACCAAGCCCAGCTTTTGCAGCCATGGCCTCTTCGCGAATATGCTTCTTCAAGAGGGCATGGGTCTGCGGGATAGATGCCGCAAGAGTCACACCGTCGATATAATCCATCATAGGCTTGCCAGAGAACTCGGACTCAAGCTCGGGAAACACCTGTCGAACAAGGGTTTTCAAACCATATAGCTGGATAATAGTGTCACCGACTTGGACGAGACTCGTTGGGAATGACCAGATATAGCCTCGCTTGTTATCGTTTCCACGGACGACCGGGCAAAGCTCGACGCCGAGTTGCCACGAGATCTCCGTTCCGATTTTTGGGAACGTGGTTTTCGCCATGACTTGCTTGGTCTTGTCGACACGCAGTACCTCGTAATCTCCAACCATGCGCTCGACATCTTCAGACGCGCCATAAATAGCCTCGCCTGCGTTATAGTCACGCACTACCATCTCCGGGCCAAGAGGCTCGTCGAATGCCAGATTTCGCTTGGCATCGGGAGTCATCAATGGCGTGATAAGGATTCGCTTGCCATACAGCGGATGCGATTTGTTCAGCTTCCAGGACCATGGAGCATTGTGTTTCTTAGGCTCCTGCTTTTGTTTCTTCTTGGGTGGTTGCCATTCCTCACCATGCCCTTCGATGTACGCCGTGATGCGAGAGCATCTATGCTGATAGGTGAGGCCATCCGGTTCAAGACCGTATTCTTTTTCGAGCCTCTCAAGTTCGTCTTTCTTGATTGCTGCCATTTAGTTCTCTCCTTTACAATAGTAAACAAGTAGTAGACAAGTAATTATTATACAGTAAAAAAAGAACAGGCGGAGCAATAGCCCCACCTGTTCCACGATTTATTTGATTTCTCCCTTTCTGATCTTCTCCATTAGCTTTTGCACTCTTGGATGGTCTTCGGGACAATTACGGTAATCTACGTCTATTACTTTACCTGATGGGATAAGAAGGCAATCATACTCCTTGCCACCTATATTTACCTTCAGTTCCTTTGTGGCAAGGATCTCCTTTCCCATTATGGATCACCTGCTAACGCTCTTAGTCGGATTCATGGATTCCTTTTCCATGATCGAATTGATTATGCTCTGCTCTGTAATATCCAAGCTTTCCACTGAAACGCTTGTTGTTGCATGAGCATCGTTTATGAATTTCCTCATATTCTTCTCGATATCAAGACAAATTTGAATCTCGTCTGTAAGATTGCCACGCCCATACCAGACGACGAACATCTGATTTCTTGTCATAGATGGATTAAAGAAAATCAAATAAGCGTCTTCTATACTCGGACACACCGCCATGGCAGCAGCTATTTGCCATCGCTCTTCGAGCTTTTCCTTGGCTGTATGCCCGCATATGAAATGACGTTCAGCACTATATGATTTCACCTCGCCAAGCACCTTTGGTTCAGCACCGTATACAGTATTAGAACTTACAGTATTAGAACGGGTCGGTATTTGGATATCAAGAGCATCAGGACTGAACCCTAATCCTAGATCCAACAGGAGATGATCCTTTCTCACTACCACCATATCATCCCAATGATTCAGCAATTGTTTCTTCGCATACCGTTCGTTGAACATATCTATGGCATATGGTTCCAGTATATGACCTCGTGCCATAGCACCCGTACTGATGCAGTCATCTTCAGTCAGTAAGACTTTCTTGCGGGCAAGAACCTTGTAATAGCTCTCATCGTTTACAGTTCTCGCCCTGCCAGTCTTCGTTACAGGCAGCAGTTCCTTTATATCCGTAGCAGTAAGGCACGCCTGCCTAGCTTTAAGCCATCCGAGATCGCATTTATGATTCCATTTAACCATAAAGGTTACCTCCATTTCTTTCTTCTTATACAGTCTATAATCAGGTAGACAGACAATGCCACGCCTGCTTCAGACAGCAGAACCAGTAAACCTGCTGCCACACCTCTTATCAATGCCATTGCAAACACCTCTTAAAAAGTAAAGAGGGCTGGAATAACCAGCCCTCAATTACCTTATCGAATAACCTTTCCGTTAGCCATCAGTTTTCATCTCCTTAAACAAGTCATCAATATCATCAGTCCAATCAAGAGCATTAGCAATCTTTTGCTTCTGAACCGGATAAGGCACAAGTCGACCATGCTCAATCTGGGAAATACTCGACACATGCATCTCTGCTTTACGTGCCAGAGCACTCATCGACATGCCTTTTTCATTTCTGATAGCAGTCATTTTCAACATGGTTTTTCCTTTCTCTCGATGTTGATATTAACCAACACCCATAGATTAGATGGGAAGCTCATCATCGTAAGGCTGAACGTTCACAGCTCCAACAGCTTGCATAGCCTGCGCAACAGCAGGATCCATACCTGCTGGCATCTGTGCAGTATTAACTGACGCTGGCTGAGGTTGATATACTGGTTGCATTGGTTGCACCTGTTGCACCGGTTGCATCGGCTGCATCTGCTGCACTGGTTGCATTGGCTGCATCTGCTGCATCGGCTGCATCGGCTGCATCGGCTGAGCCATAGGCTGCTGATATTGAGCATTCGGTACCTGGATCTGTGCTGGTTGTGCTGGTACTGGTTGACCACCAGACACAGCATCATTAGCAAACAGCTCGGGTACCTTGAACTCCTCTGGCAACGGAGCAGACAATTCATACGGAGTAGGATTGTCGATCTCCTCTACCACGAAGAGCCTCGGATTACCTTGTCCCCATGCCTGACCGGTCGAAGGATGAGCAGCCCATGTAGCAAGATGAACCGTCTTGCCGATAAGTTCGAGCATATTGCCGTTCGTCAAATTGAACAGCTGCATATGCAAGCTGGGCTTCTCGCCCGAACGCTGCTTCTTTCCAGCCTTTGCAAATGTCACGCTCTTAAGCGTGCCGTCCTGTTGTGCCACACCCATGCGGATGTTCATGACTGGATTACCATCGGGCCAGAACTTAGGACGACCAGGCTGACCGTTCATACTGAAGTCACGAGCCTGCACTTCCTGCAATGAGACAACCGTTCCAATAAGTTCGGGAGAGTAATCCTCTCGATCCTGCTTCGAATAGTTCCAGTTGTAGTTTGTGGTTCCAGTGGGATTCAGAGACATAATTGTTCCTTTCGTCTTTTCTGATATGACATCATATTCTGCCATATGTCTTCATCAAGTTTCGCCATCGACAGCCCATTCGGTTTCTTGTTCTTAAGATATACTGCTGCATTGACGGCGTTTCCCATGAGATCGAGTTTACCCCATGGAAAATGTCTTACCGGTATGAGTCGGTCCGTTTCGAAATACAGATGGAAACTGCCCGGCTTCGCAGGATCTTCCATAGTGAATGTCATGTTCCTGAATTGATTGCCAAACTCTATGACTTCAAAATCCTCCTCGCCATGACCTCGCCCATCTATATCGAACACGATGAACTGCTGATACAGCATGTTCTGACCGATCCATCCGCAGGGACTCAGAGCTTTCGCATCGCACGCCAGATACAATTCTGGAGAGAAGTCCCTGCTCCATCCCCATTTCTGCATGGGCTTGTTGTCTGCCGTGCATGGAAAGAACCTACGCTCGGTTCCATGCCAGCCCTTTGGAAACATTGGGAAGTCGCTCAGCTTCATATCATTGAACGATATCGTGTTCTCGATTCTGACATTCTTAGAACCGGAAGATAATACGATCCCCATACCTCGTTTGAATGCTCCGTCTTTCCAGGACTGTATATCTTTCTTCCTAACCGGTATTCCATTTGAGTTGCATTTAGCCAGGCAATCTTCAATCGGCACACCATAGTAACCACACCAATACATGTTGAAATAAGGTGAACCGCCATTGAAGCTATCGTTCAACACCTTCTGCCTGAGCTCCTCAGCTTTCTTACTTTCCCCTGGATTCAAGCCCATAGCTTCCATTCCTCCTTTCTACATATACGTTTCGCAGAATTCATCTAGGTACATATGCTTACGCACTACCGACCTATCGGTTTCATATTGAAGGTACACATCTGCATCTTTCAGTTTCCGTCGGTAGCGAACGACGCATAGCACACACCGTTGTCCAGAGTTCTCGCCTTCAACTCTTGCCTGCCTCAGCCATTCCTCCAGTTGCGCTCTATTTGGATTAGCCGTTTGCTTACCGGCTTTGACTTCTATGGTAATCGGAGAGCAGAGTCCGGGGGCATCGAACAGCTCGATGTCCCCTTCGTCTTTATTGCCTTTGAGCGTCTTGCGTCTGGCTTTGAAACCATAGCTTTCGAGGAACTTCACGACAGACGTCTCGGCACGTGTACCTTTCTTCTTGTTCCTGTTAGCCATGGTTTCTACTCGAACAGCTTCTTGATGAAGTGATCGAGGAACTCGCGATCCCATTCAAGCGGATTGCCGAGAACCGGCAGATCGAACTTATGCTGCGTGTCCTGTTTGCAATCGATGATGAAATCCTCTTGAATGAACTGGACAACCGGATGAATAGACTCAAGGTATTCGTTAGCTTCTTCAGCCTTACGCATACCATCGAGTTCATCCATCAGTTCGATAGACTCTTCGATCTTCTTATCGAGCTTCGGTGTGGACGGAGTGATAATAGGTCGAGAGAATTCCGAAACCCTGCTGAACTCCTCGACATCATCAGGTTCGACCTTGTTGTGCATCTCGTGGTATTTCCGCTGGGTATCGGTTTCCATCTTGTTTGCGAGATCCACGATCTCATTGTCGATGCCTACGATCTTATCTCCCTTGAAGATATATCCGTTCTTGTATTTCAGGTTCTCTTTCTTATACGTCTTCATAGCTTTGTCCTTTCGTTTCGAAGACTGACAATTTGCAATAAGGCATTCGCCTTTATTACCTAGATACAATATCGGAGAGCATCGCCTTCATCTCCGACAGGTCCCCACGTGTATAGATAATCGCACACTCTTTTGACATGTTCCATGAAAGATTCGATATCGCTGGAATAAAACCTATCCTTTTCCCTCTCGAAGAAGTTCTCGAACCATTCTTCCGGATCATATCCGAGGACATGCA
>Ga0256407_10014245_pt1 | contig 10501 bp, 14 predicted proteins | sample RumenRJG_04DNA_FD_193489 | JGI IMG/M metagenome (GOLD analysis project Ga0256407, IMG submission 193489) | Bovine rumen microbial communities from Lethbridge, Alberta, Canada - RJG_04 | ecosystem: Host-associated > Mammals > Digestive system > Stomach > Rumen | place: Canada: Alberta... | reverse complement strand
CGACCCGAACACGGCAATAAATGCTAAACTTGTCAAGGAACTATTTGGCATAGCGGGTGAAGCCGCCTAGCCACGCAACAATTTTTTTAACGGAGTATTGACTAAAGAGACCGATAAAAAAATGTTAGACGATATATATGAAATCATTTGGGAACCTTTGAGAGACCAGATATCTAATGTCAAAAACATCTTCTTCGCTCCTGCTGGAAACATTCACATTATTCCAATAGAATCAGCTTTTTTTGACAATAAAAGAATTGGCGACATTTACAATGTTTACAGATTATCATCAACTCGCCAATTAGTTGACAAGAAAACAGAATCTCAACTCAATTCTGCTGTTTTGTATGGTGGCTTGTCTTATGATGCAAAAATAGAAGATGTTGGCAATGCGAATAGTTCCTTAAATATGACTGCAGTTACAAATCCATATATGGAACGATACCCATTTGACAATAACGAATCCCCACAATACTTACCTTCAACAAAAGAAGAAGTAGAAGAAGTTTATAACATATTGTCAAAAACGATGAATGTCAGTAAATATATGAATTGTGATGGAACCGAAGAATCCTTTAAAGCCATATCAGGGCAATCAGTTAATTTGCTGCATATATCGACACATGGTTTCTTTTGGAAAAATGAAGTAAGTATAAAAAACAACAATCTCAAGAGATTGGTTGACAAATATGCTCAAAGTGAGGATAAAGCGTTGTCACGTTCTGGTTTATACTTTTCAGGTGTGAACAATTATTTGCAGAATCATGATATCCCTAATAATATGGAAGATGGGATATTAACTGCTCATGAGATTTCCAAAATAGATTTGCATAATTTAAATATTGTAGTTCTGTCGGCTTGTCAAACTGGACTTGGCGACTTGAAGTGTGATGGGGTATTTGGCTTGCAACGTGGTTTTAAGAAAGCTGGTGCGAAAACCCTGCTTATGAGCTTGTGGAGAGTTAATGATATTGCCACAAAATTGTTAATGGTTGAATTCTATAGGAATTATCTTTCTGGCAATGGAAAACAAGAATCATTACGTTTGGCTCAGAGCTATGTCCGTGACTATACAGATGAAAAAGGAAATAAACTTTTTGAATCTCCCTATTATTGGGCGGGCTTTATATTACTTGATGCGTTAGATTAGTCGCTTGATTATTAAAGACCATAAAGGTGGAGGTGTGACAATTAACATCTCCACTTTTTTGTTTTGGTTGTTAACCTTTTGTTGTGTTTTGTCATAAAAGACAAAGAAACAACAAAAGATTAATGACTATGAGCATTTTAAATTTACTCAAAAAAGAGAAGAACACTGAAAGAGCTTTTATCGCTCCCGTGTTTGGGCAACAAGAGTTGCCGAGTGAACCAGCGGCTGAAAATGTCGTTGATGAAAGGGGCAAAGAGACTGACAACAAGACTCTGACGGTTTCTTATGCTACCGGTTGGCCGATAGATGTAATCTATGGCTATCTACACAAGAACTATGAAGAAAAAGGGTTCAATGACGCGATGGTCAAAAGCGACCTCACTTTCAAGGAAATCAACATGAATATCATCAGAAACAAGATCTTGATGGTGTTCCGTGAAATCAACCTCAACTACGATGTAATGAGAAAAGACCTTGAAACCAAGATTGAGACATGCACTACTGCGGGCTTGTTGACCACTTTGTCTGAGCTAGAGAAGCAGATAGGCATCATCAATGCACACAAAGCTGAATTGGCTCAGCTGGAACAAGATTTCAGGAACAACGCTAATGAGGCATCGGTGCCGTTGCAATCATACGATTGCGGGTTCTTGCGTGGAATTGCCACCATTGCAATGTCATCGGCAGGGACGACAGTAAAGATGCCGGATTATGTGCCAGTGTCAAATAGCACAAAAAACAGAGTGACTGCATAAACTGATTGTTGAACCTATTAAAAAATTAGAAGTCATGAATTGGTGGACAAAATTTGGTTGCAAACTCACAGGCTGGAGTTCAACTGTACTGTCGCAATGCTCAGAGGCGAGTAAATGCCAATTGAGCAAATACACATCGGCGTTATTAATCCTTATACTGATATGGGGCGTAACAGGATTCTGCTTCGCTCAACGATATATCGGGCTTCCATGGTGGGCTTGCTGCTTTGTGTCGCTGTTCTTCATCACAATAGTCATCATGATTGAGCGTCAGATTATCTTGACCAGCGAGAAAACATTCTCAATGGTCGCTTTCCGAGCCGTTATCGCATTGATCATGGCAGTTATAGGATCAACCATTTTCGACCAGACCATGTTCGGTAAGGATATTGATAAGCAGATGGCCAACACCATTGAAGTCCAGGTTGAAGAACTGGTGAAGCAGAGAGTTCGCATTATAGACGAGAAGCTAGCATCACTACACATGGAGATTGATTCAATCGATCGGCTTAACGCTGAACTCCAGGCAGACATTAATGCAAATCCATTTGTCATCCAGAAGTCGGTCACAAATTCTCAATCAAAGCTGGTGGTTAACGGTCAGATTAAAACTGTGAACAATCCATCGGTCACGACAACGCAAGTGGTCAATCCCAAGCAGGCGATACTGGAGGGGAACAATAAGATTGTTGAGAACCTCCGTGGACAGGAACAAACATGGGCACAGAAGAAGCAAAACGTAGAAGAGGACACACGCAAGGAATGCAAAGCCAGCGTAGGTTTCTTGGAAGAACTTGAAGCGATGTGGACAATTATCACTACTCGAAAACTTGCCGGAGCGTTCTATGCGATCTTCTTTGTCCTGCTCATGAGCCTGGAACTGTTTGTGGTGGTGAGCAAGTTGGTTGACAAAGAATGTGATTATGAAGCTGCCATTAAGGGCGCACAGCGTGTTAGAATCGCCCAATTCTCTAATGCCTTCAATAGGGTGAAGACGGCGTCGGCATGAAGCAACATACGCCTTGATAAAGTTGGAGGACAAAAATCTCTGTTGAGGTTGTTAACCTTGACAGGGATTTTTTCATAAAGGGCAAAGAAACAATTTTAATAACAAATTAAACGACAAAACTATGTTAACAGCAGCGATTATCATCTACGTCATTTTGGCGGTTCTATTTGGCCCACTCTGGCCGTTGTCAATGTTCGCCAAGGCAGGACTTCTCGGGAAACTTATCGTGGCAGCTTGGGTTGCCTTACTCATTGCAGGTATGAACGGTTAAAAAACAAATGATTTATGGGAAACAACGATACATCCAGTGCCATTGTGGGCTTTCTTCTTTGGGCATACTTCATTGTAAGCCAGATCATGACGCTTGTGTTCTTCATTGACTATTGCAGAGCCGGCGACTCACTTCTTGAGATTATCTTCATCGACACTATCTTGTCGGAGATTAAGGGCTTATTGTGGATTTTCTTTATCTGGTAAACAAACAATGAAACGAGCAAAACTCATAATGATGATTGTGGCAATAGTCACGTTGGCGATAGATCTTTCTTCATGTGACAACCAAGCCAATGCCCAAGCCCCCAATGATGTCAACTTGACTACAGTGGCGTTCATTAGAGAGTGCGCCATTGGCAATTCGCAAACAGAACAAACGGTTTATATCTGCACCGGACCGCAATCCAAGCGGTTTCACAAAACTTCACATTGCCGAGGGCTCAACAGTTGCTCAGGGGAGATACTTGCTGTCTCAATCAGCAAAGCCCAGAGCATGGGAAGAACGCCATGCAAGTGGTGTTACAAATAAAAAACTGAGATATTGTTAACCTTTTTCCACTATTTGACATAAAGGGTAAAGAAACAAAATTACTCATATTTAAAACTTACAACAATGAAAAAGATTATTTTGACTCTCGTCGTTAGCATGATTGCAGCAGTATCTGGTTTCGCTCAGTACAATGTCACTTACCGCAACCAATATGGCTCAACAATTGGAACATCGTCAACAAGCAGCAACTATGGAGGCGGTTACTCAACCACCTACCGCGACCAGTATGGAAGAAGCACAGGCTCAGCGTCAACCAGCAGCAACTATGGCGGCGGTTACTCGACCTCCTACCGTGACCAGTATGGACGGAGCACGGGGTCAGCATCAACCAGCAGTAGCTATGGAGGGGGCTATTCGACCACCTACCGCGACCAGTATGGACGGAGCACGGGTTCCGCTACAACCAGTAGCAACTATGGTGGTGGTTACTCAACGACTTATCGCGACCAGTACGGAAGAACTACCGGCACCGCAACCACCACATCCAATTTTGGAGGCGGTTACACGACCACTTATCGTGACCAATACGGCAATCTCATCGGAACGAGCACAGGATGGTAATAATGATTTCACCAATTGATGGTCGCAGTTGCGATAGCTATCTTCACCTTGAGAATGCGCCATAAACTGGCCCGACAACTGAACCGAAAAACACACTTTCAAAGGAGGCAATGCTGTTTGCCTCTTTTTTGTTCTATGATTATTTCAGAAAATGAGCCTATTGGGATTTTATCGACAGGGAGATGAGAAAAGTGTGGAAATGTTAGGGAGAGTTAGTAGATTACAAGGGCTTGCCCGCAGGTGAAAAAATCGCCTATAACAGCCGATAAATTTTGATAAAATTTGGTTGATATGGGGCGAAATATGGGGCAAATATAAAAGAAGAAAGCGACAACTTGTTGCGTTGCAACTTGTTATCACTTTCTAATGGTGTCCAAGATGAGATTCGAACTCACACAGCCCTACGGCCACTACCCCCTCAAAGTAGCGTGTCTACCAATTCCACCACCTGGACAATTCATCATGTTGAGCGACAAACGGGACTCGGACCCGCGACCTCGACCTTGGCAAGGTCGCGCTCTACCAACTGAGCTATTGTCGCAATTTTGTTGAGCGACAGACGGGACTCGGACCCGCGACCTCGACCTTGGCAAGGTCGCGCTCTACCAACTGAGCTACTGTCGCAAATCAATAATTAAGAGAACTCTTTGTTTGAGAGCGACAGACGGGACTCGGACCCGCGACCTCGACCTTGGCAAGGTCGCGCTCTACCAACTGAGCTACTGTCGCAATCATGAGCACTGAGGGGTTGTTTCCCAAATGCGGATGCAAAATTACTGCTATTTTCTGAACCGACAAAATTTTTTGCCGAAAAAATCAGTTTTTTTTATTTTTTTATTTGCAAAGTGCCAGAAACTCTGCTCTGAGGTCGGGATTTTCCTGAAACTCTCCCCGATACTGCATGGTGACGGTAGTAGCTCCTTGCTTCTCTACTCCCCTCATCTTCATGCACATGTGCTGTGCTTCGCAGATGACGATGACATCGCCAGAGAGTTCCTGGCAGAGCAGGTCGCAGATTTCGGCTGTGAGGCGCTCCTGCACCTGGAACTGTCGCGAGAACGAGTCTACAATTCGCCCCAGCTTGCTCAGCCCCACGATTTGTCCGTCAGGAATGTATCCGATTGAGATTTTTCCGAAGAACGGCAGGAGGTGGTGCTCGCACAGCGAGTAGAACTCGATGTCCTTGACAATGACGATTTCGCTTCCCTCGTGGTCGAACATGGCAGCTTGCAGGATTTGTGCGGGGCTTTCGTCATATCCCCTTGTGTTCTCGAGCAGTGCCTTTGCCGCGCGAGTGGGTGTCTTGACCAGCCCTTCGCGCTCTGGGTCCTCGCCGATGAGTTGTATGATAGCCCTGTAGTGCTCGGCGATTTGCTCGACGAGCTCAGGATCCATATTGATGCTTTTCATTGTGCTTTAACTTAACGATTAATTACCCCAGACGTTGATGCGGTCGCGCACGATGATCATCTCGCGCCCATAGGCTGGGAATGCCGCTCTGACTCGCTGCAGTGCCCTCTGGGCTTCTTCCTGGTTCTTGAAGTCGCCGATGCGCAGTCGCCACGATGGCGCGTTGTAGCTGATGTATGAGCGATATTGCGGGAATTTCATTGCAATGGCTCTGGCTCGCTGCTGTGCGGCGGCCTTGGCATTGTTTCCGCTGTTGTCGCTATAGGCCTGAATGCGGTATCCCACGCCTCTTGCCTGTATGGACTGCTGTGTAGTGTGGCTGCGCTTCGGTGGCCTGACCTCGTCTCGCTTGTCTTCCTTTTTGTCCTCTTTCTTTTCCTTGGCGTCGTCGAGGTTGGTTGCGTCGACCTCGTCGTTCTTGTTCGTGCGCTTGGTGTTGTCTCGGTTGAGCTCGTTGTTGCTTCTGTTGGCCAGTGCCTCTGGAGCCTTGACTGTGACCTTGGCCTTGCGTTGTATGCGGGCAGTGATGTCGCCCTTGGTCTGCGCGGCTGCAGCAACGATGGTCATGACCATCATGGCCACGACGATGAAGCGAATGTGTCTGAAAAGAGCCATAGGGTTGTCAATAATGAATTTGGCCACAAAGGTAGTACAATTTATCTTTGTGGCCAAATTTTTGTTTAACATCCGTTCTTTTTCACGGATTTATGTGGTTCAGAATGCAGTGACGATGCCCATGAAGTCGGCGCACTTGAGCGATGCCCCGCCGATGAGTCCGCCGTCGATGTCAGGCTTGGCGAAGAGCTCGGGCGCGTTGCCGGGCTTGCAGCTCCCGCCATAGAGTATGGTCATGTCATCGGCCACCTGATGGCCATACTGCTCGCTGAGCAGCCCACGAATGAAGGCGTGTATCTCCTGTGCCTGGTCGCTGGTAGCCGTCTCACCTGTGCCGATGGCCCAGATGGGCTCGTAGGCGATGACAATACTCGCCATCTGCTCGGCCGTGAGGTGGAAGAGCGAACCGACGATTTCGTTCTTGATGACATCGAAGTGGGTACCGGCTTTGCGTTCCTCGAGGCTCTCTCCACAGCAGAAGATTACCTTCAGTCCGGCCTCGAGCGCGAGGTCGACCTTGGTCTTGAGCATCTCGATGGTCTCGTTGTAGTATCCGCGACGCTCGCTGTGCCCCAGAATGACATAGTTGGCTCCTGTGGAGGCGACCATGGGTGCTGAGACCTCGCCGGTGTATGCGCCCTTGACGTGATCGGCGCAGTTCTCTGCTGCCAGCCCGACATAGTTCTTGTCGATGACCTCGTTGACTGCGGTGAGATGAGTGAATGGCACTCCGACGATGACTTCGCACTTGATGCCGGGTGTCTGTGCCACAGCCTGGCACACTTCCTTGGCGAGCTGTACGCCCTCGGGCACGGTGGTGTTCATCTTCCAGTTGCCCGCAACAATGTTCTTTCTCATTTTTGTTGTTGGTTTGAGTGTAATTAAAATATTGTTATTTATTCAGTATCATTAGAGTGGCTAGATTCACTAGCTTCACTAGAAGCTCTCGAGGAGCTAGAGGCACCAGATTCACTGCAGTCGGCAGAGGCTCCGGATTTTCTGAGCTTGCGAGCGAACAGTGGTCTGACGAGCAGATGTGTGCGGTTGAGCACGAGTATGGCCAGCAACGCCAAGGCGTAGGCCATGGCCACACGCCTCATGTAGGGTGCAGGTTTCATGTCGTCGCCCATGTGGCTCACGTCCACTTCAGTGTTGTGTATGCCCTCGGCGCTGATAGACCCCAGTGTGCGCTTCCATCTGATGGTGTCGTTGTGCAGATAGACCACCGCCGGGTTGCCCCTGGCCATCATCTTGATGTCGGAGTCGTCGGCCACGAGCATGGGATAGCTGGCCATGGAGATGTCGGTCCACTCGGCAATCTGCCCGTCAGTGGCGCTGGTGAGGCCGTAGACTTGCGCTCCCTGCCGTCGTGCCTTGTCAGTAAGCTCGTTGATGACAAACGTAGATGCGATGCTCACTTGTGGCAGGTCGGGGAATAGAATCAGCATCACACTGTCGGCGGCCAGCATGTCGTCGGCGGCATCTGCGCCATGGTCGGTGACCGCGATGGCGCGAGCCCCAGTGGTCACCGGTGAGGGCTTGCCAGGCACCTCGCGTCTGTCGACAAATGTCCACCCGTCGGCCTCGTCGGGCACACTGTCGATGGTGAACTCTTGCTGCCGCCCGTCCTTCTCATATATAAATAGATAGTCTTGGTCGCTGGTCGAGGGCTGCGCACTCACCAGTCTGGTGCCCAGCTTGAACGGGCGGAAGTCAATCAGTGGCTGGGTGAAGTAGCCCGGCAGAGCAATGGCCATGGTTGCGGCAAATGTTGCCGCCATGACCATCCACTGCACGGCCGGTCCGAAGACTCCCGGCACCTTGCGGCCAAAGCACAGCAAGAACAGCGCTCCCATGGTGAGCAGGAGGTTCTTGCCGAAAGTGGCCCAGTTGGTGAGCACAATCGCGTCGCCGAAGCATCCACAGTCGGGCACGGCATTGGTCGTGGCCAGCCACAGGGTGAGCGGTAGCATGACCGCCATCATGATCAGCACTCCCACGGGTGCGCTGCGACGGTAGGCCCCGACAACGATAGCCACGCCCAGCATCAGCTCGACCGCTGGCAGTGCGAACGCTATGAGCAGGGCCTGTCCGGCCATGCTGTCCCACCCCAGTGTGAGCAAGTATTCGGTGACCTTGTAGCAGGTGCCCCATGGGTCGACAGCCTTGGCAAACCCCGAGAAGATAAATGTCGCGCCCACCACCAGACGCATGAGCAGCACTACTGCCGTCACCACCCATGGCATGCTCTGGTCACGGTTGTCATTGTTGTTGTTGCTCATTGTGCCTGATGAGTGCAAAGACTGCATAGTTGATGATGTCCTGGTAGTTGGCATCGATGCCCTCGCTGACCATCGTCTTGCCATCGTGGTCCTCGATTTCCTTGACCCGCTCAATCTTGTTGAGGATGAAGTCGGTATAGCTGGACACACGCATGTCTCGCCATGCCTCGCCATAGTCGGCGTTCTTGCGGTTCATGAGTTCCTTGGTCTGTGCCATATATTGGTCATACAGTTCAAGTGCTTTGTCGCTGGTGATGTCAATCTTGTCGGCAAATCCGAGTTGGAGCTGAATGAGCCCCATGACACCATAGTTGATGATGCCGACATACTCGGGCCAGATGTCCTCTCCCACCCTGCTCACCTTGTTCAGCTCCAGTGTTCTGATGCGTTTAGCCTTGATGAACATTTGGTCGGTTAGCGTCTGTGGTCTGAGTATTCGCCAAGTGGGTCCGTAGTCCTTCATCTTGGCGACAAAAAGCTCGCGGCACTGTGCCACGACATGGTCATATTGTTGGTTGGTTTTGCTCATATTCTATTTTATCGAATTAATTGGCAAAAGTAGTAAAAAAAGCGTTTTGACATGACAAAAACACTGAGAAAATGTCATCAAGTTGAAAAAAGTCAAGGGTCGGCACCCACTGAGCGCCGCCCCTTGCTTTTGAAAAGCCACACCAAAGGATGTGATGAAACTCCGAAAAAAACAGGATTTGAGAGCATTCATACCTTTGTAATCCTCCGGTTCAACAAGTGAACACCTTTCGGTCGAGGCCCGCCATTGGCATGAATACCGATCTCGGCATTTCATAAAAATTTGAAGAGTATCCCGATCTACTTTGATGTGGACTGTGAGTTTGAACTTAGAAATCCATTGCAAAAGTACTGCTTTTTTCAGAACTGTGCAAGCTTTTGCGTAAAAAAAAAACGCCCCGGGTTTATGCCGGGGCGTTTTCCGAGGTCAGTACTCAGCTGACAGTTAAGCGTTCTTGGCCTTCTCGACGATAGCCTTGAAAGCCTCGGGGTTGTTCATAGCCAGGTCGGCGAGCACCTTGCGGTTGATTTCGATTCCTGCCTTGTGAATCATGCCCATGAGCTTGCTGTAAGAGAGGTCCTCCATGCGTGCAGCAGCGTTGATGCGCTGAATCCACAGCGAGCGGAAGTTGCGTTTTTTCTTCTTACGGTCGGCATAAGCGTAGGTGAGACCCTTCTCCCAAGTGTTCTTGGCGACGGTCCAGACGTTCTTGCGAGCGCCGAAGTAACCTCTTGTAAGTTTTAAGATTTTCTTGCGTTTAGCTCTAGAAGCTACGTGATTAACTGATCTTGGCATTTTAAAAACAGTTTTGACTGCCAGCGGCAGTGTCCCACACGGGGTTGATGCGCTTTGAGCTGGTCAATCGGTTAATAGAAAAATGTTAAAAATCTCTGCGGATTAAAAGTGAGAGCCTGCTGTAGTCGTCGTTTTACTTGACGAGCAGCTGGCGCACCGACTTCAGGTTGTCGACATCGACGATGCTGATGCGGGTGAGGTTTCTCTTCTGCTTCTTGGTCTTCTTAGTCAAGATGTGACTCTTGTAAGCATGTTTTCTTTTAATCTTCCCTGTTCCGGTAAAGGTGAACCTTTTTTTGGCACCGGAATTAGTTTTAATTTTCGGCATTTTGTTTGTTATTAAAAAAAGAGTAGTTATTAATTACCGGGGAGCAGGCACTTACCCAGCCTGATGCCCCTTTTTTTCGTTTTTTTGTTTCAGAGGACTCGGAGACCTCAGACGGCTCGGAGCACTCGTTGTCCTCTGGTTTTACTCATCACTTGCTGGAGTCTGCTCGGTCTTTTGCCCGGCAGCCTGCTCCATGTTCCCATCGCCAGCAGGAGTTTCCTTCTTCTTGGCAGGAGCCTTCTTG
>Ga0256407_10014241_pt1 | contig 10502 bp, 6 predicted proteins | sample RumenRJG_04DNA_FD_193489 | JGI IMG/M metagenome (GOLD analysis project Ga0256407, IMG submission 193489) | Bovine rumen microbial communities from Lethbridge, Alberta, Canada - RJG_04 | ecosystem: Host-associated > Mammals > Digestive system > Stomach > Rumen | place: Canada: Alberta | collected... | reverse complement strand
TTCTCCTGTGCCTGGGCACCAAGGCAGCATGCGGCTGCGAGTGCCAAAGAGATAAATGTTCTTTTCATCTGTTCGTTTTGTTTTTGTTTTGAATATAAGTATGAATCAGTCATTTTCGATTTCCGCTTGCAAAGGTAGTGATAATTTTTTGAAAGGACGTTCTTATGTGTACTTTTGATTTTCCAATATGTTCAAATCGCATGCCGTCTTGTCCGAAATGTTCAAATACGTTCCGATTTTTCCCCAAAAAATGTTAAGATGCGAAAAAACAGGAGATCCCGATTTTACTTTCCCGTCTTTCCTGCGTCAGATTGGATATAATCAAGACAAAGTATGAAACTAGACGGACCTTTGCGTGTTGGCATTGTAGGAGCGGGATGGATAGCCGAAAAGGCAGCCACTACTCTTAGTAGGCTTGCAGATTGCGAGTGCTATGCTATTGCTTCGCGTTCGCAGGAGAAGGCGGACTCCTTCAGTAAAAAATGGAAAGTGAAAAAGGCTTATGGCTCGTATGCAGCGCTCATCGCTGATCCCGATGTTGATCTCGTATATGTTGCCACCCCCCATTCCCATCATTATGATGTCACACGTGAGGCCCTCCTAGCCGACAAGCCCTGTCTGGTGGAGAAGGCCTTCATGGCCAATTACCGTCAGGCCAAGGAAATCATCGACCTCGCACATGCGCGTCGGGTTTTCATTGCAGAGGCTATCTGGACGCGCTATCAGCCGGCAGTAAACATGGTGCGCGAACTGATCGATAATGACCTGATAGGCACGCCAAAGCTCGTTACCGCTACTTTGGGGTATTCCATGGGTGACAAGCCCAGGATCATGCGGGCCGACCTCTGTGGAGGCGCGTTGCTCGACCTCGGTGTCTATGCCCTTAACTTTGTGAGAATGTTCTTCAGCGCCGACATTGTCAGCATGGAGAGCCAGTGTGTGAAGAGCGACACGGGCATGGACATCACCAATGCCATCAGTATCGTGCTTGCCGACGGTGTGCTCTGCAACTTGCAGTCGAGTGCCTCGTGCGTGGGTGATAATATCGGTGTCATTGCAGGCACAGAAGGAAATCTCATTATCGACAATATCAATAATCCCCAGAAGATCACGGTCAATGGTCCTGACCGTACTTTCGTGGAGACGCTGGATGTCCCTCGTCAGATAACGGGCTATGAATATCAGTTCACTGCCTGTCGCAAGGCACTCCTTGGGGGACTGCTTGAGCCTGTGGAGATGCCCCATGCCGAGACCCTTTACATCATGCAGCTCATGGACGGCTTGCGTGAGAAGTGGGGGGTGCGTTATCCGATGGACGAATGATGCATTATTTGCGCAAACCGTTGCGTTGTTTTTTTTCGAAAGGTTGAATATCTAAGCAAATTATTGCTTACCTTTGCAAACAACAACACAAAACGCGTCATATAGGGATGTAATATGTTATTGTGTGCTTTTGTTGCACATATTTTTTTAATTTAGTTAGATAAGGGCCACCTGCTTGGGAAAGTAGGTGGCTTAATTTAAAAAGATAAGGAGTAGATGAAACGTATATCACAACGGGATATAGCCAAGAAACTGGGTGTGAATGTCTCCACTGTCTCGAGGGCCCTGAACGGGCTGAAGGGCGTGAGTGAGAGCCTCAAGCAAAAGATCGAGGCCCTTGCCAAAGACGAGGGATACAGTCCTAATCCCTTTGCCGCCAGTCTTCGTTACGACACGACACGTACGATAGGTGTTGTCGTGCCGGATATTGCATTCAATCATTTTACGCACATCATCAAGCGTATTGAGTCTGAGGCGCAGAAGGCCGGATACCTCTGCATCATTACCGATTCAAACGATGACTATGAGAATGAGAAGGAGTGTCTTGAGCACCTCGTGGACATGCATGTCGACGGCATCGCCATCTGCCTTTCCCAGGAGACCACGGACTACAGTAATCTGCAGTACGTCAGGCAGCAGCACATCCCCTCGTGCTCTTCGACAGGGCTGCTGATACGGATATCTCCTCAGTGGTCATCAATGATGCCGATTCCGCCCGTCAGGCCACTCACTATCTCATTGACGGGGGAGCGCGCCGCATTGCCTTCCTGGGCGGCTCGAATAAGATGAAACAGACTTCCGACCGTAAGCACGGCTATCTGGAGGCACTTCGCGAGCGGAAAAATCCGGGTGCGCCTTCAGTACACAGAGTCATTTCTCAGTGGTGTTTAAGAAACAGTTCGGGGTTGCACCAAGTGAGTACAAATAAAATAATAAATCCCTGCCAGGCGACAGGGATTTATTTGTTTAGTGTTTCTTGAAGTTCCACTTAGAGTTGTCGGAGTTGAAATCAAACTCTGCGAGGGTAGGAGTGGAGTCGCCTGCAGAATAGATACAGTATTTTGTATTAAACTCCTTTTGTCCAGGAATAGCGAAAGGCATGATACGGTAAGTACCATCTGTAAGCTGCTCTATCCACCAAAGCTGAGAATCCTCACCCTGAAATTCCTTTGTGGTAAGCTCGAGATTTGCTGTAGCTGTAAGGGCACGGTTGGTGCCTTCAATCTTTATCTCATAGAGAGGACCTGTAAGACGTCCGCCAGCCTCAGGACGAGGAGTGATGGTCCAGTGCTGCCAAGGACGGAACATATAGTCGCTGCAACGAACAGTAATCTCTCCCTCCGGCCATGTGCCGATAACCTCTTCCAGTTTCTGGTTTGGGATGGGTTTTACAGGCTGCTTCATCTGTTCGCGGTTAAACCATCCCTGACGCTCCTGTTGCATGCGGACAAAGTCTACACTCAGCTCTAGAGAGTATCCGCGTCGCTCTGACTCTATCCAGAAATCACCACCTTTGAACATCTCGCCAGCTACAGGCCAGCAGTTTTTCCAAAGCAGAGGACGGATGCCTAGTGTAGAACGTCCGCTAAGGTCGAGGTCGGCCTCGAAGTGACAAGACATCACCTCTACACCATCCTCGATGACGGTTCGTCCGAAATGTCCAGGACCGGTCTTGCGGTCACCTGCGGCAATAACCATCTTTCCACCTCCGTGGAACATATCACGGCCAACATTATCTATATATGGTCCTTCTACACTGCGAGAACGACCTACTACGATATTATATGTAGAGTTGACACCATCGCAGCAGGTACCGTGTGTGCCCAGCAGATAATACCAGCCATCGCGATACAGAAGGTCTGTAGCCTCACAGTCGATAGCGATATCCTTCTCCTTGTTACCTTTTACACGGAATCCAGTCTTTGGATCGAGTTCTATAAGACGGATGGTGCCGAAATAAGTACCGTAGCTTGCCCACAGACGACCAGTTGTGGGGTCTAAGAGCAGTCCTGGGTCGATGGCATCCTGGTCTTCCATACCGTCAGAGGCACATACCTCTACAGCCTCACTCCATTTGAAATCAGGCGACTTGGGGTCGAGGGTCTTGTTCCACATAGTGAGGATACGTCCTGCATGACCACCTCCGAGTCCACCGCCTGTAGCACCATAGATACAAAGGTAACGATCGCCTATCTTCATAACGTCAGGAGCTGCTCCGCCACCAGGACGCTCTGCACCACTGTTCCAAGTCCAGCCGTCTTCAGAGATAAGACCTCCGCCACCTGTTCCAAAGGTATAGTATTTGCCATCGCATTCAGCAATTGTCGAGGGGTCGTGAATATATGGTGCGCCGATTTGCGCCCTTATGGGACTAAATAAAAAACAAAAAATGAGAAATAAAAAATATTTTGCTTTCATAATCTTCAATGCTTATTTGTTAGTGCTTATTGTATAGCTTTTCACAGGGTTGCCTTTCTCATCGATGAAACGGGCACAGAGGTCGCTTAAGCCAGGGCCGTTGATGACAGCACAGCGCAAGATATTGCGACCTTTCTTCAGAGTGAGACGTGGAGACATTCCGTCATCCTCTACCATACGTCTGTCGCCTTCGAGCAACAATACCTCTTCACCGTTTAGCCACCATTTTGAGGCTCCGTTTGATCCAGCTGCAAGTCGTACGTCAGAAATCTCTTCAGGACAATCTATGTAGGTTACGATCCAGAACAGTGATCCGTAGGTCTGTTGTCCCCATTTCTCTGCGAAACGGAAGAGTTTTATGTTGTAGTTCTCACTGTCTATGGCATGCCAGGCAAGTGTCTGTTTGCCTGCTTTGACCTTCTGTCCATCCTTAGGCAGGATAGTCATCTGATCCTTGAAGTATGTCTTTGCGAGGTTCTCTTCCAGCCAGGTGTTGGTGAAGATAATGTTTGAACGGATGTCGTATTTTATAGGTTCAAGCAGCAGCCATCGACGGATGAAACCAGCTTCATCAGGCTGTGCAGACTGCGCTGTTGCAGGAGAGAAGTACTTCGGACGATTCTTGAACTGAACATTGTCAACGCTGATGCCTGCATCGCCTTCAACGGTGATAACCAGATCTGTAACACCCTTTGGAGTATAATTCAGAGGAGCAGTCAGAGAGAGCCACTGGTTACTGAAGTCACGACGGAACATTGCTGGCATGCCTGCAGGCACCTCTGGCTTTACTGTCAGATCAATCTTAGCGATAATCTTTCCGTTAGCTGCTTTCTCGCGGATAAAGAACTTGGTGTTTTCAGATGCTTTCGCTTTAATAATCACATATCCGTCGGTAATACAACTGAAATCGATATCATTATATCTCATCCAACTGCCCTTAACTGGCAGCGTGGCCTCATAGCTACGGAAGGTATTTATAGTATCAATAAGATGCGTGGTAACATCGTTGCTGGCTGTACTGAAACGGTCAATCTCGATCTTTTCTGTAGCTTTGTTGATACCTACGCCACGCATGGTGGGTTTAACCTCCTTGATAGTTCCATCGGCATTGAAGTATAACTTCTCGATGCATACAGAACGGCGTTTGTCATCACGTGGTGAAAAGTCGTTGTGATGATAGAACAAGTACCACTGTCCTTTGTAATAGATGATACTGTGATGGTTTGTCCAACATCCATTCTCATGCTCAGCCATGATAAGACCCTTGTATTCGTAAGGGCCCATAGGATTCTTGCTCATGGCGTACCCCAGGACCTCGGTATTTTCCCTTACATAAGGATAAGTAAGGTAATAGTTGCCGTTGTACTCGAAAACGAACGGTCCCTCAGCCTGACGACTTGGTAGCCCCTTGAGACAGTTTACACCGTACATCTCAAACTCACGCTCACCCCATTTTACCTTTTCCTTTGGGGTGTCATCGGCTAATTCCTTCATATTGTCCTTGAGCTTTGCGCAACGACCATTACCCCAGAAGATATATGCATTACCGTCGGAAGCCAGAAGAACGCATGGATCGATACCGTTGATGCCTTTTATAGGCTCCGGCTCACAAACGAAAGGTCCTTCAGGACTCTCGGCGATGGCTACTCCTACGCCAAACCCCATTCCTGCCTTAGGAGCAGAGGGGAAATAGAAATAGTACTTACCGTTTCTCTCAACACAGTCGGGTGCCCACATCGAATACGAGTCAGGTCTTACCCATGGCACCTTGTTCTGGGTTACTATCACACCGTGATCTGTCCAGTCTGTAAGATTCTCGGATGAGAAGACGTGATAGTCTTCCATGCAGAACCAGTCCTGACGCTGTCCCTCAGGGGGCACAATGTCATGCGACGGGTAGACGTACACCTTATTATTAAATACGCGTGCGGTAGGGTCAGCGCTGAACTGATCCCTGATAATCGGGTTCTGTGCCGACATCATCATCGGCATTCCCAGTAATAACAATAATAGCTTTCTCTTCATCGTCAGTTAGAAATTAGATGATGCAAAGTTAACCATAAATATGATATACTCCAAACTAATTAAGTGTAGTTATACAATTATGATACACCACATATAGTTTGTGATACATATAATAAAACCCAAGTCGTGGTTTTTCAGTAACTTTGCACCCGTAATAATTTTAAACTCCCCAAAATGAAAAGATTAAAAAAATACCTGGCTTCAACCATAATCCTCAGTGGTTCCATTCTTACTGTTTCTGCACAGGCGGAAAATGGTGAGTCAATAGCAGAACGTTTGCGTCAGGATTCACTTTTGCTGCAGGCGGCAGTCAGTGGAGAGGCAGAGATCAACCTCCCTCTTTTCCAGACGAAATATACTGCTGACCCATCACCGATTGTCGTGGGTGATACTCTGTTTCTTTTTACTTCGCATGATGCATCGCCAGAAGATATTCCCGATGAGAATGAGAAGAGTTCTGCAGGATTCTTTATGTACGACTGGCTCCTGTGGTCAACCACCGACATGGTTAACTGGACGGAGCACGGTGCTGTGGCATCGCTGAAGGATATCCCCTGGCGGAGCAGGGAGAATGGAGCCTGGGCTATACAGACTGTTGAGCGTGACGGGAAATACTATCTCTATGCACCACTTCACGGACATGGCATCGCTGTGCTGAAGGCGGATTCTCCCTATGGACCTTTCAAGGACCCTATAGGAAAACCGCTGGTATGGGATCAGAGCAACTGGTATGACATTGATCCTTCTGTTTATACCGATGATGACGGACAGGCATATATGTACTGGGGTAATCCACACACTTTCTATGCCCGTCTGAATGACGACATGATATCGCTGAAGGACAGTGTGGTGAAACTCCCACATATAGAGAATTATCAGGAGGGTCCTTGGTTCTATAAGCGTAACGGACACTATTATCTTGGTTATGCTACAACCTGTTGTCCTGAGGCTCTGGGATATGCCATGAGTGATTCTCCCACAGGCCCTTGGGAGAGCAAGGGATATATCATGCGTCCCACACAGCGTGACAGGGGCAATCATCCCGGCATCATAGATTACAAGGGCCATTCTTATATCTTCGGACAGAACTATGACCTGATGCATATAGAGACATTTGTACACCACGAACGTCGCAGTGTATCAGCTGTTGAGATAACATATAATCCTGACGGAACGATACAGGAAGTGCCTTACTGGCTGGATCAGAAACCTCTGAAACAGCTTTCGTGGCTTAATCCGTATCAGCGTGTAGAGGCAGAGACGATGGCATGGGGCTTTGGCCTTAAGTCGGCAAAGATGGGTATAGAGAATACTGGTGTCGTGGCAGATATGCCGGAATCGACTGGAAAAAAGAATATGTATGTCTTCGATATCGATGATGGAGAACTGATACGTCTGCGAGGCGTAGACTTTGCTGAGGGTGCAAAGAACTTTAATATCATTGCATCGGCAAAGGGAAAGACTACTGTTACTTTGCGTCTCGATAGTCAGAAGGGGCCTGTAATGGGAAAGATAAACATCACTCCTACAGGATCATTGGAAGATTATCGTGTTTTCAGTACTAAGGTGAAGAAGATAGCTGGCGTACATGACCTCTATCTGTGTTTCGACAATACCACAGGTGATGTCCGTCTTGACTGGTGGCAATTTAAAAAATAAAAATAGGGCGTAATTATGAAGATTTCAAATTTTATTCTGATGTGTACAACGATGATTATGGCAGGTTGCTCTGCTCCTGATATGGAGCAACAGATAGATGAGCTGTATGGTAAGATGTCTCAGGAAGAGCGCATCGCACAGTTGAGGAGTATGTATATGGATGACCTCTTCAATGAGGAGGGACAGTTGGATACTTCAAAGTGTCGTGAACTGATTCCTAATGGTATCGGACATTTCTCACAGTTTGCCATGCAGAAACCCCGTGACCCTAACGAGTTGAGAGATCGTGTGAAGGCTGTACAAGACTGGCTGATGAATAACACTCCTAATGGCATACCTGCCCTCTGTCATGAGGAGGTGCTCTCTGGTGTCAACACCAAGGGCTCTACCATCTATCCCCAACAGATTGGGCAGGCTTGTTCGTTTAATCCTGAGTTGGCAGAGCTGAAAACCCTACAGACTTCCACTGCCATGCGTAAGATGGGTGGTGTGTTGTCACTGTCTCCGATGGTTGATGTATGCCGTATCCCAAGTTTCAATCGTCTTGAGGAGTCGTATGGTGAGGATGGCTATCTGTCGGCAGTGATGGGTGTCGCTTTTGTGAATGGCCTACAGCAAGGTGATTTGAAGAAGGGTGTTGGTGCTTGTTCGAAGCACTATCTTGGCTATGGCGGAGGTGGTGATGCCGATGAGAAGGAGATGATGGAGGAGATACTCCTGCCTCATGAGGCAATGATTCGTCTTGCTGGCAGCAAGGCTGTTATGCCGGGATATCATGAGGTACACGGCACAAAATGTGTGTGCAACAGTGAGATCCTTGAAGATATCCTTCGTGGTTATGTGGGATTTGACGGAATGATAGTAAGTGACTATACTGCCATCGATCAGATTCCAAATATTGAGGATGCTTTGCATAAGGCTGCTGCGGCTATTAATGGTGGTAATGATGTTGACTTCCCATTTGGAGCCAACTATCAGTATCTTCAGCAGGCCATCGATGAAGGACTTGTAAAGCCTGAGACTCTGGAAAGGGCTGTTAAGAATGTGCTTCGTTATAAGTTCCGTGCTGGTCTCTTTGATAAGAATCCTTATCTGTATAGCACTGAGGATATAAAGCTTGACACTCCCGACGAGCGCAAGACGGCTTATGATATCGCTACCCAGTCGGTAGTGCTCCTTGAGAATAATGGCATCCTGCCTCTTAAGAACGCAAAGAACATCCTTCTTACTGGACCTAATGCAAATACTATGTGGGCGATGCTGGGCGACTATTCTTTCCCTGCAATGTCTTATTTCTGGAAAAAGGTGGAGAGTGATCTCGATTGTCCGCACACCATAACACTGCTTGAAGGTATGAAGGCAAGTACTCCTGCTGGTGTAAATCTGATGTATGAGCGTGGATGCGACTGGACTGAAGAGATTGAGACGAAGTTCTCTGAGCTTGGCGACGAACGGGCTTGGGAGTACGAGATACTGCATCGTAAGGTGAATTCCGGTGAGAAGGCAGATAAGGCTGAGGCTCTCAGACTCGCTAGGAATGCTGATGCCATCGTGGCTGCTGTTGGTGAGAATGTTATGCTTTGTGGAGAGAACCGTGATCGTCAGGGACTCCGACTTCCAGGCAAGCAGGAAGAGTATGTAAAAGAGCTTCTTAGCACTGGCAAACCAGTGATATTAGTAGTCTTTGGAGGTCGTGCCCAGGTAATCTCTGGTATCGCAGAGAAGTGTGCCGCTGTTATCCAGGCGTGGTATCCTGGCGAGGAGGGTGGTAATGCTGTCGCAGATATCCTCTATGGTAAGGTGTCGCCATCGGCAAAACTCTCTGTAAGCTATCCTAATACTGAGGTATATGAGCCTTTGTGCTATAACAATTCTGATTCAAAGGATCCTCGTGTACAATGGCCTTTCGGCTATGGCTTGAGCTATACTACATTCGAATATCAGAATCTTAAGGCTGATGAAGCGGTTGCTATTGACGCAAAGGCTATAAACCTCTCATTCGAGGTAAAGAATACTGGAAAGGTGGGTGCTGATGAGATTGCACAGGTTTATATCTCTCCAAAGCATGAAGGACAGAATATCCGTCCAATCCAGCTTCAGGGATTCGCACGTGTATCCCTCCAACCAGGCGAGACAAAGACTGTTAACGTAAAACTCTATACAGAGCAGTTTGGATTCTATTCCAACAAAGGTAAGCGCCTTTGGAACATCCTGCCAGGCATATTTACAATCGGAATCGGTGCTTCATCACAGGATATCAGGCTGCAACAGGATATTACCCTTACAGGTGAGGCTGTAACAAAGCCATTAAGAGAATTCTATTTCTCAGAGAGTTCTATAAAAAATAGCGTAATTCAACCATAATTAATTTCTATCTATGATTAAAAAACTATTCTTACTCTTGCCGTTAACGGCAATGTTTATTGGTTGCACCTCTAATCAAGAGGGTGCCGAATGTCCAGTCCTCTATGTTGAGGGTGGGCAGATTAAGGGTGTTGTAGCAGAAACACCAGGTGTATTCGCTTATAAGGGAATCCCTTATGCCGCTGCTCCTATTGGTGATCTCCGTTGGAAAGAACCACAACCCGTTGAGAAGTGGGAAGGTGTGAGAGACTGCTCGAAGTTTGGTCATCCTGGATATCAGGCAGTACACTATCCTGGCGGTTATGCCACAGAGTGGGGCTATGGAGATGAGGCTCCATATAGTGAGGACTGTCTTTATCTGAATGTCTACACCAAGGCTCCTGGACAGGTGGATAAGAAACTTCCTGTTGCCTTGTGGATTCATGGTGGAGGCTATCGTGAAGGCTGGGGCACAGAGCCTGAGTTTGATGGTAAGGAATGGGCCAAGAAGGATGTCGTTCTGGTAACTATCAACTATCGTCTTGGTATCTTTGGCTTTATGCCTTATGCTGAGCTGTCTGCAGAGAGTCCTCATGGAGTATCTGGTAACTATGGCATCCTCGACCAGATCCAGTCATTGAAATGGATTAAGGAGAACATTGCTCAGTTTGGTGGCGATCCTGATAATGTCACAATCTTCGGACAGAGTGCAGGTGCGGGTAGTGTACGTACCA
>Ga0256407_10014240_pt1 | contig 10503 bp, 10 predicted proteins | sample RumenRJG_04DNA_FD_193489 | JGI IMG/M metagenome (GOLD analysis project Ga0256407, IMG submission 193489) | Bovine rumen microbial communities from Lethbridge, Alberta, Canada - RJG_04 | ecosystem: Host-associated > Mammals > Digestive system > Stomach > Rumen | place: Canada: Alberta... | reverse complement strand
CCTGAAATACCGGATTATGCGACTAATAATGCCCATATGTTCTATCTCGTCTTCAATAGTCTGGAAGAACGTACGGCACTTATCAAGAAACTTAGAGAGAACGATATCCTTGCGGTATTCCACTATCTGAGCCTGCATAGCAGCGAGTTTTATAAGGACAAGCACGACGGCCGGTCACTGCCGGAATGTGACCACTACGCCGATTGCCTTGTACGACTGCCGATGTATTACGATCTGACAGAAGGTGACGTAAACAAGATCTGCGAGATTATTCGGTAATTATACAGTCGTGGAATTAAGCAAGTCAGACACCTCGGCCATAAAAGGGATTGCAATCCTTTTTATGCTTTGGCATCACTTGTTCCTGAATGTCACGGAATATGGGACTCTTACACAGTCTTTAGCTTTAATCTTCAAGGTCTGTGTGACTTTGTTCCTGTTTGTCAGCGGATATGGCCTTACGAAGCAGTATGGCAGTCTGGATAAGCGCAACGTCAGGACCACGATAAAGTTTCTGTTACGGAGGTTCATCAACTTTTTCCTTCCATTCTGGTTCTGTTTCTTTCTAGTCGCCTTGATAGGCAGTATTTGCGGTTACTCTTTCCAGGACGCGTATCCTGCCACGCGAAATACATTAAAGTGTTTCATCCTTGATTTTTGGGGCCAAATGGGATATGACTCATATCTAAAACCGTGGTGGTTCAACAAGATGATCATTCAGTTATACCTGATCTTTCCTATCTTGTACCTGATCGTATACAATAAGTATTCTGCCGTTGCGGGATTGATTGCCATTGCCGTTTTACAACTCCTCGCCAGGGATCTTCCAGGCAATGTATTCTTCGTCGTCGAGGGAGGGACACCTGCATTTTATCTTGGGATGATTTGCGCCCGTCATCGGATCGGATCAGTTTTTAGGAGTAAATCATTCAGGATAGCGTTGTCGACCGTATCGTGCTTGATGATCATCATCGCGTCCTTGCTGCTGATAAAGGTTGTCAAGGACCCTTATCAAGCCATACTTCTCCGGGCCGTCCTTGCCCTCTGCATTGTATGCACTTATAAATCATGCCGTTGCCATATTACAAGGGGGTTGGAGTACTTGGGGAAATATGCAGCCATCATGTATATGACACACGTCCTTTTCATCAAGATTATTCCTCAAATCGTGTATTATCCCAAATACTCGATACTAGTCTTTATATTGTTCGTGGTAATCTGCTTGGGCGCAGCCATATTCATTGCTTGGCTGGAAAAGGTATTGCGTTATGACAAGCTGCGCCTTACACTCGTGAATCGATTGAATTGTCTGTTATGACTCCTGTCGTATCCATACTGATGCCCGTTTACAAGACGGCTCCTTACCTTCGCGAAGCGATGGACAGCATGCTGTCCCAGACATTCACGGATTTCGAGCTGATTGTCCTGGACGACTGTTCGCCGGACAATGCCGAAGAGATTCTGGACAGCTATACCGATCCCAGGATCGTGCGCTACAAAGGGAAAAAGAATGCCGGATTGTCCAATGTACTGAATGTAGGAATCGGGATGGCACGGGGCAAATACATCGCTCGGATGGACAGCGACGACCTGTCAATGCCTGAGAGGCTTCAAATCCAGGTTGATTACCTCGAAGCACACCCAGATATCGATTTGGTGTCCGTCGGGATGCAGCTGTTTGGAGCAAAGGAAGAAGTCTGGCTCAGGGAACAGGATCCGGAGAAAGTCAAGATAATCGCTTTGTTCCACTCCCCTATCCTTCACGCATCAAGTATGTGGAGAAAGGATAGTTTCGAGAAACACGGCTTACGCTTCCGTCAGGAAATGGTACCGGCAGAGGATTATGACCTCTGGACAAGAGCACTTGTCAAAGGCTTGAGATTGGTAAACCTGCGCCAAGTCCTCTACAAGTACCGGATTCATCCCGAACAAGCTACTACTCAGACTGATAAAACCACTTCGAAAAGCAGGATGGTCCAGCAGAATTATCTTGCAGCCACACTCCCTTCCCTGTCGGAAAAGAAGAGGGATCTCTTTCCTGATAAGCTTTGGCCAGTGTTTTTCGCGAATTTGAGATACGGATTCTTCAACAGGGTTTTACTCGCACAAAGGCTTTACAAAATGAGTAAAGTTGACACTGATTAGAAACAAATGCTCTTCTCATTAATCATACCCGTATTCAATGTTGAGAAGTATCTTGGCGATTGCCTGGATAGCGTTCTCGATCAGTCATTCCAGGATTGGGAAGCGATTTGCGTCAATGATGGATCGACGGATGGATCATCTTCCCTATTGGCTGGATATGCGGCAAAAGACGTTCGCATAAAGGTCGTTTCACAAGCGAATGCGGGGACGGCGGTCGCTCGCAACACGGGACTGAAAGAGGCTTCCGGAGATTATATCTTCTTCCTTGACAGCGATGACTGGCTGGAGGCGAACGCCTTGCAGATCCTCTCGGAAAAGCTGAATGGAGAAGATATGCTTTGTTTTAGCGGAAAGCGTTATTTCGAATCGACCGGAAAGTACAATCAAGCGGACATCCTCCCTGAGAAGGTTTACCAAAGTGGGATGGATTATTACAATGAAAATGCATTGCTGCCCCGCGATTTCGCTTTCGTTTGCGTAGTGTTGAGAGTGTACAGTAGAGCCTTCCTGATCCAGAACGGGTTGTTCTTTGATGACGACATTTCGTACGAGGACAATCTGTGGGTTCCTATGACAGTTTATCATGCTCATTCCATAAAGGTTATATCCGACCCCCTCTATATTTATCGAATCCGTGAAGGCAGTAAAATGCAGGATGTTTCATTGAAACGGAAAATGGATATGTTGAAGGTCGCCAACCGTCTGGCAAGCTTCTTTATTCCCAAACGGGGTTTTGATAAAACCGTCGTCTACCGAGCGATAACCCACCATTATCAAGTAGCATTGGACGTACCTAAAACGGGCATTAAGGAACTGTCAAGGTTATGTGACTGGAAACTGTATCGCCGGGTCAGCAAGACTAAAACAAGACATATCGTAAATTATTGGAAAAACCGATTGAACGCTATATGAACGACAGGCCGACAATAATCGTTATAACTCCCGTGCGTAATGAGGCTTGGGTGTTGGATGCTTTTCTAACATGTACCAGTTCGTGGGCAGATTATATCATTCTTGCAGATCAGCACAGCGATGATGGGACCCGTGAGATTGCCGAAAGATATGACAAGGTCATTCTGATTGATAATCCCACCCAAGAATGGTATGAGTATATCTGCAGGACAAGGTTATTGGAAGAAGCCGCAAAGATACCTGGAGATAAGATCATCTTCGGGTTGGACGCCGACGAGTTCCTGTCCGAAGGATTCGAAAATACAGAGAGTTGGCAACGCATCATCAACTCGAAAGGCAATGAGATCTTCTGCTTCAATTGGCTGAATCTGTTTGACAACTTCACTACTGCGGAGTATACGGACATGCATTTTGAATGGGCCGCGCATTTTGACGGATCAATTGATTTTGTGGAAGAGTATAAAAAACGCGAAAGGCACGCTGTGCATTGCTCCAGGGTTCCCTGTCTGGAAACCAGCAGATGCAAATACATAAATGTAGACGATTTCTGGGTAGTTCACTTGGCAAAACTGAACCACGAAAGGATCCGTCAGAAATTCGACTTCTATCAAGTAACCTGGGTGGACAAGAATAAGGAGAAGGCGAATCCAATAAGCATGTACCGCAGCTATTTCAAGTATTATCCCAACAATCTCTCATTATTGGATAAACCCGTAAAGCTTTGTTGCCAAGGGGATCCGACGGATTTTTCAGATTTGGTCAAAGTCTCCGACTATGGGAAACATTATGTGGATGAAATGATTCAGGTGTTTAGAAGAGAAGGGACCGGAAAGTTTCTCAAGCTTTGCATCTGGGACAATCCGTATCTTATAGCTGAGGGCATCAAACCACGTATCCCCCTGAAATATAGGTTATTACACTCTTTTCTAAGGAAGACTCAGGCTCAATCTGACAAAAGAATTGTAAAGCTGCTTGACAGGGTGTTGAAACGTATTTATCGATTCTCATAGAGTTAGTCAACTCGTTTATTTTTATGAGATTCTCAATCATCATACCTCTGTATAACAAAGCGCCATACGTAGCAAAGGCCATCAATAGCGTCTTGTCTCAAACATTTGGAGACTACGAACTAATCGTTATGGATGATGGGAGCAGTGATGACTCTTTTGATGCCGCGTCAAAGGCCATTGAAGGGCATAATAACTGCCATATCCATAGGCAGCAGAATGCCGGCGTCAGTACTGCACGCAACAACGCCGTTGCTTTGTCAAAAGGAGATTATCTATGCTTCCTGGACGCAGACGACTGGTGGTCACCGGCCTTCCTCGATGAGATGGACAGTTTGATTGACGAGTATCCGGAAGCAGGTATTTATGGTACGAATTATACCATTGTCAATGAAGCCAAGCATAAAACCCGCATAGCATCCGTCGCTGTTGGAACTGAATTTGAAAAGGGGTACATTAATTATTGCCGGGTTTATGCGGCAAGTATGTATATGCCCCTCTGGACTGGAGCAGTCTGTATCCCAAGAAAGGTTTTTGTGGAAATGGGCGGTTTCAATCCGCTTTTGAAATTAGGAGAGGACTTCGATCTGTGGGTCAGAATCTCATTTGAATACAAAGTGGCATTCCTGAATGAACCGTTATCTTATTACAATCAGGATTCCGCCATCCAATGGCGCGCTGTAAGCCATCTGCAAGAGCCTCATTCCCATGTGCTTTGGAATCTCTGCTATCTTGAAGAAAAGGAAAAGACTGATTCCGATTACAAACAATTGGTCGACAATCTGCGCACTATGGGTTTATTATCTTATTATCTTTCAAGAGAATACCATAAGGATGCGAAAAAGGAACTCGACAAGGTCGATTGGGCCAAACAGCCTCGAAAGATGAGGAATCAATATAATATGCCTATCTTTGCATTGCAATGCCAAAAGGCATTGCAACGTGCAGGATCAGTCATCAAACAATGGCTCTTCAAGTATATATGATTCCTAAGATCATTCATTATTGTTGGTTTGGCAGAGGTCCTTTGCCGGAAACGGCTTTGGAGTGTATCAAGTCTTGGCATAGGTTTATGCCGGACTGGGAGTACATCCTGTGGAATGAAGATAACTTTGATGTATCGTTGTATCCATATGCACAAGAAGCCTATGATGCAAAGAAATATGCATTTGTTAGCGATGTAGCAAGACTAAAGGCCTTAAAGGAATATGGCGGCATATATTTCGACGTCGATTTCGAGGTGTATAAGCCATTTGACGATCTGCTGCAGAATGATGCTTTTGCAGGGTTCGAAGGGAGCAAACATAATCCTATAATAATGGGGGTGTTTGGATCAGCTCCTGGAGGCCGATGGGTTTCCAAGCAGCTTGAACGATACGACGGGAGGCATTTTATTATTGACGGAGTTCCGGACCTGACCACCAATGTAAAGTTCATTTCCGACTGGATGGCAGGATACGGCTTCCTTCCGAACGGTAAAGAACAAACCTTCTGGGATCTGCATATCTATCCGGTAGATTATTTCTGCCCTCGGCAGACGACTGGAGAATACAAAAGGACGGCCAATACATATTGCGAGCAGAGGGGATCTTCTTCGTGGGCAAGTCCAACAGCCAAGGATAAACTTTTCAGGCGGTTACCATCCTGGTTGAGAATTTTCATTATTAAGACAAAACGTTTCTTTTTCGGATAACAGCAATGATTCCATATTTTCCAAAACAAATAGGAAACCGGGCCATAGCGGTTTATTTAGTGTCATTGGCTACGGTCAGCATCGCCTTTCTGAGCTATTCCATGCCAATCGGCTATATTGCCTTGGGGTGCATGTGGGTTTTGGGATTCTTCCTTCTTGTCTATCAGTGCAGCCTGAACTGGAGGACGGCATCAGACAAGGTATATGTCAGGAACATCTTCTATACAGCATTGGCTTTGAGGATTATATGGGTCATCGTCTCATACTTTTTCTACATCTCTGTGACTGGAGTGCCTTTTGAGTTCGGGGCTGCCGACTCACAGGCTTATCATGCTGATGCTGAATGGCTCGCCGATTCTCCCTGGTCTGTGACATGGGCATACCTGTTCGGCAACTATATCGGAATCTCCGACAGTGGATTCAATTTCATTCTCTCCCTTATCTATAGGATTTTTGGACCTTCCATAATAATTGCCCGATTTATCAATGCCATACTAAGTGCCTTAACTTGTATCTTGGTGTATAAGATGTCCTCCCGAACATTCGGAGAAGAGGTTGGACGCATGGCCGGGATAATGATGGTATTCATGCCTAACCTGATTATTTACTGTGGCTACACCCTGAAGGAATCCGTAATGATATTTCTGGTCGTTGCCTGTCTGAATAGGATTGAATATTTGACCCATCATCAGAGAACGACTCTCTGGGACATTATTCTGCCCTCCTTGTTAGCAGGCTCATTGTTTCTTTTCCGAACTGCCATAGGATCTGCAGCGGTGTTTGCATTCGCCTCCACCATATTGGTTTCCTCCGCTCCTTCCATGAAACGAGGAGGTAAAAGGATCGCCCTCATTGCTTGGGGTATACTCGCCCTTCTGGTTTTTGGCGGCGGAACTCTGGCAACTGAAGTAGAGTCACTCTGGGAAGGCAGGAACGAGAATCAGTCAAACAGGAGGTTGGAGCAGACATTGCGTGGAAACAGGTGGGCCCAATATGCTACCGGAGCGGTGATGGCTCCTATGGTCTTTGTGCTGCCATTCGCTACAATGGTGGATACGGAAGGACAAGAGGGACAACAAGCAAAATCCGGAGGAAACTATATCCGAAACTTCATGGGTTTCTTCACCATCCTCGCCATCTATGAAGCCTTCCGGCGCAAGAGATGGAGGGATTTCGTTCCCATAGGGGCGTTCGTCATATCATATCTTGGAGTCGTCTCGATGAGCGCATTCGCAGGCTCGGAACGTTTCCTCCTGCCAGGTTTGCCATGTCTGATCATGATGTGGGCTTATGGAGTATCCACCTTGCGGGCGAACACTTATAGGTTACTGACCCCCTGGTGCTTTGTCGTAGTTGCGATGGAGGTAGCATGGGCCGTCTTTAAACTCGGCAGTCGAAGCCTTATTTTCTAGTTGTATTGTTACTGAGATCCTTATGGCTTTTTATCAAATCTTATACTATGGCTTTGCCCGCTTCCTTCCGAAATCGACAGCTCCGGTAATCGGCCGTTTGTCCTCATCAATAAGGCGACGGATCTGTAAACGGTTGTTTCGGAAAGACCCGGAGCATAAATGTGAAGGATTGGTAGTCGAGCAGGGTGCATATTTCGGCAGTGGTCGGAATTTTACCGTCGGAAATGAAGTCGGTTTGGGAAAGAATTTCAAATCACTGAATCGTGAAGTGGTCATTGACGACTACCTGCTGATGGGTGAAGACGTCCTGTTTTTGGGAGGCGGTCATAAGATGGACCGCACTGATATCCCTATTGGCCATCAAGGAGGAGTAGGAAACGGTCCCACGCCTCTTCATATTGCCGGAGATGTTTGGATTGGAGCGAGGTCCATCATTCTCCCCGGATGCAAGCGTATTGGTCACGGGGCAGTCATCGGAGCAGGCTCTGTCGTTACCAAGGATGTCCCTGACTGGGCAGTTGTAGGAGGTAATCCGGCAGAAGTCATCAGATTCAGGAAAGAATAAGGCCATCACTTGACCTATGAGAGTTTTAATTGTCTGCAGCCGAAGGGATTATTCCCCCCACACTGACTATATGGCGCCATTTGTTTATGAACAGATGAAGGCCATACAGGCGTTGGGTGTTGAGTGCAGGACTGTCCTGGTAGGCAATTATTCTCACGCACAAAGGATGATAAGGAAAGCGATCAGGGAGTTTTCTCCCGACATCATCCACGCTCATTACGGGCTATGTGGGTTAGTAGCCGGCTTGCAGCGTAAGGTCCCTGTAGTTACGACATACCACGGAACAGACTTGCATTATAGACGCATCCGGTTCGCTTCACAATTGTCTGTCCTGTTGTCCAGGAGAAACATTGTCGTATCCCAGGATCTTTCGAAGCACCTGGTCAAAAAGAATAGCATCCGTATAATAGCTTGCGGAGTCGATTCAAGTCTTCTGGTCTCTATGGACAAGGAAGAAGCCAGACAGAAACTGGGATGGGACATTAATGCAAAGTTTGTCCTGTTCTCCAAGGAGTTCTATAATAGAGCGAAGAACTATCCTTTGGCAAAAGCGGCCATTGATGAATACAATTCAAGGTTTGCAAATGGTTGCGAAGCCAAATTACTGGAATTCATCGGGTATTCCCGCGAGCAAGTACTTCTGCTCTATAATGCCGTGGATTGCGCATTGATGACCTCCGATCACGAAGGATCCCCTCAATTCATCAAGGAAGCAATGGCTTGCAACTGCCCCATTGTCAGTGTTGATGTCGGAGATGTCAAACAAGTGATTGAAGGAACGGCAGGTTGCTACATTGCAGAACGCAGCCCCGGCGATCTTGCGGAGAAGCTTGACAAAGCCATCAATCATGGGAAGACGAACGGAAGGGAGAAGGTTATGGAAGAGTTTGACTCCGGTGTGATTGCACGAAGGGTCATCGATGTTTACAACGAGGTCTTAAGTAATGAATAGATTCTCGCAAATAAAGGCCCTCGCTTTTCAGATAGCCCCTAAGGCTGTTCAACGCCGGTTGCTCAAATACGCCGAGAACAAAAGACTGGCGTACTGGAAAGAGTGTTTCAAGACGAAAGTGTCCAAGGAAGAGGTTGATGCTCTGTTTTCCTGTATGGCATTGGACTCGGACACAATGATCCACTCTTCCCTGCCTGAGATCGGGGACATCAAACGTCAATATGTCACCGAGAATCTGAAAAAGTACCTGCTCGACCAAGGAAAGACCATTCTGTGTCCGGCTATCCCGGTCAAGGGAAGTACCTTGGATTATTTGAAGTCCATCAAGGAGTTCGATGTCAGGTCAGCCCCGAATGCGATGGGAACGCTTTCCCGTTATTATAGCCGCCAAAACGGGGCAAAACGAAGTTTATCTCCCACCCATTCCGTGATAGCCGTCGGAGACCGGGCAGAGTACTATACAAAGGACCATCACCGTTCGGAAACGCCTTTCACGGAAAACAGTCCATACTTCAAACTGCTCCCAAATGGAGGTAAGATCCTTATGTTCGGTGCCGCCATGAGCCATCTGACATTCACTCACGTCTTACAGGATTTGATCGGCGAAAAGGATTATCCCGCCCCCCTCTATGATCCGCGTCGATTCGAGGTTGAAATGATTGATGAAGAAGGGGCAAGGACAAAGGGCACCTTCCGCGCCCATTCCCATAAATGCGGACGCCAGAGGGACTCGTCCGAGATTATGGGGATTATCCGGAATCTCCCTTCTACTAAAGTATACAGACTCGGATGCGGAGAGGTCATTCTACTGGATGCCCGGGATGTCATGCGATGTCTGCTGACCCAACTGAAATCCGGTGTGACGACCATGGGGCACAGAAAAGTATCGGAGGCATGCAAGAAAAAGGCGGACGAATGGATTGATTATCTGAACAGGTTATGAAGTATCATCTGATATTTACGCTGGACTACGAGATTCACGGGAACGGAGATGGCAATCCCCTGTCCCTGATGGTAGAACCTACTGAACGGTTGATGAAGCTCCTGGAGAAATACGGTCAGAAGGTTACCATAATGGCTGACGTCGCTGAGATCTTATCATTCAGGCGCCATTATGAAGAAACGGGGCAGGACGTTTTCCACGTTCTTGAAATAGAGAACCAATTGAAAGAAGCCGTTCTGCGCGGGCACGACGTCCAACTGCACATTCATTCCTCCTGGTTCAAGGCAGAATGGAACGGAAAGAAATGGGACCAGTGCATCGAAGAATACAATATGGCCGCCCTGCCACGGGAAAGGATTGACGGAATGGTCGGTAGATGCGTCAGGTACTTGGAAGACCTGATAACCCCCGTCAAACCGGATTACAAGGTCTGGTTGTTCCGTGCGGCAAATTGGAGCATGATGCCTACGAAGAACCTCTATGACGTCCTACTGAAATATGGTATTACAGCAGATACTTCCGTTTATAAAGGTGGCATCCAAGGAGGGAATGTGTGCTACGATTATAGAAATGCATGGAGCAATCTGCTCAGTTATCCCGCCTCCTCTGCGGACATCAACCTGATCGCTCCGGACAGTCAGGAAGAGACGCTCAAGGAGTATCCCATCTATACGGAGATGCGCCCCTTCTGGTCTTTCGTGACGCCCATACGCATATTCAGGATGGTCCGAGCCAAGTTCCACAAACACAAACATAACACACAGGCAGGGTCGGGCAACGATGAAATCTCAAAAGCCGATAACAGGAAGCTGACTGTCAAGTCCTTTTTCAGGAAGAACCCTTGGAAGATGGATTTCAACCAGGCAGATGGTAA
>Ga0256407_10014239_pt1 | contig 10503 bp, 17 predicted proteins | sample RumenRJG_04DNA_FD_193489 | JGI IMG/M metagenome (GOLD analysis project Ga0256407, IMG submission 193489) | Bovine rumen microbial communities from Lethbridge, Alberta, Canada - RJG_04 | ecosystem: Host-associated > Mammals > Digestive system > Stomach > Rumen | place: Canada: Alberta... | reverse complement strand
TTTAATCTTGGTTGATGTATATTTATCCTACCTTGAACAAAAGGGAGATCATTTCCAGATAGTAATAAAAGTTTATTCAAACTCTAAACTACCTTCTTTTTTTCTGTCCTATGTAAAATGTAACGCTCTATAAGATAACGTATACATTGAAATATCTTCATTTAATACAACAAGATTAAGACCAAGAAAATAATACTCTCCCATACCAGAAAGCTTTACCCTACTACTAGAACTTCTATTCTGCCAATCTATTTTATTATTATCAGATAAAGAATTTAAAATACCATCTATATATCCTGCAATAGCAATAGGACGTATTTGAAAATCATCTAAATCCCATTCATCATCATAACAAATAATATCAAAATTAACAGTACAATCTAAAAATTTAGGGTCAACAGCATTAGAACTAAAATTATCAAAAGTCAAGAGGATAAAAGATTTAATATTCTCAAATTCTTTTCTTGCTATTTTTGGATTTGTTCTAACATAACCTTCTTTTCGTAATACACTTAAAGGCTTATTGTCAATTAAATCTTGATAACTTTGATTATTCTTATCCAAGCAATCTGGATTGTTTATTACTAATAATCTTTTGAGCTTATCACTATATTGTCCACTCTTTACAAAAAGCTCTTTAAGTATTGTCTATGTATCTTGTGCACATGAAAAAAATGAAGAGTGTATAGGACGCATTTTTATAACGTCTGCTCTCATTTAATCTCTCCTTTTATCTCAGTTGAAAGGTTTAACTGTAATAGTTAATACCTAATTACCATACTCCAAATCAAAAGTAGTAGAACTAGTTACATTCTTTACTTTTAATTTTATTTCATTCTCAGTTTGACTAACTATAGTAACAGGTGCGCCCGCGGCGACTGTCCACTAATCGTCGCCATTTGGAACGTAATACTTAACGACATCATAAGATTGAATAGTCATTGGTCCAACAATTTCATATTCCTTCTTCTAATTAGTCTCTTCCATTTCTTTAATCATTTCATTTGTACTTGTATAAGTCTCTTTCAAAGCAACTCTAATTAAACCACCTGTAGATTTTCTACTGGTTGTTCCATAATTATCATTATATCCTTGTACTTCCCAGGTTTGTCCATTAATAACAACCCTTTCAAAACGATTAAAAAATTCTGTAGTAGTTTCATCTTTTGTGATATATAATAATTTTGTATAATACATATCATTCCAGATTACACCTTTTTTAACATTCCAAATAGCCTAATCTTCATTAGGACCTACTGTCCAACCATGATATATTAACGGGTCTCCTTCTGAACCATCTTCTCCTATAGGAATAACTTCTATTTCATCATCCGCTTTTCTTATCTAACCTCTAAAATAAGCCGTTTCCTATGAATACTGTAAAAAGATAATCCAATATGAATTAGGCATGTATCCATCATTCCCAGAAATCCATTGGAAAGTATCTCCTGGTCTTACTCTATAAACATTTGTACTACCATTTTCATCTTCTACTAAATTTCCATTTATATCCTAAAAATCTCCAGGAGTCCCAACATCAACAAATTTATCTTCCTATGGAACAGTATCATCTGTCTAATACTATACTGGAATAGCTCTAAAAGGAATAGATAAAATCTTATCCTAATAATCAACTTTTAATTTATCATGATTAATCAAACATCTAAAATGAAACTATCTATCGTCTTTATCAAACTTAATTATAGCAGCTTGATAAGAATTAAACAAAGCTCGTTTCATACTACGAAGTTTATCTTCTCTTATTCTAACTAGAGGATTAGCATATCCAGACCTTTCTTTTCCTCTTACATCTACTTTATTAGCATTATTAGGAGGAGAAAAAGACTTGTCTTTATATCCCCAGTTAGAAAGCTTATCGTAATTAAAGCGAGCATTTAATAAATCAATATTCTTTAGTACAGACATTTGTTTTCATCTCGCTAAGTAAACTTAAACATTCAAAAATAATTCTTCTATACAAAGAAAATTGCTCTTCTTGTACAAGAATATTCATTCCTTCAAGTTTACATAATAAAATTAAAAAAGACTATCCTTGCTAATCTAAAAATAATCTTTGTAATCCAACAAGCTACTAAATAATTGTTTGTAATGGTTTTTGCCAATTCTAACCCTATTCCCTTAAAGGAAGAAGTTTATATATTTGATTTATAATTCTTTTAATATCCTTCTCAATTATCTCTTCTGATATGTTTAAATTATACTTCAACTTCATAAACAATATCCTCCCATACAAGATCATCGGTGTATACAACATCTATATCACCGCCATGATGGGGATCAGGAAGATCGGGTCTTCTCTCAGATGGAAACTCGTTTTCAGCAACAGGTTCCATAATTTTACGCATAGTAGAATGATAAACACCATTAAGGTCAGCTATTCTACGTTTATAAAGTCTTTGCAAATGAAAACCTTCTCTTTCATAATCTTTCTTCATTTGCAAAATTTTCTGCATATGGTTTGCCTGTGATGTAAATTTAAAATCTGCACCACTGTATTTCATACGCACATTTTCAATAGAAGCAAGTTGTTGACCCAGCCATTCTACTATCATATAAGTTGAAAGAATATTTATCTCTTCAAGAGTAAGAGGACTTAAAAAAGCCCAATATTTCGTTTCAGAAACAATTTCTCCCTCTACGTTCTTTCTTCTCTATGTTATGTAAGCATATTCTAAAGTTTGTCTTGGAAATTCAAATTTTGGAATAGCTGAAAGTAAAAGCTGACGAAGGATAGCAAGAGTATCCTATTCAGTCAGCTATAAATACATATCATCTGTTATTTTAGAGAGAAAGTCATCATATACTACACTAAAGGCGGTAGGTTGCATATTCTTCCTCCTATATCTATTAACTCTTAACGACTCTGCGGGCGCCGGTGCTTCCCGTTTTCGATTGGTCACTATCACCCTTTGGACGGGCCGCCGCACGTCTTTCTTTTACAGGCTTAACAGAGCCATCAAAATTATCTTCTTGTTCAATAAGCTATTTATTTCTAACTGCATTATCTACGTTAAAATTCATCTTCTCTAAAATAGCTTTTCTTTTAGCAACGTCATTTAATGGTAATTCAACTGATAAAGTTTTTATCGCCTCTAAAACTCCTTCTGGAGCAAAATCAAGACAATCTAAAAACTCTTCTAAACTACCTTCTTTCATTAACTGTTCTATATCTTCTTTTGTATAAAAATACTCCTGTTCAGGAGCCATATTAAGTTCTTTTAAAACCTATTTATCTTCAACAACTAAATAATCATTTAAAAGAACCATACCACCTGGAATATAAGACAGTTTCCTAATTTCTTCAAAAGTAATTACCTTCTCTTCTCCATCCTGAAAAACCCTTTGCAGATTTCCCATATCTGGAATAGTATAAGAAACAACTCCATTTCCAGCACGATTAACAATCTTTACTTTTTTACTATCTTCCATCTTTATTCACTTTTCTCCTTTTAATCCTAAAAAAATATCGGGGAAGATATTATCTACCTTCCCCATATAAATTTATCAAGCCATACTCTTTTTAAGAGTAGTATTTCTATACACGCAAAGACCTGGGTTAACGCTATAAACAGCAACACCAAATTTCTGATATGTATGAATTGTCTTGCTCCAATCATCCCCATCGACTTCTTTAACCTGAGCACTTCCTTCGAAAGCAACTTTAACAGGTTTTTCCATTCCGGTAGGAATAATCCAGCAGTAAGAAGGATCAATAACCTTCATAGTATTTGTTTCATCTTCAAAAGTCTGAGGAAGAACAATAACTTGATGTCCTTTATAATCACCAAGATAACCTTGATTCCATCTCTTGTCTCTCATGTTGTCAGAAATCCAACCTTCTTGAGGAATCATTGTAGCAGCAAATTCAAATGTACAATAAATTGTAGCTTTTCCATAAACATCAGCAACCATGAGAAGTTTATCAAACTGAGTTTCATTGAATGTGCTTGCATCAGTTACTTTATTATAAGTACCAAGATTTTCTACCATAGAAATGAAAGCTTTTGTGATTTCTTTGTAAACAGCTTCATCCATTCCTTCAAGAACGATGTCATAAACATCAGCCATTGTAATTCTGCCATCAAGGAACTCTTCAAATGCAATCTGAGCTGCTCCACCATAAGCAGTTGGTGTTACTTCTAATGTACGTCCATCAAGTTTGAAGACTTCATATCTACCAGCGAGACCAACTTTAGTCACAAACTGTTTAGCTCTACGTTTAGAAGCTTCTGTAATCTTCTGATAGAAGATTGGTTGAACACCCTGCGGGAATGTACGAACATCAGCGAACTGACCATATTCGTTAACAATTCTAGGTGGAAGAACTTCTGTAAGCTGAATTTCAATTAATTCAAAAATTGTGTTTTTATTCTGTCTATAAAGAGCTGGTGTAGCAGCAAGCTCTTGCAACTCTTTTCTAAATGTACTCTCTAAAGCATTAGCAGAAAGCGTTTCTTCTCCAAAAGAGAATGCTAAAGAAGGATTAACAGACGCTTTAGCTGTAGCTTTTGCTAACTCGATTAAACTTTTTCTTTCTAAAGCCATTATCGTTTTCCTCCTTATTGAATTCTCTGAAGTTTAACACCAGGTTGTCCATCTGGCATTGTATAAACTTTACCAACCTGCCAAACCATACCGGAATCAGCTGTAGAAGCAGCTTGTAAATAACCAGTACTTGGATTTGGTTTAACTAAATTACCAACTTCAAGAGCAATACCATTAACTGTTGAAGCAGAATCTGTATTTGCGCCAAAAGTGTTTGTTGTAAATATATCACCGATTTCAGTTCTTAAAAGACGTGGAACAAGTTCTCCGCCCATGAAATCAGTTTTCTTCATAGCATAGTCTTTAAGACCTTGCTTTCTTTCGTCATAGAGCTTGATCTCATTCATAACAAGCATCCATTCGCCCTTACCAGTTAAATTGCATTCCCCAGCAGCATAATCATATTTTAAGAACATTCCATTTTCAAGAATGTTAAATGCAGTTGAAGCAGGGAGCTGTGCATAAATCTGGCCATTTGTTTGAGCAGAAAGATGATTAGGTTCGACTTGTCCGAAACCTTTTCTACTGATCTGTGCCATTATAGCAATCCTCCTTAATCATTTTCACTATCTATATTATTCTTAACAGCTTTCACCCAGTCGGGTAAATTTGAGTCGTCTTCTGAATAACTAAAAGTTGTAATAACTTCTTGTTCTTTATTAGTTTCAATTTCATTCTAATTCTCTGAATTAAAATTGACCTTTTTCTCAAAACAAACAACAGCAAGTTTTGCTTTAATTTCTTCTAATGAATATTTTGCTTTATTTTCAATTACATCTTTTTTATCTTCTTCAGATAACATGTAAAATTCATTAATCAAAGCGTCTTTCTTTTCATTCTCAATTTGATTTTTGAACTCAACAAGAGATTCATAATCTGTTTTTAACTGTTCATATTGAGTTGAAAGTTCATTATATTGCTGTTCTAATAAAGAGTATTTCTTTTTGTCGTCTTCTTCATCGTCCTCTTTTTCATCATCTTCTTCTTTAGAATCTTCTTCTTTTTCTTTATCCTAGTCTTCTTTATCTTTAAACTCTGTTTCAGGTTCTTCAACTATTGTTTCAGCCTGTTCAAAAGTTTCTTCTGGATTTTCTAAAGATTCTTCAACTTGAGGAGCGTCTTCAACGACCGGTTCAGAAGGTTCAACAATTTCCTGTGTTTCTTCTGTAAAATTATCAACAGGAAGTTTAGCTTCTTGTTCCATTGTATATCCTCCTTCTAGAGCATCTTGTAAATCTTTCATCATTGAGAATAATGTTTTTTTAAAATTATCATCAATGGTTTTACTAAAATTAGCACTTACAATAGGCTTTGTAACAGATGCCCCTTCAAAACAAGGCTCTGTATCATCACCTAAAATGCAAAGTTTTGTAAATATTGCATCATTGATTATGAAAAATTCCATATTATTTTTAACATTCGTTGCCCAATGACCTTCTAAAGATTCTTCATCAAGTTCCATTGATTGTGGTTTACCTTCATTTACAACAGACTGAACTTCTTCAAATTGACCTGTCCATAAATATCCAGTAGTCATGAGATACTCTCTCTATATCTCATTTCCAAAATCATCTGAGTCGTTAAATTTTTGGAACCAGACTTTAGCATCAGGAGCAACAAACCCATATGGCTTTGTTAAAACATTAAAATGAATACCCTAATCATCCCAGACCATTTGTTCCCCATGGTCTGCAAAATCTTCTTTATTTTCTTTATAATAACCAACGATAGGAGCGCCGCGAAGGGTTTTAGCCATTTCAGCAGCAACTTCTTTTGAGATATAACTACGATTTCGATTTTCTCCTATGTATAAAACCTTTATTTCACATTTTGACATTAAAGGATTAACATCAAGAGGCTGTAAGTTTATAAACTCAGGAGAACTAATCGTAGCAATAGACTGATGTGGCAATGCCATGATAATCTCCTTTCATTACATACTCTATCTATTTTGTATTGTTTTATCTGATTTTTCATTATCTGGTTTTTCTGGGCGGCCACCTGTATCGGTACCGTTTCCTGAATCACCTGTATTATTTCCTTCTTTACCGGTAACGTTACGCCTTCCCGCGAGTGCTTCCGCGTTCATCGTACTACTCATCATCGGAGGAATAAATACACGTACCAAATCAAGAATATCATTTTCAAAGTAAGCATTAGCTAATATAGAACTTTGAGTCTGTCCAAGTGCAACTTGAGGTAACATCTTAGAGAAACCAACCTGCATTTGTTCTTTATAAAGCTTAGATACTTCTTTATAATTATAGATAGTAGTATTTAAGAATTGTGCTTTATAATAACATTTCTTTGGAGATTTATTAAAAGGCTATATTAATAAATTTAAAAATGACTCAAACTGTAACAACAAATCATACATAGAAGATTCATCATTTAATATAGAATTATTTAAAGCAGTATTACTATCACTATTGAACTGCATTTGTGAAACACCAGCCTCATTATACACAGTTCTTTCTACTTTCTCTAACTCATCTATATTAGATTGATTTCCTTTATCAGCCATATCTGCAACATCAACATCTGCAAATGTAGTAAGAACATCAATACCTATTGCTTTACCTAACATTCTTACAGCATTATTATGTAATTGCTGAGCTTCATCTATGTCAAAAACTAAATCTCCATTCTTATCTAAAGGCATCTTTTGAATAATAATTTTCAAAAGTTTTTGAGCCATTCTTTTTTTATCTAAATCTTGAGCAGCATCTAAATCAATTATATAAGGAATAACCGATAAGAAAGGTGGATAATCATTATCATTTAAATTAAACTTTACAGTGCAACGATAATCTAATAAATACCAACTTCCAGAATCTCCTGGAAAAGCTTTTGGTAATTTCTTTTTCTTATATAATTCATAGCCTTTCTTAAATTCTTTGGGAAATAAATTTAATACTCTCATTCTTTCCTAGGTATCTTTATAATAACTATCAAAGAATCTCATATCAAATTCAACCGCAGGACGATTATTTACCTAAAATCTAGACCTGCAATAATTAGGCAATAACTACTGAACTACCACCTTACCATTGTTAGAAATTAAATAACCATAGAAGCAACCATTTCTAATCACTTTTAATGCTATCTTTCCACAAAAACGTTTTATTTCAAACTCATCTAAAAATTTTAAAATCCTAAAAAAGTTTGTAAATTGCTTTTTTCTAGTTTTTTCATCAGTAGCCTAATTTTCTGTCGTATCATATAATCCTGCATTAGTATCTAATAATCCAATACACTATTCAATATATGGAGTTACAAACCAATCATATTTATATAAATATGCCATATAGCGACACAATCTACCATAAATACCACTAATTTTATAAAAGTAATTTGAAATAGACCTCATCTATTCCAAATCTCCATTATTCATAGCTTTTAAAACATTATCTTTTGTTCCTAATCTTGGATTAACTTTATTTACAGTGCCATATGATATGATAGCATCATCCAAAGTTTTTAATCCAACTTTTATCTTTCCAAAATCAGTTGGAACATATCTCTCGTCGGTGTCAGTGGCGAAGGTCATTTGAAAACCTTTTTCTTTTATTCTTGCCATTCTATCTTTCATAAGACACCCTCTTAAATATTAATAACCTGCAAGTTTCATAATATAATCATATGTAATTATATCTTCATCCCAATATGGAATTAATATTAAGGTAATATTATGTTTAGCACAATACTACCTTTTTTTCATATCAAAAAACTGTTGTTTCTTTAATCCTGTCATACCACCAAATTTAGGTTTTGGTTTATAATGTTGAATACCTTGATACTAAATCAAAAAATCAATATCCCCATCATCATCAAAGACAGCAAAATCGAAACGTAAAGGATGACCACTAGAACTTACCAAATCTTTAAAACTATATTCTTCTTCAAAATTTAATCCTGCCTAAGTGAGTATATCTTCTATTTTTATCTATCCATAAGAAGCTCTCATAGTCTTTCTCCTTTTCTTAACTAATACTATTTTAAAAAAGGCTAATATTTTTTTATTTATTTTGTCCTTTTAAGAAAAAAACATTAAGTCCCCAATGTTAAATCCTTTTCTTCTCTTTTTTCTATCTTCTTCTTGTTTTATATAATATAATCCATAAATAAAAGCAGAAAATTTATCCTTATTAATACTTCTAGAAGATTGTTTTAAAATAATATTAACACCCTCATTCTCTTCAACAAGATTTAATGTTTGTGCTTTAAGTGCATCTGTAAGAACAAAAGGCATAAGATAATCATTCCTCTGGTCAGGACTCATATTCTGTCCAACTTTTGTTCCCATTAACTTAACTCTAGCTTGAGATTCATCAATAAGCATTTTTATTCTTCCAGAAGAAAGTTGAGTTTTAGCATAGGTATAAGCTTCTGTGTTTATAGGAGCATTAGCTTTTACAAGATATAAAGCGTTCTATTCTACTTCTGGTCCTTTTACCTTTTTATAAAGGTCAACAGTATCTTGAGCAGTACCGCCTTCAACACCAAAAGGTGGAAGTTCATCTCCTGTCTAAGGGTCTATCTGTGCTTTTGTCATAAAATCAATCAAACCAACACCAAGACCGTTAGCATCAACAGAAAGAACGCGAGCTTTATATTTATAATACAATTTTTTAAGTTTTACACTCTGTTCCTCAAAATCCTAAGCTTCATATGTATAAATATTAACTAAACTCTTAAGAGCAGCACCCTGCGGCTGTGGTGTAACTTTAAATACACAAGCTTCTGTTGTACACTTAATTCTACCAACGTCAACACCAATTACATAATAAGCTGACTTAGAAGAACGACCAGAATACTCGTATTCAGGCTGAAGAAGTGTTCTATGCTTGTCGAATTTATCTCCAGAGAAGAAAGCATTTTCTGCATCACCAGACCATATACTTCTATACTATCTATCAAAAGAATCCTAGTTAAATGTGCCAGAAAGTTTTAATTGGTCTACGAAGTCTTCATTTAAAAGACCTTCTTTAATAGGCGTTTCATACGTTCCGCCCATTATCATTGTTTCATCTGGATTTATAATACTCTGCACAAGCATTTCTATAAGTTTATCATAAGCAAACGTATTTTTCCATCCAGCTGTAGTGATATAGATTTGAGATTTATTTATTAATTCCTTAGGATGTCTTGTTCCATCTGAAAGTATTCTATCAACGTTTGTAGTAGGAATAATAACTTCATTAAGAATCTGTCCATCAATAAGAACACACTATTCCATCAAACCACCGGTTCTACGTTGTCCTCTTGACTTTTCACTTGCAGTAAGAATATCAAGAGTAGAACCATTTTTCCAAACATAACGAACATTATCTCTACCTTTTGTAGTTTTTCCTCTTTCCCAGTTTATTTCTTTCTCTAAAACAGGCAAGAGATGACAAATCTATTCAACTTTAGCCATTGTAATACTTGCGGCCTGCTCTTTACCACCAGTTGTAACAAATAAATGACTATTTGGATAAAATGTGCATCTTAACATTAATGCCATAACGGAAAGAAAAGATTTAGAGTATGCACGAGGGAAAGTTGCATAAACAAACCTATGTCTCATTACTACACGAAGAAAAACTCTTTGGTAAAATAAAAACTTAAACGTACTCTCAGGTCCTTTTACAAAGTCAACAAAAAGGTCTGGATACCATTTGAAAAAAGAAATTAAATTTCTAATCTACTCTAAATTATTATTTAACCTCTCCTACGAAATACCTTGTTTTTTATCCTTCTCACTACTAAGCTAAAGGAGTGCTTGAAGACTCAATCAAATCACTCTCCTTTTGTTTTTGTATCTAATTGTTATACGCCTGAATATCCTAATCTGTTATCTAAACATAATCCAACCCTTTTTCTTTAGCTTCTTTTTTATCTTGCTTCTGTTGTTCATTGTTTTTAAGTTTCTTTAAATAATCTTCAATTTCACGT
>Ga0256407_10014234_pt1 | contig 10506 bp, 11 predicted proteins | sample RumenRJG_04DNA_FD_193489 | JGI IMG/M metagenome (GOLD analysis project Ga0256407, IMG submission 193489) | Bovine rumen microbial communities from Lethbridge, Alberta, Canada - RJG_04 | ecosystem: Host-associated > Mammals > Digestive system > Stomach > Rumen | place: Canada: Alberta... | reverse complement strand
ATTGAGCTGACAATTGGCTAATTCCAACCATATCATATGCTTTATTGATGTAGTAGTCCAACATAGTAGACCAAGTTGGGTCAAATGGAACTGGAGTCACAACATTTACAGGATTAGATGTGTTTCCAGGCTGTATTCCAACTGGATATATTTGGCAATCCTTATTGTTGACATCAGAAGATTTCAATCCAGAGTTTTCATCAATGAAAACAAGATTAGCTGGAGTCAATTGAGATGTAGCAGCAATTTTAGCATTAATCAAGTCAATCTGTGTTTGGATTCCTTCCAATTCATCTACAATTGAAACTGTTTTGCCATTGTTTACTGGCTTGTTATAGTAAACATTAATAATGGGATATCCAGATGTTGAGATTGTTTTCTTTGGCTGCTCATCAACATATAACACAACTTCATTTTCCTTTACAAGAAACTCTATATTTACATATTGAGAGTTTGTTTTGAGCCCATATCTATCAAGCTCAAGTGAAGGAATATGTCTCAATTTAATTAAAGCAGTTGTTGATTTTCCATTAACGTCTAATTCTTCAATGCACCAAGATGGGATACGTTCAATGTCAAAGGTGAATGGATTGACCCATATATAGCCAATGTCAAAGATACAAGCATCTTTGAATGCATTAATAACAATGTCATTTAACTGAATTTTGTCATAATACAAATCAAAGAATTGCTGTGCTTGTCTGATTGTTCGTTTTGTCTTAAATGTTCCATCTACTGGAGTAAAGAATGGACGAACTTTGTTGTTTGCTATTTTAGAAACCAATGAGTCAATTACTGACTTTATTACATTTGTAGATGGAGCTCTCAATAGGTCACCATCTTGCATCAAATTGATTGGAGCTTCATAATAATAGTTGTAATTGTAATTCCTCAAATCAACATCAGCTCTGTTAAGATAGCGAGCTAATTTATAGTTATAGAAGTCTAATTTGCTTTCAATTCTGGAACTAAGTGTTGAAACATAGTCCACATTCTTCCAATTGCTCATTTTACTGTGCTCCTGCTTGTACCGGACTCATTATTGATGATGCTATTCCCTGTTTATAGAGCCCAACTTTCTTCTGAATATTTTCAGGAGAAACTGTTTGTTGAGCTATTACAGGAGCAGCTTGTGTTACAGCTTGTTCAGCAGATTGAGTAGCTGCATCTGCAACATCTTCTTCTGTAAAGAGTCCTTTATCTTTCATTTTCTGCAATACTGCTGAATTCATAATTATTCTCCTGATGGCATCTGCTCTTTAATAGCATTGCCTTCTGCCAATGTCTTCTCAATTGGCTCTAATTCAATTCCTGAAACTTTACGACAAATAGCTGCTACATATCCAAGAGTAGCAAGAGCTATGAAATTAGTGTCAATCTTTAGAGTTCCATTCTCATCTTTGTGAACAGCATCTTTCAATCCAGGACACAACAATAATGCTTGAGCTATGGGGCCATCATGTAATTTATTGTCACCATCATATGACCATTCATAGCTTCCAATGTGCTTTGCTATGTCAACTAACTGAGCCATTTCTGTCTCATATTGCTGTTGCTTTGAGATGTCTATTGCATTGTCTATAAATCCTAAATCCATTATTTGAACACCTTCCTATGAGCAAATTTCTTGCAATTCTCATCTGACTTCTGTCCAGGAATAAATCCTTGAATTGTTCCAAGAGCTCCTAATCCCAATTGGCCCCATCCCATCATCATTTGATAACGGCCATATGGATTATGAACCTTAGCCAATTTCTCAATCTGGCTGTCAGACAATCCCATTAAGTATTCATTTTCATTCTTTAGCTGCTTCAATTGTTCAGCATTTCCAGTCAACATCAATTCTTTGGCTGAATTAGTAGACAAATCAGAAGCAAATTTAGCAAAGTCTTTGTCAGCCTTTCTCTTCTCTTCAATGTCAAGCTTCTCTTTAGCTTTATTTACAACTTCATCTCTCTTATTGATTTCCTGAGAGAGCATAGAGTTTGACATATCTGGAGCACCCTTTCCAGCAGCGCCAGCACCAGCTCCTGCTAAACCAGCCATTAGAGCATTCAATATTTGAAATCCAATCTTTGATTTATGTAGCTTCTTATAGTCAACTGTTCCATCTTCTTTAATGTATTTGTCTAAGCCATTCATTTTAGCTATTTTAGCTTCATAGCTTTCTTGTGGCTTTGTTGGCTCAACTTTAGCAGTTGTTGCTGGTATAGAATTAGTAGTATTTTCAACAGGCTTCTCAATTTTGTCTTCACCAGTTGCAGCTACTTTCTTATTATTCTCTTCTATTTTCTCATTGGCTTTCTTGCCTTCTTCAGCAGCAGCATTTGCAAGAGCACCAGCACCCATAGCAATAGCAGCTTTGCCCTGCAATCCAGGAACCAACATAGTTCCTAAAGCTCCACCCATATAAGCTAATCCTTCAGCTTGTTTAGCCATTTTAGCTTTGAGAACATCTCTTTCTTTCTCTCTTTGTTCCTTTCTCTGTGCTGCAACTTCTGGTGTGTCATCAGCTGTCAATTCACTCCAAGCTTCTTTAGTTTTGCTCCAACCATCTTTAACTTTGTCTTTCCAACTCTTCTTTACTTGTTTTGGAGCTAAATCAGCAGATGTTCCACTATTAGATGCTTTATTTACAGTAGATTGATTGAATGCAGCTCTAGTAGCTGGATTATTCGCCAATTTCTCTTTAGATTCAGCAGCACTTGTAGGCAAAACTGTATTCTTATTCTTATCAGCCATTATTTAAACACCTTCCTTGCAGCAAACTTCTTGCATTTCTCATCAGAGAACATACTGAATACACCAGCAGCAGCTGTTCCAGCAATATTAGCAATTCTGTCCTTCTTCCTCTGCTTGTTCTCATTTTCCATTTGCTCTTTCTGAGCATCTAATTGTGCCTGCTGTGTAGCCATTTGCTGTTCCATCTGGTTTTGAGCAGCTGCTTGTGAGGCAGCTTTGTCAATTCCTTCATTGTAGGCTTGTGTAGCAGCATCTGTTCTTGCTTGAGCTGATTGAAGAGCAGCAGCCAATTTTCCTTGGCCACCTTCCATCATTGCAGCTCTAGCTTCTTTAGCAGCCATACCAGCAGCATTATTTGCATTTCCTGCTGCAATCTGCTGTCCTTCTTTGTATAATTCTTTGGATGATTTTACTTTATTTGAAACTGTTGCCATACTATTTGTTCCTTCTTATTTAATATAATAGTCCGAATTACATGCCACTTTCTAGTATAACTGCAATTACAGCAATTACTATTGTTAAGTAAATAAGGACTATGTCTGACATTCGCTAAACCAACTGATATGGATTGTATCTATTGCTATTTATGCTTCTAATAGCAAATTCTTTCAATTCTTCATCAGAGACTGTTATAGCTCTATTCTCATCTTTCTTTCTGCTAACATATGAAGATGTCACAGCAGGTGAGCTCAATTTAATTTGTTTTGTTTTCTTCATAAAGTTCTTAACAGCATTGTCTTGATTATTAGTTGTGTCAGAAAGAGCTACTGTTTCAGGAACTATTGTTGGTGTAGAGCCAGTAGTAGTAGCAACAGCAGTATTAGCCTTTCCATTGCTATTCTTTCCAACTTCTGCTAATGACCTACCCAATTGAGCAGCTAAGCTATTTCCTTTGCCACCCTGTGCTCCTGATGCTAATCCAGAAAGAGTGTTGCTAGCCAATGTTCCAACACCTGGAATCATTCCAATCATTCCAAATGCGCCTCTTTGAATAGCAGCTCCTGCAACTTCATTTGAGTCCATAACTCCATTATTATTGCTGTCTGACCAATATGCACCATTCTTTGAAGCTATATTGTGTCCAATATTTGACATTCTCTGTCCAAATGTTACGTGCTCACCTGGATTGACAACCTGTTCACCAGACTTTGTTCTACCCTGATAGTTTACGCCACCAAATGCTTGATTGATGTTTGTTCCAAGGTTGTTGAACATATTTCCAATTCTTTCACCGAATGAAACTTTGCCATCACCATTCTTGTCTGCTTGCCTACCAGATGCAGTCAATCCATTTTCATCAGCACCACCAAAGAATGAGTTTGCTCTAGTAGCTAAATTAGAGAAGTGATTTGCTATAGCTTCACCAAAGGAAATCTTACCATCACCATTTCTATCACCAACTTTGCCATTTAGAGTTTTGCCATTCTCATCAACTCCTTTGATGTTTGTCTTTCTTTCAGATATAGTCAATAATCCTTTATTAGCTTTATTGGCTGCTTTAGCATCCATATCACCCACAGTTGTTTCAGCAGCAGGTGCAGCGCTATTAGCTTGTTCTTTGGAAGCAGCTGATTGAATTGAATGTTTTCCATTATTGTCTGTAGCTATCGAATATTTTCCATTAGCATCTTTGCCAATTGAGTAGCCATCTTGAAATGCTTGTCCTTGATTGCTGCTGCCACTGCTGCTACCACCACTACCACTGCTACCAGCTGTTGAAGCTGACATTGACTGTCCAGTTGCTGAATTAGTTGCTCCTCCAAATGAAGATCCATTTGAGTTAGCTCCAGTATTTCCATATCCAGCTGTTGATGTTGAATATCCTGATGCTGCCATTCCAGCAGATGCTGTTCCACCTTTAGCCATTATATCCTCACTACTATTGACCTACGTTGATTGCTGATTCTAACTGGCATAGCTCTATTCTGTGCCAATTCCTTTCTAAATTCAGCTATTGTCTCATTCTTTAAATCAATTGAAATATATTCATTTGCTATTCCATTCATTGACATTAAGAGACAAGCCAAATTGACCTCTAGCATTGTAAAGAGAGCATTTGTTGGATAATTCATCATAGTGTCAGGAACAAATGAGCTCAACCATAATTTGCCATCTTCATCTTCATAGAGACAACCATATAATGTCTCATCATCTGTCTTCAAGTCGTGTATTGTTCCCAGAGTTTTGTGTCCTGAACGTGCTTTAATGTTCCAAATTGTTTGAAATGTTTCAGAAACCACAATAATTGTGCCATCTTTATAGCTAACCATCATATAGGGATCATCTACTACAACTGAAACAATTGGATTTTCATCACCAACAACATAGTCATCTGACAAATCTTCATATACATCCTCTGGGTCATCTGGATTAACTACTCTGATATAGTCCTCACCATAGTCAATTATTCCTTCGTGATATTTCTTATTGATAGCTTGGAATGTGACAACAGTAGATGACTCATTTGTTGCAAAATCATAATAGAATTGGCCACCATTGGTTTTGTAATAGAATCCTTTCTCAGTCATTCTACCCCATTCTATTACTGTAGCTGGGTCCAAATATAATTCCTTTGACTCAGCAGGAACAGTTACTGTTTGTGGGTCTGGAATATAATGAATTGTTATAGGAGCTCTTTCATTGCCATAAAACTTCAATCTGCCATTTGCAATTTGGTATGTTCCAGCAATCTTCTCTTTGGGTGGACACCTAGGCACTTCTACATCATTGATAGTGACAGACTTTACAATATAAACTCCTTTAGGAATGTCATACCATCCATCATTTAATTCTGACAAATCATCTTCTGTAAATCTATAGTCTTTAACATAGAAGTCACTGTCAGACATAGCAATTTCTTGATAAGCTGTTCTATAGGCGTCATTCAATGCATTTGTGAGAGTCAAACTAGTCAAGAAATCAACATTGTAGACTCCTGCCTTTGTTTCAGCTCCATTCAATATTTCTGATGCTAATTTTGTAATCATATTAGTCCTCTTTGAATATAATAGTCAGTCTTTGGCTAAAGGCTGTTCTGGGTTAAATGGATTATGTTAACCATTATCTGGAACACCGTGTCAACGGTTTCCATTTCTGTTATTATATTATTTATAAATTTCATTATACCAGACTTGGTCAGCTTGCCTGACGGCACACGCCGAGTAGGGTATATGGGTCCATGATTAAATTTATATGAATTTTATATATAATATAATAACAGAAATGGAAACCGTTCCAGCAAGCTGGCCCGGTATTCCAGGTATTCCAACAGGTAGGAAAACATATCCCATTTACCAGTCCAAAACAGCTCGACGAATTAAAGTGGTTTCCATTTCTGTTATTGTATATGGGAGGCTAGCTTACATAGAAGAAATAGCAGTCAAATCCTGATATTGTTCTGCCAAATGTATAAATCTGTAGGTCTGTGGTTCCAGCTTTACATTTGTATATAGCATTCTGTGTTCCATTTGTCATATAGATGTCAGTTGATGGAGGAAATGGCAAATCAGCAAAATGAACAAATGAGCCACTTGAAATTGATCCAGATATTACCAGATTAATGACTCTAACTGGTCCAATTGAAAATGAGTTCTGTCTACTGCAAGCAGGAACTGTCTGTATTTTGAATGGAGTTACAGTTTCTTTATATTCTTTAACTGGAACATCTAGGGCCTGAATGTCTTGCCACAACAAATCAGACATATTGTTTATTCTGTCTGACAGCTCTGGTGTAAACAATCCAGATTGCCTATCTATTGATATCGTCATAGTATGTGTGTCCTCCAGCGCCTATTCCAGTCCTGTCTTTGACAATAGCTATTCTGTATGGCTGATAAATTGTTGCTTTATCCTCTAGAGTCTTTATGAACTTCAAAGTGTTTCCCTCTAGAGTTCCAACATATTCATAAACTCCATAATATTGTGCAAACACAGGAATAGCAGCTTCTGACTTTCTAGCAGTAAATATGGACTTTCCTTCTTTGATTTCACCATAGTATGATATTAAACCATATTCTTGAACTGTAGTAACTGGTTTGTATTCATTTACAATGTTCTTTATTGAGTCAAATGATGTGTTGAGAGCATTTACAACTCTCTTCTCTGTTTGTGGGTCTGAAACACTAAAATTTGCACTAGCCATTCAATCTCTCTCCTACAATCATTTGCAATGAGCAATGCCATACTTTCTCTGGAACATCTGTATAAGCATAAAATGACAATTGATGCTCATCCATTATGTCATTGTGAGACAACACAAACTGTCCATAACTGCCTAAAGATGCTGTTGGAGTAGTTTCATTGTCAACTCCAATAAACATTATTTCACCTAATATAGACTTTATGTTTAGTCTGAGAACAGGAGTTATGGAGCCTTGACGAATGTTGACAGAATAGAAGTCAAATGACAAACAGCTCCATTCATTGTAAGCTATGTCTTTAACATTGTCAACTATCTGGCTTCTGTAGCTTGAGACTCTATAGGTGCTGTTCAATAACTTCTGTCCCTGTGTAGTTTTAACAACATAGTCATCAAACATACCTTCAATTATGTCATTAACTTTATTAGCCTGCTTCTCAGCTTTGGCTTCTCCATTATTGTTCTGCATTTCATTCTTGTCAGCAAATATTGGATAAGCTCCTACATACTGAGGAGCAGCTAATTTAACAGGCTCTTTAAATTGCATATTAGTCTAATTTCTTTATAATTGTAGCCTTTACAACCTTGAATGCTGGACTATTCTCGTGGAATGCTCTCATAGCAAACTGTTTGCATTGCTCATCTGAAACTATTGAGCTTGATTGCTGTTCCATACCTCTATTCCAGTTGTCTTGGTCATAGTTAGCTTTGTCTGGGTCATAAACGCCTAAACCAATTGATTCAGTGTCTCTTTCAGGAGCTGACAATCCAGATGATATTGAGCCACCAGTTCCATATGTTGACACAGTTGAGCCTCTATTTGTTAGTCCACCTGATGACTGTGCTTGCTCATTTGCTCCTTCATTGGATTCATTTGGAGAAGCAAAGCTATTCAACAATCCTGTAAAACTCAATGTTCCCAAATTGCTAATAGCTGTATTTGTGTCAGCTGATGATGTAATTCCACTTGTAGAAGGAGCAGCTTTGCTAGTGTCAGGATTTTCAGCTCTAACAGATCCTAACATAGAATTTATATTAGCAATTGTTTCACCCATTTCTTTGTTTATATTGTTATAGGTGAGGTCCACTCCTTTCAAAACATTTGGATTTTGCTTTAGGTCCTCTCTAACCTCAGCTTTATACGGTTCATCTGCTGTTTTCTTTCTAGCTTCTTCTTTGAATTGTGCTTCAATGTCAGCTGGAGATGGACTATCTACACCACCTGATGTTATTTGTTCACCAAATGTTTGTCCATTGCTGCTGCTATCACTGCCACTGCCACTTGAAACAGATGTTCCACTACCTGTAGCATTGACTCCACTTCCAAATGAATTTGATGTCCAGCCACCAGCTCCACCTTGGTCACTATTGCTGAATCCAGATAGTCCACCACCAAATCCAATGCTCATTCCTGAAGCTGAGCTAGCTGCTGAATTTGCTGCTGATGCTCCTGTATTTCCTGCTGTGCTTCCTGCTGTATTGCTGCCTGATCCGCCTCTTGCTCCACCAGGTCCTGCCATTCCACCTGCCATAATTTATTCTCCTTTATAATATAGTAATTAGCTGCTCCCTTTGACAGGAGCAGCTTTATAATTAGCCAATATTTACTGATGATATGATGTTGTCGCCATCTTTCAAGTATAATGTGCTTGAAGCTGGGATGTCCTCAATTCTGATATTAGCCATACCAATGGTTGCTTCCCAACCACCAGCTACTGGTGTAACTTCAATTAAGCCTTCTTTCTTGTAGTTAGAGAAGTCTGTCTTTGCCCAGTCAGCTCCGTCATATTTCTCTCTCCACATTCTGATGTAGTCCATTGAAGTTGGCTTCCAGAAATATTGTGGCTCACCGAGATAGTCATCACCAGTTGGCTTAATATAGATGACGCCATAATATGTGTCTTGTTCAACCAAGTCAAGAGCATTGTTGAAATTTACATACAACATCGCTCCATATTTGCCACCAATAAATGAAGGTCCTCTTCTTCCATCACCTGAGAAGTATGACCAAGGTCCACCATCTGTTGCATTGTTGTAGCTATAGATTGCAAAGTGGCAGTTTCCATAGAACACACAAACATCTCTTGCTGCATTTGACAACATAATTCCAATGCCCTGTTGAGTTACAGCAACATATGGAACATTGCCTCTTACAGTCTGAGCGTATGACCAAGCAACATCACTACTGATGTTCAATGGTCTTGAGTAGCCACCAATAGTTGTTTCACCACTTCTTGCTGTGTTATCAAACCAGTGTATAGTAGTACCAGTTCCAAGGTCAACATATTGTAGAGCGCCATTTTCAGAAATAACCACAACTTGTGCTTGGCAAGGAGAGCCAGATGTTGACTCATACTGTGATTGGAACAACCACAAGTAATCCTTATCTTCTATTGGGTCATATGTCTTCACTGGAACTACTCCACCATATCCACTGTTGTTCCAAGGCAATGTTGCGTCAGACCAAGTTTTAGTAGACTTGTTGAAGCGGCTATACTGTGAAGCCATTGTATTATTAGCCAACCAAGCGTTTGTTGAGCCAAGGTCAGCACCCAATGTTGGGAAGAAGTATACATAGTCACCAAACTCAACATATGGGAAACCTTTGCAGCAAGGCCAACCATCAGCTGCAGCTGAACTGAAGTCAATAGCTGAACGATATACTGTGAATGGGTCAATTCCTTCTTCTTCGAAATTGTCGTGACAGTAAATATGATACATTAGGTCAGTTGAGTAGTCTTTAACACAGAAGATAACGTCTCCATTTGCCAACTCAATATAGTTTTCTTGAGCATTCTGAACAGTTGTGCCTAAAGCAACCTGAGTAACTGGGTCAGAAAGAACATATGAAGCAACTGTGCCGTTGTCTGATATTACCATAAATGTGTTAGAGGTGTTCTGTTGAGCAAACCAGTGTTTCTTACCAGCTCCAACTCCCTTGAATCCGTGCTTAACTCTCAATGGCAATGTGACTGGCTTGAATTTGTCCAATCCTTCAACATTGTTTGAGTCAAGACCAATAATGCCAGCTTTAACTGAGTCTGCATCAGTAGCGCTGTTGTTGATGAGCAACATTCTTGGCTTGCCTCTCAATGATTTGCCACCACAAGTGCGATAATCATAATAGCTTGTTGCTACTTGATAGATGCCATTTGAAACACCTGTTGAGTCTTCAACATACTTGCTGAATCTACCATTGTCAAACATTGTGATATAGCCAGCATATGTTGGGTTAGAGTGTGGCCAGTAAGCAACATTTGCTGTTTCTGGATAATCTGCCCACAATTCTGGGCTATATGTCAACCAATATTCAAAATCTGACTGGTTAGCTACAGCATTTCCTTTGTCCTCTCTTGGGTTGTTCATATTCAAAACGTTTCCGTTTCTATCAACTGACATCCAGAATGAGAATGAAGAAGCTGACTGGTTAGCTGTATTGTCAATTTTATAGTAAACATAATCCTTACATCTTCTATACCAACCATTGTCAAGGTTCTGCAATCCTTCAAGGTTCAACTGACATCTTGGCTGATAAGACCAAGCTCTGTCTGTTACAAGGTCAATTTGAGGATGCTTGAATTCAAGAGCTGCACCAGCAACTCCACTTGAAGCAGATGATGTAGACA
>Ga0256407_10014229_pt1 | contig 10508 bp, 11 predicted proteins | sample RumenRJG_04DNA_FD_193489 | JGI IMG/M metagenome (GOLD analysis project Ga0256407, IMG submission 193489) | Bovine rumen microbial communities from Lethbridge, Alberta, Canada - RJG_04 | ecosystem: Host-associated > Mammals > Digestive system > Stomach > Rumen | place: Canada: Alberta... | reverse complement strand
AATAATTATGATTAAACGCTTATAAGAAATATGAAGAAGTTTATTTTTACATTATTGACACTGTGCGTAAGCATAACCGTAGATGCACAGTCTTGGATAGTAGACACGATTGCGGGTGATGAACTCTTGGGTACGAAATCATGTATTGGCTATGCTTTTCAAGATGTTGAAAACGGTAAAGAATTCATTATCTATGACAATAACAATGAAGATTTCTATTTGTGCGTTGAATCAGAAGTATTTGATTTTGACGGTGGCGGTGCTTCAGGCGGTAAAATAGTCAGAGGCTTAGTCGGTATTTATGATGAAAACGGAAAACTGATTAAGAAGTATGAAAAATACTGTTTTGAATCCGTAGGGTCATTTTACAATAAAGTTCATTCCAACAAGTATTCTAATATGGGTGGCAACAATAAGAAGAACGCCAAGAACATTATTGAACATCTGAAAAAGGGCAAGGGTTCAGTCAGATTTGTTTTACCACTATATCAAAGTTTTCAGTTTGACTTTACTGTTCCATGTATGAATAATGACAAATAGCACGTGACGATAGTTTTGCTAAGGAATATAGCAGTCATCTAACGATTGCATGTTTATTATTTCGGGGACAGAAGGTATATCATTCCCTAAATAAAAGAGGATGCTCATATGGGCATCCTCTTGTGTGGTAGCGGGACTGAGAATTGAACTCAGGACCTCCGGGTTATGAATCCGACGCTCTAACCATCTGAGCTATCCCGCCATTTCCACTTAATTTGTGTGCAATCGAGCGTTGTCTCCCGAATTGCGAGTGCAAAGGTACTGCTTTTTTCTGAACTGCCAAACAAAAAACGTCATTTTTTGCGAAAAAAGTACATTTTTTTGTTCGTTGAGGCCAAAAGTCAAGGATTTCGGGCTAACATGGCTGTGATTTGTGCATCCAATTCTGCTTCTGACACCAAACCGATAGAAGCATCAACCACACCGGCAGTAGTGATGAAGAATAGGGTAGGGATTGACTCTACTTGAAAAGCTTGGGCCAGTTCGGGATTCTCATCCACATCAATGCGCATGAACGTGATGCGCCCCTCGTATTTCTTCTCCAATCGCTCAAGCACCGGGGCGAGTTCTTTGCATGGTCCGCACCAGGTGGCATAGAAGTCCACAACTGTCGGCCCCGTGACAGGAATCAAATCTTGAGGGATGGGCGCCACCTTATCGATGGCAGCACGATTGGCAGCTAAGGTCTGTTCATTTGTTGTCTCGGGCGTGACGTGTCGGTCGGGCTTCTTGTTGCAGCTGGCTAAAATCGAAGCCACTAGAATTGAAACAAATATAAGTCTATTCATATTAATTGTATAGAGCAACATTTTTAAAGTGTTACTTGAATTCTCCTCGACCTTGACGCGTCACCTCAGGCTCGCTGCCAGTGCAGTCGATCACAGTTGATGGGATGATGGATCCACGTCCGGCATCAATGACAATGTCAACCATGTTGTCAAGTGCTTCGGCAATCAGACCTGGTTCACATCGATAGTCTTCATCTTGGCCTGGAACCGAAGTTGTGAGGATGGGGTGGCCCAGTGCTCGCACTATGCTCAATGCAATCTCATTGTCTGGAATGCGAATGCCCACTGTGCGTCGCCCTTTGAAGGCCTTGGGCAGTTTGCTCATGGCAGGGAAGATGAAGGTGAACGGGCCAGGCAGGTTTGATTTCATCAGACGGAACTGTGTGTTATCAAACTTTGCATACTGCGACACCTCCGAAATGTCGGCACAAATGATTGACAAGTTTGTCTTGGCTGACTTCATCTCTTTCATAGCACAAATGCGCTCGATTGCATGGTTGTTCATTGCGTCACAACCCAACGCGTAAACGGTATCGGTAGGGTAGACGATGATGCCTCCATCGCCGAGACACTCAACCACCTCGGCAATGTGGCGCTCGTTGATGCTATTTGGCATCATTTCAAGTAATCTAGCCATAACTATCTGAATTATTGGTTTTTAACGATTAATGAGGAGATATTTGTTGCTTCTGCATATCGCTCGAGCAAGTCCACCATCCAGTCAATAGCTTGACTTAGAGGCATTTCCTCGGCAAAAGAGTTAATGCAAATCTGCACATGAGTGGTGTCGAGGGTGAACTTCGTGCGCTCTTCATCGCTAGTCGGTGTGGCAATGCCGCCTAAGGCATCGCGATAGACTGGCATCCCCTCGATGTTGAGTTCGCCACGTCCTATGCCATGATATAACTCACCGGCGCGTCCGACACCCATTTCAATGACCGGGCCGACAATCTTGTCGGCGTCAAGTCCACTGATAGGATATCCACTGCTCATCGACACCAGATTCACCACATCGATGAGTGTAGTGAGCCGATAGAGTCCTAATCCCCGAATTACCCGTCGGCACAGTTGTTCGCTAGCCACACGATAGCGTCCGGGATCTTTACCCAATGCCTTGTAGAGCCGACGTGTGGCGGCTATGGCAGGTCGTTGGTTGATTTCGAGCAGCTGAAACCGACTGCTGATACGTGAGGCTTCGTTCTGGATTTCGGCCCACAATTCATCGCATGTCTCGCCGTTGGACACTTGTGCAGTCACCACACCAACTTGGAAGCCAGGACAGTGCTTGATAATCTCTTCGCTAAATCTAATATCAGTCATTTTTTTACTTTGTCAGTGCAAAGGTACTATTTTTCTCTAAAATGTGTGTAAGTGAACAGGCAAATTGTTACAAATATTCGAATCTCGATGAGTTTAGTGGTTAGAAGCATATCTGTTAGATCCCGCAAGTGAATCATAATTGATATTATGTTAAATAAACGAACGCCTTTTTACTCAATCCCCCTATTGAGCAATACATGAATCATACAACTACACAAATTATAATTATCATAATCGTTGAGGAAAAGGTATTTAATTTGTTGTTCATTCTGATTTATTTCGTAATTTTGCATCCACATATTAATGATAGGCAAAATGAAAAAAAGTTTACTGCTACTCATGTTGCTGATTTGTAGCAATATAGCAGCACAAAATTCAAATGAGGTAAAGCTCTCGGATGATTGCTCTGATTTTGTGAGGGTTACTGATGTCGTTCCAGATGTCATACTTGAAATCCGCTACTTCAGTACCTATAACTTTGTAGGCACTCGCGTCGATGGTTATGAGATGCCAGATGCATGGCTGACGCGTGAGGCTGCGGATAGCTTGAAAGCCGTCAGTGATGACGTTAAGGCCATGGGCTATCGACTCAAGATATACGATGCCTACCGTCCTCAACAGGCTGTTGACCATTTTGTTAGATGGTCAAAGGATTTGTCAGACACCTTGATGAAACAGTATTTTTATCCCAATATTGCAAAATCTGAGATTTTCCCTCGGGGCTATGTGGCCGTCCGCTCGGGCCACTCTCGTGGCTCGACGGTTGACCTCACCCTGTTTGACATGACCTCTGAGAAGGAATTGGACATGGGTGGAACCTTTGACTTCTTCGGCGTCGAGTCACATCCTAGTTACATTGAAGGCCTGACCAACCGTCAGTATCTCAATCGCAGGATATTGCGCGATGCAATGATGCGGCATGGATTTGAGCCGATTACGGAAGAATGGTGGCACTTCAGACTGAGTAAAGAGCCCTATCCTAACACCTATTTCACTTTTCCGGTGCGATAAATACCTACCGATAGATGAATGTGACCATCCGGCAAACGTGGGAACGGTTCAGGGCTTGGCAGTTGGCTCCATTTGCCAATGAGCTCAAAACCGCAGAGCGTCAGTTGTGCTCGAACTGTGGAAGGGAGTTTGTGGGCAACTATTGTCCCTACTGTTCACAGAGGGCCGGTCTGGGACGTGTCAACTGGCAGTCGGTGCGGCAGTCGGTGGGCGAAGTGTGGGGCATGGGCAACCGTTCGATGAGCCACAGCCTGTTGCAGTTGTTCTTCAGGCCAGGCTACTTCATCCGCGACTACATTAGCGGCAAGCGGCAAGTGAGTTTTCCACCGGTCAAAATGCTGCTCATCATCGCGCTGGTTGCATCGGCTGCAATACACTATTGGGGTGCCAAGACTGTGAGCACATCTGCAGACTTTTCTGAATTAGGCAAGTCGAACGCTTTTGTTGATTTTGCGATGTGGGCCGACACTAACAAGGGTTGGGGCATGCTCGCCATCATGTCGATGATGGTTTTACCCACATGGTTGTTGTTCCGCCATGCGCCTGGTTACAACCGACACACCGTGCCCGAGGGTTTCTTTATACAGGTTTTCATGGGCATTTTGCTCGTCATCTTCCTTACGCTGGACAGTTTCGGAGTGCCTCTAGTTATGTGGTTGTCTGTAGCCTATTATTTCATTACTTATCACCAGTTGTTTGGCTATGGCTGGTGGCCTACAACATGGCGTACGCTGCTTTGCTGGTATGGTGCTGTGATGGTGGGCATCACAATTGCCGCGATATATGAGGTTCTGGTACGAGCCAAGAGTGACCTGCTTCGCCTCATAACCGAAATGGCTGTGACCGCGATGGTCATGCTTCTCTTTATTGTCGTTCCACTCGGTCTGGGCTTCCTCGTCGGCCACTTCAGTGAGCGACGGCGCCGTCAATCTATTATTGCAAAGACTAAAACAATAGAATATGTTCAAGAAGATTGTATTGACAACAATGATGCTTGTGTCGGCAGTGCTGATGCAAGCGCAGAGACTACAGGTGATTGATAGCGATGGCAATCCCATTGCCTATGTGTGTGTCACCAACGAGCGAGGTGCCCTCGTGGGGTCAACTGACACCGAGGGGTGGCTAGAAGACGCCAAGGGCAATGCAGTGCTCAATCTGTCGCACATTGCATTCGAGGACATGACTATCCGTCTGGCCGACGTCGTCGATAGCCGTGTCGTGATGAAGGATGTCGACTTCAACCTGCCCGACATCGAGGTCAAGCCCAAGGAACTGGCCTACGTACAGACCTATTATCGATTGATTTACTTCGATGATGACGGCCCCATCTACTATCGCGGTGGTGTAATTGATAACACCTATGAGTTTGCCAAAGAGAAGACGCAGTCCAAGACCCGCAGTCTATCGAGAGGCGAAAACGGACTCATCCGTTTTCTTATCAGCACTCTTGTCGGCCGATACATTGACAAACTGGGACAAATCCAAAAAGAGTCGACCTATCAGCGTTTGCTCAGATATCAGACCGAGGGGAAATTGTCTATAGCCGAAGATGTTGCAGGTCGCCAGATAGTGAGTGACACCGTCAGTGTGCTGGGCTATATTGACACCGACACCATTGCCAGACAGAGGACCACATCGTTTAATATGTGGGCCTACAACGACCATGTCAAAGCCACCAAGGAAGCAGCCAAGGCTGCCGCTAAAGGCAAACAACCCAAAGAGAAAAAGGATAAAAGCATGACCGAAGATCTATACTATGAGGTCTATCGCATTGATAGTGAGGGCCGCTCGCGCATTGATGACTTTGTGATGCGCCAACTGCAAGTGATCGGGCAACATGAATCGAACGGCAATCAGTTCATGATTTTGCTGCAGGCCTATACTACCGATCGCGACTATGTCGATAAGAAAGAATACAAGCAACTGCGCAAGGACAACAAGGTGGATATGGAAATTCGCGAACTCAAGCAGTTTGAACAAGCCCACAATATCCCTGCTTTGGCACCCAATGTCCAGATGCAGATTGACAAACTCTTTGAGAAGGAACTGAACAAGTAACAATTAGTTGACATCTAACTAGTTGAGCTCTCTTCACGCACCCCTACCCTTCCCACCTTTCGTTCTCGTTTTACAATACGCCTCCCGAGATTGATATTAAAAAATGTTAATTAGCGGCCATTTTTTCGTTAAAATTGCTATTTTTGCGGCATAAAGATTGTAAAAAGTCTTATTAGGCGTTAATTCTATAGGGAAACTTACTTTATGGCAAACATTGTGAAAAACCGTCTTTTGTGGACGGCCTTGCTCCTTGCTATTGGCGTAATGCCAGTGAGAGCTGATGACATCCAATCAGAATCGACCGTCGATGAGCTTGTTTCGATTGATGAAACCGCCATTGACTCGGTTGCGACCGTGCAAGTTGCAACTGACACTGCTTCATTGGCCTATCAGCCTCATCATGGCATGGACTGGCGTATGTTCAAGTCGGTGACCAATCCTGCTACCAAACCTTATACATTCATGCAGGATCAGACGTGGGTTGGCATTCCTGTTTTCTTGGCTGGACTTATAGCCAAGAGTGAGAAATCGGCTTTCCGACAGGACTATAATAATCCCAACACCCGCATTCGACTGATCAAATATAACTTTCACAACGAGATTGACAACTATACGCAATATGTGCCATTGGCATTGACTATCGGACTGCATTTGGGTGGCGTTGAAGGGCGCTCTGACTGGCCTCGTTTTTGGGCCTCGGCTGCAGCGTCGTCGGCCATCATGGCAGGCATTGTCAATGGAGTGAAATATACCGCCAGCGAGATACGTCCTGATGGGTCCACTCGCAACTCATGGCCCTCGGGTCACACCGCCACAGCCTTCATGGCAGCCACCATCCTGCACAAAGAGTATGGATTGACTCGCTCACCATGGTACTCGGTGGGTGCATACTCGCTAGCTACAGCCACAGGTGTGATGCGTGTGCTCAACAACCGGCACTGGATCAGTGATGTGCTGTCGGGTGCTGGCATTGGTATCCTGTCGGTCGAACTAGGTTATGGTTTGATGGATCTGTTGTTCAAGGGACGTGGTCTATTGCGCAATGACATCAGCACATTTCCCGACCTGCGCAACAATCCTTCGTTTTTCGCCATCGAAATGGGTGTCGGATTCGGCAACAAGAATTTGACGCTGCCTGCGTTTGATTTCAATTTGCCCTCTGAAATATTTGACGATGAACAAGATGAGGAAGACTTCGACACAGGCCCGATGGAGCTTAAGTTCAGGGCGGCTACAGCTGTGGGTGTCGAGGGTGCCTATTTTATCAATCCCTATGTGGGCTTTGGTGGTCGATTGCGCGTTAAAAGCACGCCCATCAAGGGGTGGAGTGCCGTGAGCACTCGAGAACAGAATGATCTGTACGAGTTCATGGATCTGCCCGAAATGCAAAACAGTATAACGAACATGGAACTCACCATCGAGAGTGACCACATCACCGAGTTTGCTGCTGATTTGGGTGTCTACTTTAGTTTACCTTTGTCATCACGGTTCGCCCTGGGCACTAAGGCACTTGTGGGTCGCAGTGTGATGGATGACATCGAGATCAAGGCTGAATCTTCGGGTACGGAAATGGAGTTTAACTTCATGGGTATGATGGAGGATGACTCTGCTCCCATGTTTCTAACTACCGATCGCAAGGTCGACAACTACAGCTGGCGCTACTTGAGTATCAGCGCATCAAACTCGATGAAGTTTGGCACAGGACTATCGTTGACATACGCTCACAAGAATTCATTCTCATGGCGTGTTTTCCTCGACTATGACTACGCTCGCAAGACTTTCAAGGCTGCCTACAATCCAATGGGCTTCATGGATGCTTTCTGTCCAGCGATGGTCGATTTTGCGAAGATATTGGACTGGAATATGACGGCCGATGCAGTTTCGAGCGTCAAGAAGTCGCTTCACCAGTGGGTACTGGGTGGGGCGTTGTGCGTTTCGTTTTGACAAAATCACTTAAATGAACATATATGAATAAGTCTTTTTTAACCCTATTTCTCTGTGCCACAATTCCTATCTGCTCGTTGGCTCAGAATAGTTACCTGGCCGAGAAACCATTCGATGGCGAGTACAAGAATGAGATTTCGGGCTATGTGATGGGTGGCTCCAATGTGGTTACCGATGCCTTCGGTGGTCTGGCAGCCTTCTACGACCGTCATCTCACTTCCCGATGGCATGTGGGTGGTGCAGCACAGGTGCAGTTTGGCAAACAACTCTATTCGGTCGATGCCCATGGTGGATATCGTCTGCCGGTCAAGTATGGTAATATCTACTTTGATGGCCGTGTTATGTTGAATCGCTATTCCAAATATGGTTTCACCGAGTTTGCTTTCAACCTGTCGGCTACTTGGGAGTCTGCCTATTTCGACATGCGCCTTGGTGAGTCATACATCCACTTTCACAATAATACGTGGGAACAGGGCTGGGGCTACACTGAGCCATTGACCTTGACCTTCGGCTTGGGTGCCAACATTCGACACCGCAAAAATCCGTGGAACATCGGTCTGTTTTTCCGCAACTATGATGACTTCTACTACGAGAACTGGAACATCAACTGGGGGTTGCGGTGGTATGCCAAGATTAATCAGCAGATTCGTCTGTTCGGCGAGTTCAATATTCGTCCAGCAGGCAGCATCAGCCAGTTGGCCAGCCGATATGAGACATCAGTTAAGTTAGGTTTGAAGTATAAAATGTAATCATCATGAAGACAAGAATAATCTGGATTGCCCTCGCGGCAACATTATCCCTGACCCAAACATCATGCGAGAAAGTTAGCCCGCAGGGCGTACTCATGGCAGGAACCGGTGTTGAAGACCGTGTCGAGATGTCACAGCTCTACTACAAACAATATCTCCAAGATGCCGCCAATGACTTCCATGTGGGCGAGAACGGCTACTCATTTATTGTGGGAGGTGACAGTCACTTGACTACCGACCCAGGGCGCATGGACGAGATGTTTGCTTTAGGCTTAGAGCATAACGACTTGATGTACTGTCATTTGGGCGATATTGCCGATACCAAGGCAGCCTACTACATTACTTTAGACTCGCTCATTGCTAAAGCCAAGGAGCGCTATGTTGTCAAGAACTACGAACTCAATGACTATGGTCGGTGGCAACGCAAAGATGAACCAGGCGATCCTATCGGTTTCACTTATGATGAAATACGCTTTCCATTCTTCCCGGTTGTGGGCAACCACGATCTGACCCACAATGGTTGGGGCATGTGGAGCAACATCTTCCACTCGTCATTCTATGAGTTCGATGTCTGGGTGGGCTATGACGATGAGGGCTACCCCATTGGTGACCATTTCATCTTTCTGGATACGGCTAGCGGAACTCTGGGCAAACTGCAGGTCAACTTGATTGAGCAAGGTCTGCTTGACGGTGACTACGATCGCATCTATCGCAATACGTTCGTGTTCAGCCACACCAACATCTTCAGGCCTTCATCATGGCAGTTCGCTTCGACCTTCCCGCGTGAGGAAACCTACTTCCTTCTCATCCAGTTTGAGAAGTGGAATACAAGCATCGTGTTTTGTGGTCATGTCCATGCATGGGAAGAGCGAGAGTATAACTGGGTGACTTACCTCACCCTCGACTCGATGAGTGAGCGTAACAGTCCCAATCCTGGCGACTATCTGGTCCGTGTCAATGTCGCCAAAGATGGCATGATCACCTGGGAGCGTGTTCGCATGAACTACGTCGCCAAAAAGTAGAGTGTCAATATTTAGACACTGAAATCTATTAATGGGTTGATGTCACCAACATCAACCTATTTTTGTTTTCTCGATGCTGAAAGATTGGCTGCATGAATAGTCATTTGCCCTCAAGAACCGGTTGTTCATCATTGGTGTAGAAAAAATCTTAGTTAAAAAAAGACCTATCCATTCGATGCCATCACTCGTCTCAAGCCGATGGCGACCGAAGTTCAAGTATTGAAAAATGGTCCTAGAAGAATTGAATCGGATTTTGCCCCATTCGTTGACGGTGGCATCTCGCCATGGTTTGAAGTGTTTCCCTTAAATTTGCCCACTGGAGACCCGATTGTCACAGGAATCAATGATGTTGAGACGAATCGTGGTGATGCGATTATCCGCTATATTGATGCCATGGGGCACTGCAGCGTGCAGCCGTTCAAGGGATTCAACATCGTTGTCATTCAGCAAGGTGGACAAAGGCGGGTGCAAAAAGTAATCAAGCAATAAGTCTAACAACGACAGTTCAGAAGGTAAAGTGCAACGCCAGGCGTAGGCCACCACGGTCAACGCCTGGTGTGTCTCTATAGGTCAGTCGCCACACATAGTCCAGTCGCAAGAATGTGAGAATGTTGTCCAATCCCACGCCAATCTCCATATAGGGCTTACTGCCCATCTTCTGGCACCGCGTGTCGGACGGGAAAAGGAACACATCGCTGCTATGGGCAGGATTGTTGCGGTCGCTCAGGCTGCCCCAAAGGCCACGGAAGGTGAACACTTCGCGCAACTTCAGGTACTTGATGAGCGGAATGCGATTGAGCAACGCACCGTTGGCCCAATAGGTCAAGTCCCACGACAGGTACTGGTCGTTGGCAAACTCCATCACATCCATCAGCGCATAACTCTCGTCCTGAATGGTGTATGACAGGTTGGCGTTGGGGAGCAACAGGTCGGGATAAGGCACCTTGCTCCAAATCTTGCCGCCCTTGAGAATCACGTCGGTGTAACCGAATGCCGAGAACCAGAATCGCTTCTGCAAGCCGATTTCGGTCTTGTTAATCTCATACAGGCTGCCCATGAATCCCTTGGGCATATAG
>Ga0256407_10014227_pt1 | contig 10512 bp, 10 predicted proteins | sample RumenRJG_04DNA_FD_193489 | JGI IMG/M metagenome (GOLD analysis project Ga0256407, IMG submission 193489) | Bovine rumen microbial communities from Lethbridge, Alberta, Canada - RJG_04 | ecosystem: Host-associated > Mammals > Digestive system > Stomach > Rumen | place: Canada: Alberta... | reverse complement strand
TTCAAGGCTCTGTTCCAACTCATCTCGGACATGGCTCCCAAGGATGACTTTATCGGAAGACTCTTATCAGAGAACGACTAATATTTAGTCGTTCCGAACCATCATGTCAAAAAGACTGAGTAGTTACGAATCAGTTTCATCCATCGGCTGCTCGACCTGATATCGCCCCGCATTTGTGCCGTCTGCGGTCGTCGCCTCGCTGTTACGGAAGATATTGTCTGTGCCAGTTGCAACCTGCATCTGCCCCGCACCGGTTTCTCCGTCGATGCCTACGACAACGAGATGGCCCGTCTGTTCTGGGTGCTGCTGCCCATCGAGCGGGCCGCAGCCCTCATCTACAACCAGCCTCACTCTCAGGCCGCAGCTATGATTTACGACATGAAATACCACAACCAGCCCGAGACAGCAGAACTGATGGGCAGCATGATGGCCGACGAGATGATGGGCGACGGTTTCTTCGATGGCATCGACCTGCTCATTCCAGTTCCGCTTACCCGAAAACGCGAGCGGCAACGGGGCTACAACCAGAGCTACGAGATGGCCAAGGGCATCAGCGAGAAAACGGGGATACCCATTGCCAGCGACGTGGTGCAACGTGTGAGTTTCACTGAGAGTCAGACACATAAGAACCGGTACGAGCGGCAGGAGAACGTGAAAGGTTCCTTCCGGCTGACAAACGGTACGAGAATCAGCGGCAAGCATGTGATGCTGGTAGACGATGTGGTGACCACGGGCGCCACCATCATTGCCTGCGGCCAGGAACTGGTGAAGGCCGGAAACGTGAAGATAAGCGTTGTCTGCCTCGGTTTCTCGAAGGAATAAGCCTGCATACGGCGGCGAAAGCAAAAAAAACAAAATATTTCGCATTTCTTAACGGTAAAATAGCAGAAAAACCGTAACTTTGCACTTTCACATTGATAAACAACTGAGAATATGGATACACTGAAAAAAGCATTCGCAGCCAAGCTGTTGAGAATCAAAGCCATTAAACTGCAACCCAACAACCCCTTCACATGGGCTTCGGGATGGAAGTCGCCGTTCTATTGCGACAACCGCAAGACCCTCTCGTACCCCGAGTTGCGCAACTACGTGAAACTGGAAATCGTGCATGCCGTGCTCGAGAAATTCCCCGAGGTGGAGGCGATTGCCGGTGTGGCCACAGGTGCCATCCCGCAGGGTGCGCTGGTGGCCGACGCCCTGAACCTGCCTTTCGTGTATGTACGCTCGAAACCCAAGGACCACGGACTGGAGAACCTCATCGAGGGCGAACTGAAACCCGGCATGAAGGTGGTGGTGATTGAGGACCTGATATCGACTGGCGGCAGCAGTCTGAAGGCTGTGGAGGCCATCCGCAACAACGCCTGCGAGGTGATTGGCATGGTGGCCAGCTACACCTACGGCTTCCCGGTGGCCAAGAAGGCTTTCAAAGAGGCAAACGTGGAACTGGTGACCCTAACCGACTACGAGCATGTGGTGGCCGAGGCACTGGAGACGGGATACATCTCCGACAGCGACGTGGAGCTGCTGAACGAGTGGCGCAAAGACCCGGCACACTGGGAGAATTGAACATGGAGGACTAAATCATGAGCATGACAAAATTCGAGAGCAGCATACGGCAGATTATGTACCCGCAACAGGCGGTGTACAACATGCTGAGCGACTTGAGCAACATTGAGCGGGTGAAAGACCACCTGCCCGAGGACAAGGTGCAAGACCTGACGTTCGACACCGACAGCGTGAGCATCAGTGTGGCACCCGTTGGACAGATAGCCCTGCGCATCATCGACCGAGAGGAACCGAAGACCATTAAGTTTGAGACGGCACAGAGTCCGGTGCCCTTCAACCTGTGGATTCAGCTGCTGCCCGTCACCGAGACGACCAGCAAGATGAAGCTCACCATCAAGGCCGAACTGAACCCCTTCATCAAGGGTATGGTGTCGAAGCCACTGCAGGAAGGACTGGAGAAAATCGCCGATATGCTGACGATGATACAATATGAATAACAGCTGACGGGGGCTGGCACTTGTTGCGCCGCCCCCGACAGAACACAAAAACAAAAAAAAGATACAGGATGGCTAACAAACTTTGGGCAAAGAATTTTGAGATCAACCAAGAGATCGAGCGGTTCACTGTGGGCCGCGACCGCGAGATGGACCTCTATCTGGCGAAGTACGACGTGCTGGGCTCGATGGCACACATCACCATGCTCGAGAGCATCGGACTGCTGGAGGCCGACGAGCTGAAGCAGTTGCTGGCCGAGCTGCGCAACATCTACGACATCTGCGAGCGCGGTGAGTTCTGCATCGAGGACGACATCGAGGACGTGCACTCGCAGGTGGAGCTGATGCTGACCCGCAAGTTGGGCGACATGGGCAAGAAGATCCACTCGGGCCGCTCGCGCAACGACCAGGTGCTGGTCGACCTGAAGTTGTTCTGCCGCCACGAGCTCAAAGAGATAGCCGAGGGTGTGAAGGTGCTCTTCGACGAACTGATACAGAAGAGCAACCGCTATAAAGACGTGCTCATGCCGGGCTACACCCACCTGCAGGTGGCCATGCCCAGCTCGTTCGGACTGTGGTTCGGTGCCTATGCCGAGAGCCTCGCCGACGACATGCTGTTCCTGCAGGCTGCCTACCGCATGACCAACCGCAACCCGCTGGGCTCGGCAGCCGGCTACGGCTCGTCGTTCCCGCTGAACCGCACCATGACCACCGAGTTGCTGGGCTTCGACTCGATGAACTACAATGTGGTGTATGCGCAGATGGGACGCGGGAAGATGGAGCGCAACGTGGCCTTCGCCATGGCCACCATCGCGGGAACATTGGCGAAGATGGCTTTCGACGCCTGTCTGTTCAACTCGCAAAACTTCTCGTTCGTGCGACTGCCCAAGGAATGCACCACGGGCAGCAGCATCATGCCCCACAAGAAGAACCCCGATGTGTTTGAGCTGATACGAGCCAAGTCGAACAAGATACAGAGTCTGCCGCAGCAGGTGATGCTCATCATGAACAACCTGCCCGTGGGCTACTTCCGCGACCTGCAAATCATCAAGGAGGTGTTCCTGCCGGCTTTCGACGAACTGAAGGACTGCCTGCAGATGACGGCCTACATTATTAATAAGATGGAGGTGGACGAGCACATCCTCGACAATCCCATGTACGACCCCATCTTCTCGGTGGAGGAGGTGAACCGCCTGGCCGCCAACGGCATGCCCTTCCGCGACGCCTACAAGAAAGTGGGTCTCGACATCGAGGCGGGCAACTTCACGCCCGACAAGCATATCCACCACACCCACGAGGGCAGCATCGGCAACTTGTGCAACGACCAGATTGTGGCACTGATGGAAGAAACGCTCGGCGGATTCCACTTCGAGCGCATGACAGAGGCCGAAAAGAAACTTCTGAAGAGGGGAGAATAAAACACAAAGAGGCTGGGAAATGAGGAAATCAACAGAAAGCATCCGAAGGAAAGTACAGCGGCTGATGTCCATGCCAGGCAACGGCCGTTGCCTGCTCACGGCACTGCTGTTTTCTGCCGCGCTACTATTCTCGTGCGACGCCGATAACGAATATGATACCGACCACCGTTGTTTCTTCACGTTCGACACCAGCCTCCACATCACCAGTTTCATTCAGAACGCCCTCAACCCTCTGGCCCCCGGCATCTTCGTATGGGTGTACACCTCGCAGAAAAGCGGCGTGATGGTGGTCAACGCACAACTGAACGACGGCAAAACCAGCAGTGCCGACAACATCACCTCGGCCAAGGAAAACTACACCACCTATATTCTGGGCATGAACAATGGACTGTTCATCGGCTACAGCAGTCTGGGCAACGGCCTTTTTGCCTTCGACCGCCAGTGCCCCAACTGCGTGAGCGACTACAACCTATATAAATATCCGCTCACATGGGCCAACAACGGACAGTGGGTGAGGTGCGGACAGTGCCAGCGCACCTACGACCTGAACAATTTTGGTGTGATTATTGACGGAGAGAAAGGCAAGAAGCTCATCCGCTATCAGGCCAACTACAACGGCACAGTGCTGACTGTACGCAACTAAATGTTTAAATTGTGTAAATTCCTTTGGCAGTTCCGATAAATAGCCGTATCTTTGCACAACTTTTAGCCGCGATGGTGGAATGGTAGACACGAGGGACTTAAAATCCCTTGGCCAGGAATGGCTGTGCGGGTTCGAGTCCCGCTCGCGGCACATCCAAAAGAAAATCATTAAATCATTATGCGAAAAAATCTTATTTTATCTCTTTCGGCATTGTCTATTCTTGCACTGACTTCTTGTTCTAAACTCGGTGCACTCTCTGCCGACAATTTCGTAGTTACTCCCAACCCTCTTGAGACTCAGGCCGGACAGGTTCCCGCTACTATCAACGGAACATTCCCCGAGAAGTACATGAAGAAGAAGGCCGTCGTGACCGTTACCCCAGAGCTCCGCTATGGCAATGGCCAGGTGACAAGAGCCGCCGGTACCACTTTCCAGGGTGAGAAAGTACAGGGCAACGACCAGACAGTATCTTACAAGATGGGCGGTCACTACACCATGAAGGCCACCTTCCCGTATGTAGACGCCATGCAGAAGAGCGATATGTATCTCACCTTCAACGCCCGCATCGGCAAGCGCACTGTCGAGGTGCCTGCCGTGAAAGTGGCCAATGGTGTGATTGCTACTTCTGAGCTGTATAAGAAGACCATGATGAATGCAGGTGCCTGCATTGCCCCCGACACCTTCCAGCGCGTGAACGCCAAGAAGCAGGAGGCTAATGTGAAGTTCCTCATCAATCAGGCTAACCTCCGCAAGAGCGAGCTGAAAAACAACTCAGTGGCTGAGTTCGTCAACCTGCTCAAGCGCATCAACGCCGACAAGGAAGGACTGGCCATCAAGAATGTGGAGGTGCAGGCTTATGCATCGCCCGAGGGTGGCTTCGCCTACAACGACAAACTGGCCAGCAAGCGTCAGAACGTGTCGGAGGACTACGTGAAGAAGACCCTGAAGGAGACCAAGGTTGACGCCGACATCGACGCCAAGTACACCGCCCAGGACTGGGAAGGCTTCCAGCAGTTGGTACAGGCCAGCAACATCCAGGACAAGGATGTCATCCTGCGCGTTCTCTCTATGTATAAGGATCCCCAGGAGCGCGAGCAGCAGATTCGCAACATGAGCGCCGGCTTCCGCGAGCTGGCCGACGGCATCCTGCCCGAGTTGCGCCGCAGCCGCATGATCATCAACTACGAGACCATCGGTCGTAGCGACGAGCAGATCAAGGCCCAGCTGGCTGCCGATCCCTCGAAGCTGAGCGCCGACGAGATTCTCTATGCCGCCTCGCTGACCGACGACGAGAAGGTGAAGGAGGATATCTACAAGACTGCCGCCAAGCAGTATCCCGCCGACTACCGCGCCCTGAGCAACATCGCAGCGCTGGAGTTCAACAAGGGTAATGTGGGCGAGGCCAGAAACTACATCCAGAGAGCATTCAACGTGAGCAGCAAGGCTCCCGAGGCCAATGCCAACCTCGCACTAATGGCCCTGCAGAGCGGCGACATCAAGAAAGCTACCGACTACGTGTCGAAGGCTACGGGTGCCAACGGTCTGGACCAGGTATTGGGCAACTTGGAGATTGCAAAGGGCAACTATGCACAGGCAGAGCAGTACTTTAAGGACTCAAACAACAACAGTGCAGCCCTGGCCAACATCCTGAACAAGAACTACGCTCAGGCTTCTGTCGCACTGAAGTATGCGAAGGAAGACGCCATGACCAACTACCTGCAGGCCATTCTGAATGCCCGTCAGGGTAAGAATGCCGAGGCAGCCCAGTGGTTGCAGAAGGCTCTCAAGCTCGACTCGTCGCTGAAGGCTTATGCCAACAACGACCTGGAGCTCCTGAACGTCAACAAATAAACCGTACACTCGGTGACGGGTGCAAAGTGATGGGTGCTGATGATCGACGCTCTTTCCCAGAGCCATCATCGCCACCCATCATTTTCCGTCCATCACTCACCAACTAACACCCTCCCCCATGAAGCGATACTTTTATTTCATATTACTCACCCTGGTTCTGGTTGCTTGTGGAACAGACGGCAGTCACTTCAAAATTGAAGGCCGTTTCCTCAACCTGAACCAGGGCGAGTTTTATGTATATAGCCTCGACGGGGAGTCTGCCCAACTCGATACCATTAAAATCAATGGCGGCCGGTTCAGCAAGAAAATCGACTGCGAAAAGCCGCAAACCTTCATGCTGGTGTTCCCCAACTTCTCCGAACAGCCTCTGTTTGCCGTGCCCGGCAAGTCGGTCGACGTGAAGGCCGATGCCTCGCACCTGAAGGAGATGGAGGTGAAGGGAACCAGCGACAACGAGTTGATGACCAGCTTCCGCAAGAAGATTGCCAATGCCTCGCCCATAGAGGCCACGAAGACGGCAGCTATGTTCATCAACGACAACCCCAAAACGCCTGTGGCCGTCTATCTCTTGCGCCGCTACTACCTGCAAAACGTGACGCCCAACTACGCCGAAGCGCAGAAACTGGTCGAGACTCTGCTGAAAAAACAACCTGAGAACGGACAGCTCATCAACATGAAGAAAGCCATCTTGTCGCTTCGGAACAGTGCTGAAGGTGGCATGATGCCCTCTTACAGCACCTACGATGTGAAAGGCGAATACGTCAACACATCATCCCTGCGGGGCAAGGTGGGCGTCATCAACTCGTGGGCCACATGGAACTTCGAGAGCCAGAACATGCAGCGCGAGTTGCGCAGGCTGTACAAGCAGCACGGCAGCCAGCTGGCTATCATCAGCGTCAGCTTAGATGCCAGCAAGCGCGAATGCACCAATGTCATGCAGCGCGACTCCATCACATGGCCCAACATCTGCGACGGAATGCTCTTCGACAGTCCGGCCGTCGAGAAACTAGGCCTCAAAGGCGTATCCGACAATATCATTGTCGACAAAAAAGGCAAGATTGTTGCCCACGGACTGCCCACCAAAGAGCTGATTGAACGCATCAACAAAATGCTCAAGTAATACACCTTAATGCTAGTAAAAACATACAGTGCAGCCGTCAATGGCCTCGAGGTGACGACTGTAACCGTTGAAGTAAACATCACCCGGGGCGTTATGTTCCACCTTACTGGCCTTGCCGACACTGCAGTCCGCGAAAGCAAGGACCGCATCGTTGCGGCCATGTCGAACACTGGTTTTAAATTTCCCATTGCCGATATCACCATCAATCTGGCTCCTGCCGACATCAAGAAAGAAGGCAGCAGCTACGACCTGCCCGTAGCCATCGGCATATTGGCTGCCGACAACAAGGTGGCAAGCGAGCATCTGGGCGAATATATGCTGGTGGGCGAGCTGGGGCTCGACGGCCATCTGCAGCCCATCCGCGGTGCCCTCCCCATCGCCATCCGCGCACGTGCCGAGCATTTCAAGGGTCTGATAGTGCCCCAGCAAAACATCCGCGAGGCGGCTGTGGTCAACAACCTAAACGTCTACGGCATGGAGTCGTTGTGGGATGTGGTGCAGTTCTTCAACGGTCAGAAGACCTTCGAGCCCACCGTCATCGACACGCGCCGCGAATTCTATGAGCAGCAGAGTCATTTCGACCTCGACTTTGCCGACGTGCGCGGTCAGGAGAATGTGAAGCGTGCCCTTGAGGTAGCTGCCGCTGGCGGTCACAACCTGATTATGGTCGGTCCTCCAGGCAGTGGTAAGTCGATGATGGCCAAGCGTTTGCCCGGCATCCTGCCACCTCTCTCGCTGGCCGAGAGCCTGGAGACGACGCAGATACACAGCGTTGCCGGCAAACTGAGCCGCGACACGAGCCTCATCAGCCAGCGTCCCTTCCGCAGTCCCCATCACACCATCTCGCAAGTGGCCTTGGTTGGCGGCGGCACCAACCCGCAACCCGGTGAGATCAGCCTCGCCCACAATGGCGTGCTTTTCTGTGATGAGTTGCCTGAGTTCAACAAAAGCACACTCGAAGTGTTGCGCCAGCCATTGGAAGACCGCAAAATCACCATCAGCCGTGCCAAATACACCATAGAGTTTCCCTGTTCGTTCATGTTCGTCGCCTCCATGAACCCCTGCCCCTGTGGCTATTATGGCGACCCCACCCACCAATGTGTCTGCACCCCTGGCCAGATACAGCGTTATCTGAACAAGATCAGCGGTCCCCTGCTCGACCGCATCGACATACAGGTTGAGATAACGCCCGTTCCCTTCAAGGACATCTCGAAGGCAGCACAGGGCGAGCCGTCGGCTGCCATCCGCGAGCGTGTCATCCGTGCCCGCAGCCTGCAGGAGCAGCGCTTCACCGATTTCAAGGGCATCTACTGCAATGCCCAGATGACCGAGCGTATGATTCATCAGTTTGCCGAGCCCGACGAACAAAGCCTCAACCTGCTGCGCACCGCCATGGAACGGCTGAAACTGTCTGCCCGTGCCTACAACAGAATCTTGAAGGTCGCCCGCACCATCGCCGACCTCGACGGCAGCGAGCACGTACAAACCATGCACATCGCCGAGGCCATCGGCTACCGCAACCTGGACAGAGGCGACTGGGCAGAAAGGGGATTATAATATCTATGAGGAATTATTTATATGTATGCAGCCCATTCGTCCTTACATAAAAGCATTGTTTAGGAATATAAAGTCACCGCTTATAAATGATACCAGCTTCTTTTTGGCTTCATTTATGTGCATAGTTCCTTCTACAATAAATCAAATGGTCATACTCTATGACGATTTGAATTGGATTGGCTTTTTCTTCAGTATGTATTTTTGTCTGTTTCAATCAGCTATATATTGACCACTATAGTATATTTTTTTAGAAAATGTAAATGTGTAAAGTATTCTCTTTATGCAATTCTTTTCATATAGCTTTTCCTTTTTTTGTTTCTAAAATTCAGCTTTGGAACCAATATTTCACCATTAGTCGTAACTATGGCTTTTGAAACCAATGCAAAGGAATCCGGTGAATTTATTCGTAACTATTTATATTCCAAGTGGACTTTCTTGTCGATATTTGCAATTATTGTGATTATTATATTTATTGTGATATCTAGAAAAAACAGGTTCCTGAGCAATAAGAATATAATAAATGCCATAGCTTTGATTGTAATCACAAGTTTTATAGTTTCTATATACACATCCAGAATATTCGTTTCTCTTTTGCGATGTGAAAATATGAAAGACGTAAGTCTGTGGTATGATAATTATTACCCTTATGCTATGGACAATCTTTCCATTTTATTCTATTCAATTTATATTCCATCTATTACAGTAAATGAAGTCCAGTCTGTTGTTGTTAATACACAGAAAGCTGTGCGATCAGAACCGATTTGTACAGAACCAGATTCATTAGACATTGTTCTTATCATAGGTGAATCTTTTATCAAACGGCATGCTCAAATTTATGGGTATTATTTGCATACGACACCCAACATGTGTGAAGAATAGGAAAAGGGCTATTTGTATGTATTCCAAGATGTGAAAAGTCCATATAATTCTACCACACAATCTATTAAAGTATAATGTGTTCGAATAGCATTTCAGAAGGAGAAGGAAAACCTGCCCTGATGCCAGGAGCAAACTGAAGCTTCAGTTTTTTCTCAAAGTCACCTTGTATGATTTGAATGTTTGCCATTATCTGTCTGTTCGCTAAATTGGAATTTACCTCTCTCTACTTTGCTGTTTTGGGGATGTACCTACAAAATACCACATAACTATCCAAAAGACGATTACGCCGATAAAAGCCGCGGTGAAAGTTGTGTCAGAAAATAGGTCACGTTTCGAGAAATTCACGATGCCATGGAATGCCGCGCAGAAAAGCAACGAATGAGTATCGGTTGCCACCTTTCCTATTCCCCATGAAGCGAAAAACAGAAGCAGGAAGAAGGGCAAAGCACTTCGCTGAGTTAAATCTAAATGCCACAGAAACCACATCAGCGTGATGATCAGTACATACTGCCACACAGGTAATTTCCTGAGTTCGTATTGCAAAAATCCTCGCCAACCATATTCTTCCAACAAACCATACACAAATGCAAACAAGCATGTCACGCCCAAGTCCCATCCGCCGATAATGCCAAAAACGATACATGGTATAACTATAGTCGCAATGGATTTCCTGGCAGACTTGCCTGCAAGAGTGTATTCGGTTTTACGCTTAAAAAGGAGCATAGCCACCAATGCTCCGAAAGCAGGACCAAGCCCAGTGGCAAGTGCTGCGGAAACTTGAAGTGCATAGTTCGTCTCAATAGAAGGGAACTTGTTAACAACAAGCAATGATATCAGGCGTACCAATAAGGCGATGATATAAAAAGTTGCTATTGCACCAATATGAATGTTCTTATCACTTAAGTTCAGTTTCATCGTAAATTCCGATTTATCTGTCTGTTACTTTATATGTCAAGGCATCCGACGGCCATCCTGTCACATTGTGACCCGTATCGAGCCGTTGGATGACTTGCAGGTCATCATCAGAGAGGGTAAAGTCGAAAA
>Ga0256407_10014224_pt1 | contig 10514 bp, 9 predicted proteins | sample RumenRJG_04DNA_FD_193489 | JGI IMG/M metagenome (GOLD analysis project Ga0256407, IMG submission 193489) | Bovine rumen microbial communities from Lethbridge, Alberta, Canada - RJG_04 | ecosystem: Host-associated > Mammals > Digestive system > Stomach > Rumen | place: Canada: Alberta | collected... | reverse complement strand
TTTTACACTTCCGTCATCACTTACCGGCATAAGTCGGCCAGGTTCATTCTCTACTTCCGGAGTCACGGTGATATGATTTCCCCAAACTGCAGGGTAGTCATTTGTTCTTGCAACAATTATTGAACCGTCATCGCTAACATCTGAACCCACATATAATCCGGTACATGCTGCACAGGCTTGCATACTACATACTAAAACTCCACATAAAACTAATAATAACAATTTTTTGGATAAAAATTTTAACTCCAACATGAATTCCTCCTTAAACAATATAGAAATCTACTACCTCAACATGTAGAGGTAAGAGATTCTTTTTTTTTAAGGGGCTAATATAATGAATTAACATGTTATCCCCCTATATTTCTGTGGTTCTTCCATATAATAATTAAATATTTCTTATTAATGTTAATACATGATTAACAAAGAAAGGTATAAGAAAAACTAATGCAACATCATTGCAGTTTTCTAACTCTTTAAATTATATGGTTAATAATATTTTATTTTTTTAATATTATTTATATTTTCTATTTAACAATGACAGATATAGAAAAAATAACTAAAAAACAAACAATATAAAAAATTAAAAAACGCAAATCAATTTAATTTTTTGTTCCATCTCATGTCATGACAAAATAAAAAAAAGAAGTAAATGAAATTATTCATTTACTTATGCTGTTATTGTTATTTTGTTTGCAATATTGGCACCGTTGTATGAGGATGTAATTATGTATTCTCCGGCTATTAAATTAATATTTAATTTGGCTTGTCCGATTCCATTGGTGTTACGTTCATACATCCTGCCATTAATGTTGAATTTAACGGTTGCATTTGCTAATGGAGATCCTTGACCATCTACTAAATTAGCTACAAATGGTGTAGAGTCACCGTATTTTTTAGTTAAGTCTTCAGCAGATAAAACCGGTAAAACTGTAATGTTATTTGCTACATTACATCCACCGTACATTGCTGTAATAACATAGTCTCCAGGTGGTAAATTAATGCTTAATTTTGCATGTCCTGATGCATTGGTTTTTCTTTCATACATCACACCATTGATGTTGAAAGTAACTGTTTGGTTTTCGCCTACAGGTTTGCCGTCATCACCGATTATTTTTACAACATATTGTGAATCATTTTTGTAGTATTTTACCAAATCTTTGTTTTCTGCAATTTTTGATAGTACGGTAATATTATTAGCTGCCATTTCGCTAGTTACGGGGTTTATTGCAGTGATTATGTATTCACCTTGCGGTAAATTAATATTTAATCTGGCTTTACCTTCGCTACCATTAATTTGGCGTTTATATTCTACCCCATTGATGTTGAAAGTAACTGTTGTACCGTTAGCTAAATATTTGCCTTGTCCGTCAACGAATGTTGCATAATATTGTGTTCCATTTCTGAAGACTTTTGTAACATCAGTACTGTTAACTGTTGATAAGACAGTCACTTTTGAGTTAACTTTTGCGGGATCATATTTGTCATTGCCTTTATAGTAAACAACAACAGGATATTCACCACTATTTAAGTTAATGTTCATTGCAATAGTACCATTTTCATCGGTGTTGTGTGTGTTATTTACGCCATTAATTGTGATTATAACACTTTCATTAGCAATGCCTGTACCATTTGCAGTTAATGAGACCTTAAATTGGGTTCCATTTTTATAATACATTTCTATTTCTGGAGCTGCTAAATCCACTGCATTAGTACTGTTTATTATAATTGACCCTATTGCGGCTCTTTTACCTAATTCCTCATCTCCTTTAAATATTACAGGGAATTCATAGAGTCCATTAGGTAATATTAGATTAACTGTTGCTACACCATTGGAATTTGTAATGTTGGTGTATGTTTCTCCATTAATCTCAAATATTAAAGTTTTATTAGATATTCTATTTTCGTGTTTATCTTTTAATATTGCAGTATATTCAATTTCAGTACGATTGCTGACTATGTCTTCTGCATATATTGTTGCAGGAGTTATGCATGAAGGCACTTCTTTAAGTAATTTTTTTCCGTCTTCGAATGCTTGGGTCTGCATATCATTACATTTTGAAGTGATATAAATTGCCTTGGCATCTTTATCCTCCATTTCTGCTGCTTTTTTGAGTACTTCTTTCATTTCAGCAAACATATTACTTTCTGATTCATACCAGTATGCTTGTACAGGTTTACCGTAAATTTCATAGTGTTCAGGTCCAATACAGCGATTACAAAGTTCTTTAAAGGCATAGTATGGGTATTTGTCTGTATCAATCACTCCTACATCCTCTGTAGGTTGATTAGCTCCGTAAGCCTCACTGACATTTATACAATCATTGGATACTGGTACAAACACCCCATAAATTGGCGGACCACAACTTACCCAACTAATGCATGACATTTCTGATGGGAGGTCCGGAAACACTTGTACTATATGGGCACTTAGTGCAGTATCAGTTCCAATAGGTCTCGTATCATTCCTACCTGTCTCATCTGGAGAATATTTTGTTCCTTCGTATCTATTACGTAAAATTTGACAGACGTCTTGTAGTGAAACATTCCTATCTGGTGTAAAACAGAGTGGATACATAGTGTCTCTGTTGTAGTCAGCACCGAATTTTGAAGGTGCTAGAAGCTGGTGTCCAATCCAAGTCCTCAAATGGCTGTAGTTCATAGTAATTTGCTTTCCTGCATATGTCTCAAATAAATTAATCTCATTATTTCTTCCATATGCAGCAAAACCTTTTTCTTCTGCAAGACTAATTAATTCTTTGGATGTAATATATTCTTCGAAGTCAGATAAGTACTCTAAAGAATATTCATTACCGAAAACTGATACTTTGTCGTTTGGTAATTTTACTGCGGCGTACTGATGTCCGGTATACATCTCTACATACCATGCTTCTTTTTGATCAGCAATGAGAGCAATATTTGACTCTGCACTGCCATACTTATCAATGGTTCCCAAAAGAACATCTACAGCTCCTCTGGCGGTTTTACTTTGACAAATCACAAGATCTGTAGCGGAATCTTCACAGATTCCATCATTTACATAAGGATCGGCTTTTCGTGCAGCATCGTTTAGATATGCTGTTACAGACATGGTCATGACTACGCCATGTTCATTAGTGGATGCAGCTGCATCATGAGCAACTTGGTCGACAGCTGTTAGTGTACTATTCATATATGGTGTTGCAGTGTATTGATAAGTGGTTTCTGGAATCTCTGTTTTTACACTTCCGTCATCACTTACCGGCATAAGTCGGCCAGGTTCATTCTCTACTTCCGGAGTCACGGTGATATGATTTCCCCAAACTGCAGGGTAGTCGTTTGATCTTGCAACAATTATTGAACCGTCATCGCTAACATCTGAACCCACATATAATCCGGTACATGCTGCACAGGCTTGCATACTACACACTAACAGTCCACATAAAACTAATAATAACAATTTTTTGGATAAAAATTTTAACTCCAACATGAATTCCTCCTTAAACAATATAGAAATCAATCTATCAATTTATATAGAGATTAGGGATTTTTTTAAGGGGCCAATGCTGTATATGATTAATGTTGTCTCCTTTCTATTTCGGTGGTTCATCCATATAATAATTAAATATTTCTTATTAATGTTAAATACTGATTTAACAATTAGTAAAGAAAAGAAAAGTAATACAAACTATTATGAATTTTCATATACCTCCCCAAACTATATTGTTATATAAATAATTTTATTTTTTTAATATTATTTAATATTTCTATTCAACGGTTATTATCTACTCAAGAGGTTAAACCTTGAACAATTTGCATTATAGAATGCATTTTTGTTCAACTTCCACAAGTTGAAATTATTTTGATTGGAATTTTCATCTATGGATACAAAAGTCAAAAAGTATTCCAATAAACTTAAACTCTTTGGGGGCGCATTAAAACTCCCAAATCTTTTTCTTTTTTATATCAGTTTTTACAAATCATTAATCGATGTCATCTAAAAAAATTATTTTAAACTCAAATAAAAATTTTGAAATCATTGATATCACTTCAAAAATCAATGAAAAAATTGATATTAATGAAGGTATTGTAAATATTTTTTCAAAACATTCTACCTCTGCTATTGCAGTAAATGAAAATGAAAGCGGTCTTTTAGCGGATTTGGAATTAATGTTGAAGGATTTGGTTTCAGACAAATATTCCTGGCAACATGATTTGATAGATAATAATGCTAAATCCCATCTAAAATCATTTTTATTATCTTCTAGCGAAACTATTCCTATTTCTAATGGAAAACTGGATTTGGGAACCTGGCAATCAGTATTTTTCATAGAACTTGACGGGCCAAGAAAAGACAGAACAGTTAACCTAACATTCATCAATGATTAAAATGAAAAAATGGTTGATAATTTTAATACTTATTGTTGTAATTATTGTTATTGCAATACTTCTAAGCAATTTGCCCTTTGATATTACACCAAATAATAATGTTAGTTATGAACAGATGGATGTAGACATGAAAAGATTATGGTATTGATGAATTCTAATATGGATTGTAAAAATTAATTCATATTAATCTAAATTGCATATGTGTTTCATAATATTTTGAGTGCTTGAATATATATCAATAACTTAATAAAAAGTAAAAAAAGAGTATAGCTATTTTAAGGAATCTATTTGTTTATAAATTCAATTTCAAAAGCTATAACAGGGTATTCTAGTGTAAAGTTTGTAATTACTTCAGGAGATATTTCACCAAAGAATCCTTCAATGGTGCCGGCATCAGATTCACCAGTTAAATCTGCTGCTCTTCCAGAAATAAATGATGGATTGTTGCTGTCTGAAATTTCCATTGAATATCCTAAATTGGAAACAACACTTGTCACGACAGATTTAATTTCAGTAAAGTTTGCAGTTGAGTGACAGATTAATCCGGCTAATTTTTTAGAAGCTTTGACTTTATTTTCATTAGTTTCATCCATGTATAGGACATCACCAATTTCAAATATTTTTTGTGGCAAGTCTTCATGCTTGTTGTCTTCTAAAAACTCCATTAAACTGTTTATCAAGCTTGTACGAATCATGGTTCTGTCAATTGTAATCGGTCTTGCCACTTGAACATGATCTTCTTCCTGCTGGTTCATGAATTTGTAATGTGATTCTTCGTTTGTAAGCATTAAACTCATTACTTCCTGGAAACCTAAACCAACCATAACATCACGGATAGTGCTTTCTGCTTTGAACCAATCGTTTTCGTAAGCTACAGTATTGATGTCTGGCAATTCAGCTTCGATGGAGTTGATTCTATATTGTACTGCAATGTTTTCAACAATATCTACTTCATGTAGGATGTCGACTCTGTATGCTGGAATATATACTTTAAGTTCATTGTCGTTTAATATTTCAGCATTAAAACGTGCTTTTAATAATAATTCTTTCATGTCTTCTGTGTTTAAGCTAATTCCACCAATCAATTTATTTGCAGTATCAACATGAATATTCCTTTCCTGTGGAGTTAAATCAGGACTTATTATGGTTTTATCAGAGTATTTAACTTCCATACTTTTTATTTTTCCACCAACTTCGGCAAATGAGCAACATATGATATTTAATGCCTGATTAACTGCACGTTCATCAGTACCAGTTACATCAACTATGATATTTTTAGTATCTTCTTTGATTTTAGTCAATTCTCCGTTAATAATTGGAGGCATTGATAAGATATTATCATCACAATCTAGAATTAATGGATATTTATCGAAATTTTCAAGTAAGTGGGCATAATCTTTACCTTTATCATGTTCGGTTAGGATTTCTTCAGGAGTCATCGGAGTATCTTTTTCAAGAGGGACAAATGCATTTTCTTGTTTTGGGGTTGCAATGTATTTGAATGGAGCATTTACAACATCGGCATTGTGAATACCGATGGCCACTTTTTTTCGGTCTCTTCCAATTACCCAGTGAAGATTTTCTTGAAAATCCATGATATATTTAAGTTTATCTCCAGTAAAATCAACATCATCGATTTTTGCAAATCCTATATATGGTCTAATTTCAGCAACATCATCATCTACACTAACACTTTCTCCGGAAGATGTGATTTCATATTCTGGAAGACCTACTTCTTGCCCAATAAATCCTTTAAAAGATCTGGCTACTCCTTCGACAGATAAGTTATCTGGACGGTTAGGGAAGAATTCTACTTTAATTTCTTCATCATCAAAGTCCTCAATATCACTGGACATCATTGGCAATGTGTCTATCAATTCATCTTTCTCCACATCTATTCCTAAATCTTTTAAATCTTGATATTTGAATGTTATAACTGGCATTTAAGTATACTCCATTAAATTTTTCTATAATCCATATATTATCATGAAAAATATTGATTCAATAACAAAATGTAGAGCTCTGTGTTCTGTTACGCTCATATGACCAATTAGAACGGTATGGCTCACATCTATTATGAAATGAATCGTGGCTGCTAAAATTCCTATTGTTGGTGATAGGAAGACAATAGATAATATTATGAAGTGAAACAACGCTTCCATTAATTCATGAACTACCCAGGTTTTCCAAGGGGATGAATCAACTGAATGATATATTAAACCACCTAATATTATGTAAAAGTTGTTTAAAACTTTCCACATTATGAATGTGTGTAATATATCGCTTAAAGCCAAAACAATTGCAACATAAAACCATAATAATTCCATTATTTAACAGTCCTTTAAAGATTTATAATATAATTATTTATGAATATTTTATATTATATATTTTATCTATGCGAGAATCTATCAAGTTCTTAATTTGATGGTGATTTGCGGTTTTGGACATATTTATTTTTTCGTGTTTAATTATCATTTTTTGAAATTATAATAGAATAATAATAGATAAAAAAATGATTCAATTAAATAAAATGACCTTTTAATTCCAAATCATGTGGGACTCCCATAATCCTTTTTAATTTCTTTTGAAATAAACAATCTGAAGATACTATATGCAAAAATAGATTGAACTAAATCAGCAACTACAAATGATATTAAAATACCAATTTTTCCAAAGTTTAATAAATAACAAAATACGACAATGAAAATAAAATTTGTTATAAATTTAACACAAACTGAATAAAAAGAATATGGGCTACGTCCAACTGCAACCAATGATTGATTACAATTATAAATAAATGAAGATAAAAATAAGTCTATGATAATAATATATAAAATACTTCTAACTTCAGAAATGACATTAGCCTGATTTGTGAAATATGATAGAATTACATTTAAAAATAATATTAAAATTAAAGAAATTACAACATTCATTACAAGAGATACTAAAATTGAATTATGCAATTGTTTTATTGTATCTTTAAATCTTTTAGCACCAAATAAATGTCCTACAACAATATTGCATGATCTGGATAAACCTTGAACAGGAGTGAATAAAAACATTTGAATTCTAATAATTATAACAAATGCAACAATAGCAAACTCTGGGGCAAAATTTTTTAGTTGAGTTATTATAAGTAGACCTGATAAAGTAACAACTAAAGAATCTAATGAAATGGGAATTGCATTAACTAAAATTTCACGAATAATTTTAGTATCAAATTTAAAATCACTTAATTTGAATTCTACGATATGATTCTTTCTAATTAAATAAATGTATAAAAATATTAAAGTAGTTATTACATAAGCTAGACATGTTCCTAAACTTGCACCCAATATTCCTAATTTACAAGGGAAAATAAAAATATAATCTAAAATAATAGTTAAAACAACACCTAAAGTCATAATTGCAGTAGATAATTTCGTATCTCCTTCAGAATTTAATAATTCAACACTATATTCTGATAAAAATATGAATATTGTGAAAATGCATAAACATTCTAAGTAAATATAAACGTAGGGAACCTGTTTTGCCCCAATAAATAATTTTAAAATATCTCCTCCAAATAATGCAAAGGTTATTTGAGAGAAGATTGTGATTATTATAATTAATAAAATCCCATGTAATACTATATTATTTATATTTTCATAATCTTTTGCACCAATTAAACGTGCAATCATAGAAGAAACTCCTCTTCCCAAGCCTTTACCTGAACGATTATAGAAATAATACATATCTGCGATATAACCAAAAGCAATGATAACATCATTACCTAATTGTGATAGAAAATAAGTATCTAAAATAGTGTATGTTTCATTGAAAAACAATAGTAATATTATTGGAATAGACAATAATATCAATGATTTAAATGGATTATCTTGAATTTGAGTTATTTTTTCATTCATATATAAACACTATTAATATTTGATACACATAAATATTAATTTAACAACCTATAAATTTGTGTGTTCAAATTAAGAAATTATTTAAAAATGCTATCCTCTTTAACTTCCTATAAATTGATTAACAAAGATTTTAAAAAGTTTAAAAAACATATTACTTAATCTTATCATGAAAACTTTAATTATATTGATGCTATGCATTAATGCATGGATGACTTTCGTCGCATTAAGTTTAATTCCAATACCATTTATTTTAATCACCCTAATAACTAAATAGTTCGTGCAGATGAATTTGTAAGACAACTTCCGGAAGGTTATGATACAGTATTAAATGAAGATTCAGATAATATTTCTCATGGACAAAAACAATTGTTAACATAGCTAGAACAGTTCTACCAAATAAAAAAATTCTTATTTTAGACGAAGCAACATCATCAGTGGATACAAGAACTAAAAAATTAATTCATAATGCAATGGATGAATTAATGAAGAATAGAACTAGTTTTGTTATTGCACATAGATTATCAACTATTAAAAATGCAAATACTATTATTGTAATTGATAGGGGTATAGTTATTGAGCAGGGAACCCATAAAGAATTATTAAATAAAAAAGGTTATTATTACAATACATTGAACAGGTAAAATTCATATCATCATGTTGAAATAATTAAACACTATATTTTATAATTTTGAATAATTTAAATGGTTATTTGTTAGTTTTTTTCATATTAACCTTCATTTTATTGCTTTTTTTACAAAAATTTAGATAGAAAGTATTTTATACATAAAAATTTAAAATATATTAATCAGGTGAAATTTAATGTTGGAACAATATTTACCTTTTATGGGATTAATTATTTTTGGAAATATTGAAAACCTTATTTTAGCTTCCCAAGGTGTTGTTGGAGGCGTTAATCCTAAGGTTTTAGGTGGTTTAAGTATATTGATAGTAATTTTATGGTTACTTTTAGGATTTATAGCTACAGATTTGGCAATGCAGTATGCTAATTATATTACATTTATTGGTGGGCTTGCTATATTCTTGTTAGGTTTTAAATCAGTTTTCGATGCGATAAAACATATTAGAGAAACCAAAGGAAGTGCATAATATGGTAGATTTAAAAGATTATGCTCCTTTCACAGGTTTACTTATTTTTGGAAACATTGAAAACCTTATTTTAGCTTCTCAAGGTGCTGTAGCACATGTTGATCCATTTATTCTTAGTATATTAAGTTTAATCGCTGTAGTCATATGGTTATTAATCGGTACTTATGGAACAAAAGTAGCTATTAAATATGCTGATTATATTGAAATATTCGGTGGTGTAGCGATTATCATTTTAGGTATTCAATCAATGCTTGAAGCGTTTGGTATGTAATGTTTATATTTTTTTTAAAAAAAGGAGGGTATTGTGGATATGGATGACGGAAAGGAATCTGAAAAGAGCAATTCAAATTATAAGGATGGCTTAAGTAATATTGGTGAAATAATAAAAACGGATGCTAGAGCTACATTTTCAAATCCTATTGTTATAATAGTTTTAATTGCACTTATTATTTTACCTTCTTTATATGCTTTAGTTAATATTTATGCATGTTGGGACCCTTATGAGAATACTGGACGTGTTCAATTCGCAATTGCTAATGATGATGTGGGCGCTTCCTACAAAGGCATTAATGTCCATGCGGGTAATGATTTAGTTGGTATGCTTAAAAATAACACAGATTTTGAATGGGTATTTGTAACTTCTGATGATTTGCGGCAGGGAGTACATAATGGAACGTATTATGCGGGAATGGTGGTTCCTGCTAATTTCAGTGAATGTATTGTGTCGATTACAACTAAAGATCCACATTCAGCTCAATTAGAATATCGGGTTAATGAAAAAGCTAATCCTGTTGCAGCAAAATTATCGGATAGTGCTGCAAAAGCAGTTTATAATAATATTAATGCGGAAATTGTTACTTTTATCAATTTGGCTGCTTATGATAAACTTGGTGAGTTACAAGCAGGACTGGCTTCTGGTGCAAGTCAATTGTCTTCTGGAGGAGTATTATTGTCTGCTGGTGCTGGTCAAGTTGCTAGTGGTGCTGGTCAGTTATCTGATGGTGCAAATCAATTGACTGCTGGTGCTAATCAGTTATCTGCTGGTGCTGATCAGCTTGCTGATGGTTCTGGTCAGCTTGCTCAGGGAACCAGTTCGGCAGCTTCAAAAGTTAATGATGTTAAGAGTCAGGTGTCTGA
>Ga0256407_10014219_pt1 | contig 10515 bp, 11 predicted proteins | sample RumenRJG_04DNA_FD_193489 | JGI IMG/M metagenome (GOLD analysis project Ga0256407, IMG submission 193489) | Bovine rumen microbial communities from Lethbridge, Alberta, Canada - RJG_04 | ecosystem: Host-associated > Mammals > Digestive system > Stomach > Rumen | place: Canada: Alberta... | reverse complement strand
TGGTGGAGGTGGTTGAACTGCCCGACAAACGCTGGTACATCGGCACGCAGTATCACCCCGAGTATAGCAGCACGGTGCTGTCGCCTCATCCGCTATTTATGGACTTCATCCGTGCCGCCATCGAATATAAAGGAGTTAATCGTTAGTAGTTAAAGGAGTTTCTTTTCAGTAGTTAAAGGAGTTAAGTAGTTAAGACGTTACATGATGGTGGCTGTTCACGCGGCACCGACATCCCTACTGTCACAACATTGTGACGTCTAAACTCCCTTTGACTCCTTAACTACTTAACTACTAAGTAGTAAAAGTTAATAGTTTGATAATAGTTTAAAGTTAATAGTTAGGAGCCCTTGTCAGATTCTTAATTCTTAATTGAAAACGAATTAATTCTTAATATTGAAAAAGAAGTGGACAAAAACACCGTAATAGGAATGTTGCTCATGTGTGCCGTGATATTCGGCTTCACGATGCTCAACCGGCCCAGCGAGGCCGAACTAGCCGAGCGACAGCGCATACAAGACTCAATCGCCGCAGTGCAGAAGCAGCCCAAAGCAGCCCATCAACCCGCGGCAATGCTAAGCCCCGAGGAGGTGCAGCAACTGCAGGCTGTGATGACCGAGAATGGTAATGATACGACTCATCATGGCATCGATGATGCGGGTGTCAAACTCGCATTGGCTGATGGGCACATCACCGGCACAGTGGCTGTGGGTGACACGACACTGGCCTTCGATGACCTGCTCTCGGCATCATCCGAGGCCCATCATCGGCAAGCTGTCGACATGGTGAAGGCTGCACTGGAGAAGTATGCCAAGAATGGCGCCTTTGCTTCGAGTATGACGGGTAGTGAGCAGATCGTCAAACTGCGCAACGACTCGCTCGAGATTGAACTGTCAACAAAGGGAGGAGTCATCTCGCGTGCCAAGTTGCTGGGATACAAGGCCTACAATGCACCGCAAGTCGAGGTCTTCACACCCGAGGACAATCAGTATGGCTTTGTGCTGAGCAACAATACCCAACGTTTCGAAACACAAAAGTGCTACTTCACGCCCGAGCAGTTGAATGACTCGACTGTGCTGATGAAGCTAGATTTGGGCGGAGGAGCCACGTGGGGCTTGAAATACACGCTTGTCCCTGAATCGTATATGGTGCGCATGCAGATGGTACAGTCAGGCATGACGCAGATCATCCCGCTCAATATCAACTCGGTCGACTTCACTTGGCATCAGAAGATGGCACGTCACGAAGAGGGCAAGATGTTTGAGGAGCGAAACTCGGCCATCTACTACAAGTTTGCTGGCGAAGGTGGCGATGTCGAGTACACCAAGGAGAGTGGGGACGATGACAAGGATCTCAAGGACCGACTGAAGTGGATCTCGACCAAGAATCAGTTCTTTAGTGCTGTGCTCATTGCCGACAGCGTCTTTGTGGGCGGCCACATCGAGAGCCGTGAGATCAAGAAGGAAGCACCCGACTATCAGTCTCACCTCAAGGTCATGGACATCCGCACCAGCATCCCCTATGCTAGTGACAAGGACAATCCTGCCAACTTCTACTTCTATCTGGGGCCTAACCGCTATAAGCTGCTGTCGAGCTACGACAAGTACTCGCCCCGTGAGGACCTCAAACTCACCAAACTTATCCCGCTGGGATGGAAGCTCTTCCGCTGGATTAACACGGGCATCATCATACCGGTGTTTAACTGGCTGGGATCGTTCATCAGCAACTATGGCATTATCATACTCATCCTGACCATTTTGCTCAAGATTGTGCTGTCACCACTGACGTTTAAGAGCTACATGTCACAGGCCAAGATGCGTGTGCTGAATCCTGAGATTGCTGCCATCAACGAGAAGTATCCCGGGCAGGACAATGCTATGAAGCGTCAGCAGAAGACCATGGAACTCTATAGTCTGGCTGGAGCTAACCCCATGGGCGGTTGCTTGCCCATGTTGCTGCAGATGCCCATCCTGATTGCTATGTTCACATTCTTCCCTTCATGCATCGAGCTGCGCGGACAGGCCTTCTTGTGGGCCAAGGATCTCTCGGCCCCTGACAAGATTTGGGAGTGGGGTGGACAAATCCCGTTCATCACCAACTACTTTGGCAATCACATTAGTCTGTTCTGCTTGCTCATGACGGTGACCAATATTGGCTATACCTACCTGACCATGCAGTCGCAGCAGTCACAGCAGTCCATGCCGGGCATGAAGGTGATGATGTATATGATGCCTCTGATGTTCCTTGTCTTTTTCAACAACTATGCATCAGGCCTGAGCTATTATTACTTCATCTCGTTGCTCATCACCATCGCACAGACTTATATGTGCCGAGCATTTGTCAATGAAGACAAGGTGAGAGCTACCATTGCGGCCAATAAGACCAAGCCTCGCAAGAAGAGCGGGTTCATGGCACGTCTCGAGGAGATGCAGCGCCAGCAGCAGGAGATGCTTCGCGAGCAAGAGAAGCGCAAGGGCAAGAAGAGAAAATAAGGCACCCCCTACTGAAAAGAAACTCCTTTAACTACTTAAATTATGAATCTCCACAAATGTCTTCAATGTCATCGCGACTTCACGGCTCCTGACAACTCTCAGACCGTCCGTTGCCCCTATTGCGGCAACGTCCAGACAGCGTCGAACTCAACTGCCGCCAACAGCCAGCAGGCTTATGGACAGCAGCCACCCTATGGATCGCAGCAGTCCTATGGGCAACAATCTTATGGACCGCAATATGCTTATGGCTCGCAGCCTACACCCGACATCGGCGTGTTTGATGTCGGTCCCTCGGGCAAGAGTCGTGGCGTGGCTGGGCTGCTGGCACTGCTCATCGGATGGCTGGGAGTGCACTACTTCTATTGTGGCAAGGTGGGAGGTGGATTCATCTGCATCCTCTTGTGCGCTGTCACATGTGGCCTATGGAGCGTCCTGACTTTTGTGCAAGGCATCTTGATGATGTGCATGCGCAGTGATGAGTTTGAACGTAAGTATGTCAACACACCATCCACATTCCCGCTCTTCTGATGCATGGCAAGGAAGGCGACAAATAGCAAGCCAGACTACATCGAGGGGGTGTTGGTGGCAGGAGCGGCGATTGCAATCGTCGCCCTTGTCGTGTTTTTTGTCAAGCGAGCGCATTTCTTCCACAACGAGCCCAAATTTAATCTGGCGAACTATCCCGTCAGAGGCATCGACGTGAGCAACCACAATGGCACCATCGATTGGCCCAAAGTGGCACAGGCCGACTACCAGTTTGCCTATGTCAAGGCCAGCGAGGGCAAGACGCATCGTGACCAGGCCTTCAAACGCAACGTCCAGTCGGCACAAAAGGCAGGGCTCAGTGTGGGAGCCTATCATTTCTTCCGAAAAAATCGCGAGGGAGTCGATCAGGCCAATAACTTGTTAGGAGCTGTTGACGGGCTCAAACTCGACCTGCCACTGGTGGTTGACATCGAGGACTGGGACAATGATAGCTGGCAAGACGACAAACTGGTGCAGCGTCGGCTCAGAGCCATGGTGCAGGCCTTGCAGAAGGCAGGATTTCAGGTGATGATCTACACCAATGGCGACGGGTACAAGGAGTATTATCGGCCCAATTTCTCTAATCTGGACTTGTGGCTATGTTCGTTTCGCTCACCCGACTCGCTGAGGAGAACGCATCAACACGTCATCCAGCAATACAGCCATTGGGGCGAAGTGCCTGGTGTTAACGATGAGGTTGACCTCAATGTGTTCATGGGCTCACAGCGAGAATGGGAGGCATGGCTCGAAAAAGTGGGCGAATAAGAATTGGTAAAAAAGAATTGAAAACTCAGAGGCTATGAAACGATATGTTCTTGCTGCGTTGCTAGCGCTGATGGCAATCTTGTCGCAGGCAACTGTCTATACTTGGAGCCAGTATAACCTGAACTTTGAGGTGCCAGAGGGTGGCTTTGTCACCTACAATAGCAACACACGCTTCGAAATCCAGTGGGACGAGATGGTCATGGTCGTTCAACTCTACAACAAGCAGGAGAGTAGCGATAAACTGATCAAAGAGAACTTGCAGCGAAAGGCGCTGGGCTATAGCATGTATGAACTCAAGCAGGGCAAAATCAAGGTCAAAGGATTCAAAGGGCTGATCATCGATGGAACCATGCCCGACGGGTCAAGAGCTATTATCGCCGACCTCATCAGCAAGAAGCAGGACCTGATTGTCGAGATTACTGTCAACTATCTCTATGGTAATCGTGAGATGGTCGATGACATGATCAAGTCTTTTGCTGAGAACAGCAAGAATCAACCCAACCGAGAGAAGCACCGCCAGAAGGTGCAGACGCGAGAGAAGGCTAAGCTTGAAGAAAAGAAGCGCCAGCAAGAAGAACTCAAGCGCCAGCAAGAGCAGCAACAGCGCCAGCGTAATGAGAAACTCTATGACGCCTAGCCCACAAGCAAGTTTTAAAAAAACATAGGAACAGCCGCATATGTGCAAGATTTGCGGTTGTCGCCAATTTGAGAATTATCGATTGAAGCATCATCGTTCGCGCGAAATTCGCGGTTAAAAAATTTAATACAGCTATGAAGAAATTGTTACTTGCTCTATGTTGTCTGGCCGCAATGGCAATGACTACGGTGGCCGAAGAGAACGACTATCTGCTCATGCCACTCATCTTTGAGCACCAGCAGACCCCGTCGACAACCCTGAATAATGCAGTTGACAATGCTATGCAACTCAATGCAAGCGACCAGTGGCTGCAGGATGCCATGGCGCAGACGCGACAGCGTAACGAAGCCCGCTACCGTGCCATGATGCAGAATCCACAACTAGTAGCCTATAATGCAAGCTCGTTGCCCGAGCCGCCCAAGGAGTATGCCTTGACCAGCGACCCGTCGCAGGGAATGCTCACCATAGCTGCGCCACAGGCTGTGACACCAGTCGACACTGTCATCGCCGAGGCACCCGTGCCTGTGCGCAACTGGCTGCACACGTTCAACGGATCGGTACACTTCACTCAGGCCTATATCAGCAACAACTGGTATCAAGGTGGCGAGAACAACCTCAACATCCTTGCCGACCTCAAGTGGGAGTGCAACCTCAACCAGGCCGTACACCCCAATTGGTTGTTCAACAACCTGATGCAATACAAACTGGGAATCGCCACTGCGTCGGGCGACAGCTTGCGCCGATATCGCATCAACGAGGACAACTTCCTCTTCAGCTCACAGCTGGGCTACAAGGCTGTCAAGCACTGGTACTACAGTGCCATGCTGCAGTTCAAGACACAGTTCTTCAACAACTACAAGCCCAACAGTGAGACCATGACGGCATCGTTTCTCTCGCCTGGCGAGTTGAATCTGGGTCTCGGTATGACATACGACTACAAGAATGCCGACCAGTCGAAGACGCTGACCATAGCCATCGCTCCGTTGTCCTATAACCTGAAAATTTGTCGCGACATCGATCGCCTTAACCCCGTCAACTTCGGCATCGACGAGGGACACCACACCAAGAGCACATTTGGTAGCAACATCGAAGCCAAGTGGAACTGGAAGATTAGTCCCAGCATCACATGGTCATCACGATTCTTCGTCTTCACCAACTACAAGTATGTGCAAGGCGACTGGGAGAACACCTTCGACTTCTCCATCACCCGTCACCTCAACACCAAGATTTTCACCCATCTGCGCTATGATAAGTCGCACCCCAAGGATGAAGACTGGAACTACTGGCAGTTCAAGGAGATTCTTAGCTTCGGCATCGTCTACCGTTTTGCTACCAGCGAATGAATCAATACACGATGAAAAGGCTGTTATCATTGCTAATGTTGCTTTGGGCGATGGCGGCAGTAGCCGCACCGCCACAAGGTGAGTTCTTTCCGGGACTGGACGAGGACTCGATGCGTGTGCGGCTGTTGCAGTATGATTTGCAGCCCATCGAAGGCATTTGGCAGTATAAGGCCGAGCACATGACGCTGGGCATTGAGCGTTGCACCGGGGTGGATGACGCAGAATTCCGCATCATCTTGTTGCACAGCGACGACCTCGAACTGATGCCCGGCATGGTCATCGGCTATCTGGCTAGCAGTGTCGACGAGAGCAAGTTCAGACTGTGGCTCTACAGCGAGCGCAACCGGCTCACGCTGCATGGCCCGATGGAGGCTGTGGCTACATTCAATCGCAACAAGGGTACCATCACCTTCGATCCCCCACACTGGAGCGTGAAGGTGCGGGCCAACTTTATGCGCTTCCTGCCGTCGATATTCCGTGTGGTGAGCGTCACGCCCGAGATGCACGAGGAGCGTCTTCCTGTGGGCTTCAACAAGGTGTTCCCCATCGATGGTGATATGCGCCGGTTCAATCGAGTGAGATACCTTTAGTTAGTTATTGTTGTTTAGAGTAAAGAGTTGGTGATGCGATCTGTTTTATGCATATTTCTGGCAGTGTTGGCTGTCGTGGCAGTGGCGCGCACACGCACCACGCAGAAGCAGCTGCACAGTGCCGCGGCTGTGGTGAAGCCACTGGAGGTGACTGAGGTCGATTCGGTCGACATTGTGGCTGGTGTTGACCCTGACGGCATTGTGATGAAGGGATTCAACAAGCGCACTAGCGACAGCAAAGAGTCGTTCTTCCTCACCAGCCGACTCAGGCATCGCATCTCCAGCGTGCGCCTGCTGTTGCGTTATAGCACCATGGATGGCAATGTGCTGCACGAGCGGCGTGTGGTGGTGCCTGTCGACCTTAAGCCGGGTGAGACCAAACTGGTGTCGGTTAAAACCTTCGATGTGCAGCACGTCTTTTATTATTATGGTAGTGGCAAGCCGCGCAAGAGTGCTACTCCCTTCAAGGTAGCTTACCGTCTCACTGGCTATGACATTCCTGTCGGGAATTAAACTTTTGAGCGTCAAGTCGGTCTAATTTCCAAAATTTAAAACAATGAAAAGATTGACGCTAATCACGATGGTTTGTGCTGTTGGTGCACTGTTGCTTCCGCTCAGGGCGGGAGCTGTAAACTACAGCAACGAACATCTCAACTACGAGATTGTCTATCACTGGGGGATGATATGGAAGCATGCCGGTGATGCAACACTCAGCATCAAGAAGAGCGGTAACGGATATTACTCACAGCTTGTGGGTAAAACGCGGTCGTGGGCCGATAAGGTCTATCCTGTGCGCGACACACTCAAGTGCACCATGAATGCCAAACTGCAGCCGCTCAAGTATGAAAAGCTCACCCACGAGAAGGACTACTATGCCCGTGATATCGTCTCGTTCAGCTACTACTATGGCAGCACCAAGGCCAAGGGTACACGCATCCGCCGCGGGAAACCCAATGCCGAGATTGAGCTGTCGGCCAATTGTCAAGCATACGATATGGTGAGCGTGTTCTATATGTTGCGTAACTTGGACTATGCCCAGATGACCACAGGCAAGCCCGTGAGCACGGTAATCTTCTCAGGCAAGCAGAAGGAGTATCTCACTATCACCTATAAGGGAAAAGAGAAAGTCAAGATGCGTGACGGCACCAAGCGTGAGGCCTATCACATCAAATTCCGGTTTACCCAGGAGGGCGGTAAGAAGTCGAGTGACAACCTGGATGCCTGGCTGTCTACCGATGCACGCCGTGTGCCGCTCCTGCTGGTGGGCAAGCTCCCTGTAGGTGAGGTTAAATGTTACTACAAAGGATAAGATTAAAATAAATAATAGTGACGACCCGATTGCTTTTGGTAATCGGGTCGTTTTTCTGCTGTATCACATCAGGATGCTACATTGCTTCAATCTCTTCGGGTGTTAGACCTGTGACTTGTGCAATTACATTCTGCCTCTTACTCGTTAGAGAATTCAGTTTTATCAAAAAAAATGATAATAGGGCGTTTTTTTTCATTTATATTTTGTAATTTTGTAGTCAAGTCTAGGAAATAATTGTTAAACCACTAATAGTTAATTAGACAAAATGGTAAGTTTCAAGGAGTTAGGCCTGGTCAACACCCGTGAGATGTTTGCCAAGGCAATCAATGGCGGTTATGCCATTCCGGCGTTCAATTTCAACAACATGGAGCAGCTGCAAGCCATCATTAAGGCTTCGGCCGAGACCAAGTCGCCCGTCATCCTGCAGGTGTCGAGCGGTGCCCGCAAGTATGCCAATCAGACCCTGTTGCGTTACATGGCTCAGGGAGCTGTAGAGTATGCTAAGGAGCTGGGTTGGGAGCATCCTCAGATTTGCCTCCACCTCGACCACGGCAACTCGTTTGAGCTCTGCAAGTCGTGCTGTGACTTTGGTTTCTCGTCGGTGATGATCGACGGCTCGGCACTGCCCTATGAGGAGAACATTGCCCTGACTCGCCAGGTGGTGGAGTATGCACACCAGTACGACGTGACCGTCGAGGCCGAGTTGGGTGTGCTGGCTGGTGTTGAGGATGACGTGCAGGCCGAGGAGTCGCACTACACCAAGCCCGAGGAGGTTATCGACTTCGCTACCCGCACAGGTTGCGACTCGCTAGCTATCTCGATTGGCACAAGCCATGGTGCCTACAAGTTCACTCCCGAGCAGTGCACAGTCGACCCCGAGACTGGTCGTCTGGTTCCTCCCCCGCTGGCATTCGACGTGCTTGATGCCATCATGGAGAAACTGCCCGGATTCCCCATCGTGCTCCACGGCTCATCGAGCGTTCCACAAGAGTATGTCGACACCATCAACAAGTATGGCGGCAAGATGCCCAACGCTGTTGGTATCCCCGAGGACCAGCTCCGCAAGGCAGCTAAGAGCGCTGTGTGCAAGATTAACATCGACAGCGACTCGCGTCTGGCCTTCACAGCAGCTGTGCGTAAAGTGCTGGCTGAGAAGCCCGGAGAGTTTGACCCGCGCAAGTACTGCGGTCCCGCTCGTGATGAGATGGTGAAGCTCTATACTCACAAGATCATCAATGTGCTGGGCAGCGACGGCAAGGCTCTCTAAGCCATAAGTCTGTCTCAAAAAAAGAACAAAGGTGGCGTTCCATTGCGGAACGCCACCTTTGTTCTTACGATTCCTCGGTTGATGTCTCTGTTGCTTCGGCAGTTCGTTTCTTCTTGGGCAGACGCCTGGCTTTGCGCAGCGCTTCGGTGATGATCCACTGCAACTGCCCGTTGGTCGAGCGGAACTCATCGGCTGCCCACTTCTCAATGGCATCCATCGTGTCGCTGTCGATGCGAAGGATGAAATTCTTTGTCGCTTTCTTGGCCATGCTCTGCTGCAAGTTTTTTTATTGATTAAGAGTGCCTGTATTCACCACTGGTTGAGCCGACTCGTCGGCACACAGGACGACGAGCAGGTTGCTCACCATCGAGGCCTTCTTGTCTTCGTCCAGTTCGACAATGCCGTCACTCGACAGCTTGTCCAGAGCCATCTTGACCATGCTCACGGCTCCCTCGACAATCTTCTCACGGGCTGTGATAATGGCACTGGCCTGCTGGCGACGCAGCATCACAGCAGCAATCTCGGGTGCGTAGGCCAGGTAGTTGATGCGGGCCTCGACAATCTCGATGCCAGCCATCGATAGGCGCTCGTTCAGTTTGGCCTCGAGTTGTTCATTGATCTCGTCACCACCCGAGCGCAACGTCAGTTCGTGTGTGTTCTCGTCGTTGTCGTCGTAGGCATACTGTCCGGCCACTTGACGCAGTGCAGCATAGCTTTGGACGCTCACAAAGTTCTCCAAAGCGTGCATCAGCCCCTTGGTGCTGCTGCCGATGTTGCCGTCGGTCGAGGCCATCGTCTGTGAGTCGACTTCAAACATGGCCTTGTAAGTGTCCTTGAGCTTCCACACCAGCACCAGGCCAATCATCACAGGGTTACCCACCTTGTCGTTCACCTTGATGGGTTCGGCATCAAGGTTGCGGGCACGCAACGACAGCTTCTTTGTGCCATAGAACGGGTTAATCCAGTAGAACCCAGTGCGGGAGAACGTGCCGCTGTATTTGCCGAACCAAGTGGTCACTCGGGCCGTATTGGGCTCAAGCATCAAGAAGCCTCCCCATGTCAGCAGGCTGCACAGAGCTAGAATGATGCCCAGTGCCACCAGACAGCCGGTGACCCAACCTCCATCCTCGATGACGATGCTCTCATAGATGCACCACACAGCAACAATGGGAAGAACAATGCTAACAAACACCATGACAAATCCGTTGAGGACTGTTCCCTTAAAGTTAAATTCTTTCGTTTCCATAATCGTAATCGTTAGTTGTGACTTATTATTTGTTTTTAAAGTGATATCATTTTGATGTCACAAAGATATATGCAAATTCTATACCCACCAAGAGTTTTGTTTAAAATTTAACACACATTAACTAATTAATGTGTTAAAGTAACTATTCAGCGATTACGTCGGAGACGCAAAATGCTTCGAAGAAGCTATTTGTTCGAAAGACCATGCAAGAGGGCCGGAGGTCCTCGCCGCTTGGTCCACAAAGGAGCAGAACAAAAGTGCCTCGTAGAGGAACATAATAGGGAAAAACAAGGAAAAAGAAAGCACATCAAACACCAAACAATCAGATAGTTAGATATTTGTCG
>Ga0256407_10014218_pt1 | contig 10515 bp, 5 predicted proteins | sample RumenRJG_04DNA_FD_193489 | JGI IMG/M metagenome (GOLD analysis project Ga0256407, IMG submission 193489) | Bovine rumen microbial communities from Lethbridge, Alberta, Canada - RJG_04 | ecosystem: Host-associated > Mammals > Digestive system > Stomach > Rumen | place: Canada: Alberta | collected... | reverse complement strand
CTAAAATAAAATATATATGTGAATGTACTTTATCTGAAAAGGATAAATATAAAATTATTTCAATTAAAGAATTTTTAGAAAATTTTAATCAGCTTAGTTTAAATTCAATGATGTGTGAAGATTGTGATAAAGAAAATTTTAATGAAATGAATTTATGTTTAACTTGTAAAAAACCATTTTGTGATGAATGTATTCAAAAACATAAAAACAATAATCCAGGACATGAAATAATAAATATAGATAAATTAGATAATTATTGTCATATTCATAAAGATGAAACAATAGTTGCTTGGTGTATTCGATGTAAAGTTAATTTATGTTCTTTTTGTTTTGGAATTCATGAAAATTGTGAATATAGAATTATTGATGATATTAAATTAAATGATAATCAAATTGAAACATATAAAAATTCTTTAAAAGGGATTATTTCTTTTTTTTATAATGGAATAAAAGGAATAAACAATAATATGATTTCAAAATGTAATGATAATAATGAAAAAAAAGAAATTAATAATTTATATGAAAAATATTATGAAATAAATGACAATATGATTAAATTGTCAGAAAAATCAATGTGTACATTTTTATTATATAAAGATAAATATATATACCCTATTATCCAAAATATGAAAAATTTATGTAATATGAATAAAAATATTATTTTCAAAAATAATATAACAATTGAAGAATATAAAAATTATTTAAAAAAAAATTTCATAATTCAATATTCTGAAATTGAAGAACCAGAACAAAAAAATAATTCTTCTCTTCCAGAATTAAATGAAGAAACTATGAAAATGGTTATGGAAATGATAAAAAATATAAATTTAAATACCAATAAAGATGGAATACTTACAAATTATATTTCAATATCATATGTAGATAACCCAACAGAATCTAATATTTCTAATTTAAAATGTGTTAAAACAGTAAAATCATCATTTCAATATTATACAAATTTATTAAATTTAAATAATAATAGATTTGCTATATCATTAGATGTTAATATTCAAATATATGATATAAATAATTTTCAATTGTTAAATGAATTAACAGGACATAGTTATGAAATTTTTTCTTTAGCATTATTTAAAGATAATAATATTTTTGCATCAGGTGATATAAAAGGAAATATTAAAATATGGAAGTTTGAAAATAATAATTATAAATGTATTGGAAATATCACTTCTGAGATACAAAATGTAAGAATTCTTAAATTAAAATATTTATCAACAGGAAATTTGGCAAGTTTAACTCATAAAAGTATTGAAATTTGGAAAAGTGAAAGTCCATATACAATTGAAAAAAAAATTATTTCTAATAGAGACAATGAATACATTTCTTTATTAGAAACAAAAAACAATATTTTAGTTACAGGCTCAACAAAAGGAAATTTAATATTTTATAATCCTGTTGATTTATCAATAATAAAAACTTTATCAATTACTTGTTTAGTTATAAAAGGCATGATAGAATTAAAAAATAATAAAATTGCAATAAAAGGAAATGAAGGAATTTATATAGTTGATATAATAAAAATTCAACTTGAAAAAATAATAGTAAATGAAAATAAAATTATTTCATTATTTTGTTTAAATGATAATACAATATTAACAGCAGAAACTGATAATGCTTTAAGACAATATGATTATAGAACATGTACTTTGATAGGTTCAATTGAAGGCTCAAGTCAAGCAACAAGTTTAGATTTATTACAAATTAATGATAAATATATTATTAATGCTGCTATGTTTAGTTTTAATATTTGGGAATTTAAGAAATAAAAAAATTTTTAAATTTTAATTATATAAATATTTTTTTTAATTTTAATGGAAGAAATTAATCAATTAAGAACTACTAATCCAGATGATTTAACTTTACAGAAAATAAGAGATTATATGTAAAATGAGTTTTTTTTTATTTTATTTTATTATTTTATTATTAATATTTTTTTTATTTTTTAGTTCACTTTTAAAATTACATTTGATTGAATCAATTAAAGAAAAAAATTATTTAGAAGCTAATTTTGTAAGTAAAAAATTAGAAGAATTAAAATATTATGAAAATAAAAAAATATTTGAAGAAATTAAATTCGAACAAGAAAAGGAAAAAATAAAATTAGAATGTAAAATAGAAGAAAAAAGAGATAAAATTGAAGGAGAAAAAGCATTAAAAGAAGAAGCATTTAAAAATAAATTAAAAACTTTAATAAGAAATTTTGAAAAAAAACAAAAATTAGAATATGAAAATTTTATAAATAGTTTTGATTATTCATATCCAAAAATACCAAATTTCAATAAATTAACAAATAAATATAATTTTGAAATTAAAAAATGTATTAAAAAAAATGAATTTTTAAAAGCAAATGAATTAGCAAATGAATTAGAAAATAAAAAAGAAATTATTTTAATGGATTATGAAGTTGAAAAAGAAAAAGATATTAAAAATATGATTGAAAAAGTTAAAATTAAACATAAAAAAGAAAGAGAAGAATTTAATAAAAAAATTCAAAAAATGAAAGATGAATTTTATAATAAACAAAAAAAGTCTTTTATAAAATCAACAAATGAATTAAATAATGAAATAAAACAACTTGATAATTTTCAAATTTTTGAAGATGAAAATATAGATAATATAATAAAAAATTCAATTAATAAAAATGGGATTATTCTCTCATTTGAAATGGGAGAAATAACAAAAAAATATATTGAAAATATAAATAAAAAAAAGAAAGGAAATAAAAAAAATAATTTATCAAATTATGATTAATATATAATTAATTTTAATATAAATTATTTTTTTTAAATTAAAAATGATGAATAATAAAGATAATAATATTTTTTTAATTGAAAATGTTTTGAGTACTTTTATTCCTTTTTTTTATAATGTTGAACAATTACAAATGAAAAATAAAAACGATTTATTTAATTCATTAAATGAAATTTATTCAATTGTATCAACTTTGACAATGACAAAGAAACAAAAAAAAAATTTTATGGGAAATAATTCAACAGTAAAATTAGAAGAAAAAAAATTTTTATATAAAACTTATCTTTCTTCTAGTGATACAAATAATAATTATAATAAAAAAATATTTTCTGATAATACAATGCATATTTTTTCAATTACTCCTCAAATGTTAAGAGGATTAATTATTTTAATTAAAGAAGAAATTACTGAAAATAAATTTGTTCTTATTAATAAGTTATCAAATGTAAAGACAATTAAAATTAATGAAGTAAAAAATTTCCCTTTTAAAAATTTGTTTATTTTATTAAATTTTATAATATATCATTTTTGTAATAATATTGAAAAAGTAATTTTTGAGAAAATAAATTCTTCAAGGACTGATCAAGTTGAAACTATAATAAAAAATGGGATTTATTTACATTTTATAAATAAAAAAAAATGTATTAAAAGTATTAAAACTATTAATAAATTAGATTTTATTAATGAAAATTCTATTTTTAAAATTTTATATGAATATATAAATAAAAATGAAATAGAGGATATTAAAATGAATCAAATACATATAACTAGAATTAATATAATTGATATTTTATTGAAAAAAACAAATTTAATAAAAATAAAAATTAATAAAATTTCAATTGAACAAAATAATATAATTGAACAACTTTTACAAATAATAAAACAAAATAATTTATCAAAAATTGAAATAAATAAATTTTTAACAATACCAAATAATTTAATTAATGAAATAATATTTAATTTAAAGAAAAAACAGAATTTAATACATTTAAAATTATCAGGTGACAACATTGAAATAATACAATTCTTAACATTAATTTATCAAAAATCAAATAAAAAAATAAAAACTTTCTACTTAAAAATAAATAATCAATTAAATGAATCAATTTTAACAAATCATTTATTAAATATAAACAATAATCAAACAGAAAAAATAAAAAATCCCTTAATTAATTTTTCTTTTTTATGTAATAGAATAAACTTCATAGATAATAATTCATTATTTTTTAAATATATACCAATGAATATAAAATATTTAACTTTAGGTAAATTTGATCATACTGCAATTTCAAAATTAAATAATTCAATTATAAATAATACATTTTATCCAAATTTAATAGAATTAAAATTATATTTTATTTTAGAACCTGCAGAAATTGTCGAAGAATCAATTCAAGATTTACTTTCAATTTTAAAAAATGGGAAAATGTTAAAAAATCTTCTTTTAAAAAATTATAATATTAAATGCCAAAATTTAATTAATGAAGATATTATTAAAGCTATTTCAAAAAATGAAAATTTAAGATGTTTTAAAATACAAACTGCTCCTCCTTTTACTACACAAATTTTAAATACTAAATTTTATTATTATGATTTACCTATTTATTTAATTAATTCAATTTTATTTGTTATGAAACATCATTATTCTTTTAATAAATTATATAAAAAACAATTTATACTTTCAAAAATAATTCAATTTTTTAGAATAAAAAAAGAAAAAGAAATCGAAATATCCTTTATTTAAAAAAAAACATATCTTTTAATTAAAATTTTATATAAAAAAAAATTTTTACTAAAATTTAAACATAAAAAAAAAAAAAAAAAATTTTTAAAAAAAATTAAAAAAAAAAAAAAAAAAAAAAATTTCCTCAAAAAATTTAAAAAAATAATTTAATAATATAAATAAAAAATCAAATAACTGATACACAATTAAAAAAATGGAAGAACAAAAAACCCAAAACACGGATTTTTTTTCCCAAACTCAAAAAGAAGAGAAAGAATCAATATTATTTCGAAACATAGATGCAAAAGTTGATCCATTTTCAATAGAATTAGAGAAACATATTCAAAAATTACCAAGTACCTTAAAATTCATAGAAAAATATATATATTTCACATTTCTCCCTCATTTAGATAACGCAATAGATGACTTAGAAAAAATAAAAGAAACACCAAATTTTGATGAACAAACAGTTTTTGTTCGTCCAATGACAATAAAAAGAATACAAGATAAATACATAACATGTATTGATTTATTACAAAATCACAATATTAAACATTCAAAAATGAATAAATTTGTTTTTGGTACTTTAAAAGGTGAAATTTGTATTTTTGATATGGATAATGATAAAATAATGTCAGAAACTCAAGTTTCAAATAATAAAAATCGAGTTGATTCAATTGCAACATCATCAACTAAATATTTTGATACTTATATTACTAGAATTGTTGTTAATTGTAGAAGTGAAATTTTTATTAATGTTTATGCATATAATCACTCTTTTTCACAAATGAATTTAGAATGTGTTATTAATACTGTTAATCCTGAAATTACTGATCCAATGGTTAATGAAAATATGAGTTTAAGTTTATTAATTAATGCTATTAAATTAAGTAAAGATGGTTTTTTTTTAAGTGCTATTGATTATGAAGGAGGAGTTAGATTATATAAATTTCATGAGTTACCTTTAACTCAAAGTAATACTTCCAATACTCAAACTGAAAATGAAGAGAAAAAAGAAGAAAAAAAAGATGATAAGAATAAGAAAGATAATACTAGTAATGTTAATACTAAATATACTTTTATAAGTAGAGTTATTAGTAATGAAACAGAAAATTTTACTATTTTACCTAAGGAAGCTGTTTCAAATGAAAATGCAAGTGATAAGAAAAAAGATAATAAAAATAAGAAAGATGATAAAAATAAAAAAGATGATAAAAAAGATGCAAAAAAGGGAAAAAATGATAAAGATAAAAAAGATGAGCCTGAAAAAATAGATGAAACATTATATAATATAAAAACTGAAATAGATGAAGAAAAAGGTGATATATCCCTATATCAAAAATATGATAAAAATCATCCATTTACACATTTTATCCAAAAAAAATATATAACAGAAGATAAAAATGCATCTGGATACTCATCAACAACAATAACAATAGGAATATATATTGCTTTTGCAAATTCAACTTGTTTTAAATATGTTTCATTTTATCCTTATTTAACAGATAAAATGAAAGCAATATTTAAAGTTCAAAAAGTTAAAACTGGTGTTGCTTTAACTGCAGAAGATACTATGAATATTAATTCAACAATGCAAAAAAAAGAAAGAGATTATATGAATTATATTAGAACTATTTTAAATCCTAATAATCCAAATAAACCTTTAGAAAATATAGAAAAGAAAGAAAATGATAATAAAGAAAAAGAAGATAAAAATAAGAAAGATGATAAAAATAAAAAAGATGATAAAAAAGATGCAAAAAAGGGAAAAAATGATAAAGATAAAAAAGAAGAAGAAAAACCAAAAATAAAGCCTTTAGTAAATCCAATGTCACCAATAGATTTATTTGACATAACAAAAAATGAAATGGCATTTACAACATTATTTAATATTAGTACAATGGCAGGTCAAACATATATAAATAAAGAAAATAACCTTTTAGCATTAGGAATGATAGATGGTGGAATTTTAGTATGGGATTGTGAATTACATACAGATAAATATTTATTACAAAAAAATTCAAGATTTGAAATTACTTCAATTTCAATTAGTGAAAATTATTTAACTTGTGGAACAATAGCAGGTCAAATTTATATTTATGAATTATTAAATGGGAAAGAATTATTTAATTGTATGCATAATCCTTATGAAACTCTTCCTATTCAAATTGTTTTACCTATTTTTCCTTATATTGTTTTATCTTTTGATTCAATGGATAAAATTTGTGTTTATAATAGTAAAGAACAAAATAAAATTGGGAAATTGTTATTAAATACTGAAACTGATAAATCAAATTATAAAATTTCATATAGTAATAAATATTTAATTGAATATAATAAAGATTATGTTTTTATTGTTTGTGAAAAAAGTGATGTTTATTATCCAAAAAAAAGTTTGTTAGATTTGATTAATTTTCAAGAAGTTAGAACTGAATTTTTAAGAAATAAACCAAATAATCCTTTAACTGATTTTTTTAATATTATGCAAATTGAAAGTAATCCTAAACCAAAACCAATTGAAGAAGATAATAAAATTTTAACATCTAGTAATTTAAATGAAGATATGAAAAAAGAAAAAGAAGAAGAGAAAAAAGAAGAAGAGAAAAAAGAAGAAAAAAAAGAAGATAAAAATAAAAAAGGTAAAAAAGAAGAAAAAAAAGATGATAAAAATAAAAAAAATGATAAAGATAAAAATAAAAAAAAAGGAAAAGAAGAAACAGAAGAAGAAGAACCAAAAGAAAATATTCCAGAGCCAATAACAAAATTAGAAATAAATGATAGAGTGATAGTAATATATCGTATACGTGACATATTATTTAAATGTTATCCAAATTTAGTTTATTCATATAAAAAAGGATTATCCTTAAAAAAAATATTAGAAAAATATAATAGTTATGATTTTCCAACTTTTGATAAAATGGCTTTTGGTTTTTCTGATAAAAAAAGTGGTTTATCTCAAAATTTAATGGGAAAAAGTAGTGATTTAAATAGTAATGATTCAAAAGATGTTCCAGATAGTAATACTTTAAAATTAAAAATGAATTTATTAGGAGGAGTTACTGATAATACTACTACTTTGTCTTCTATTGGGAAGAAAAAAGAAAAAAATTCAACTCAACAAAAAGATGTTTTTTATTTTGCTTTTAAAAATATTAGAGATAGATATCAATATAAGGAAACAAGGGATAATAAAATTCAAAAAAGAAAAGATAATATTCAAAGTGAGTTGAATAGGAAAAAAAAATAATAAAATTATTTTATTTTTTTAATGAATAAAATTAAAAGTTTATTTTATTTTTTTTTTTTATATAAAATTTTTTTTATATTTCTAAAAAGAGGTTTAATTTAAATATTAATATGAATAAAAATGAAGTGAAATTCGAAAATAAAAAAGAAATTGATAATAAAAAAATGAATGAAAAAGAAAAAGAAATAATAAAAAATAAAAAGCAAAAAAAAAGAAAAGGAAAATTTGATTTAAATGGAAGAACATTTCAATGTAAAATATGTAAAAAATCATATTTATCATATCCAGCATTATATACTCATAATAGAAATAAACATGACATTATTCCAATAACAGATAAACCAACAATTTTTACATCAAAAAAAACATCATCAAATAAATATTGTTTTAAATATAATCAAAGTAATATTTCAATAAATAATAATGATGATATTTCTCAAACTTTAAATTATATTATAAATTCTTTTCATAAAATTAATCAAAGATATATTTTAAATAAAGATTCAAAATTTTTTAAAAGTAATTATATTTTTAATTGTGATCCCTTTTTTTTAATATTATCAAATAATTTTAAGAAAATTGAATTTAATTCAATTCCTAAAAAAGATAGTAATATTTATCAAGTAATTGTTATTTATTTGATTAGATTAATTAAAATTACAAATGATGATGAATTTAAATTTTTATTAGTTAATGTTGCTTATTTTTTAAGAGAATATTTAAATATGGTTGGTTGGGATTATAAACAAAATCAAATGAATTTTAAAAAAGAAAAAATTCAAATTATAAATAATCAAGATTTTTGTCTTGATAATACTTGTGAAGAAATTCCAGAAATGATTGAAGATTTTGTATCAGTTTATATTTTATTAATTGATGATTTGAAAAATAAACAAAAAGAAGTTGCTGATATATGTCAAAATTTTTTTTGTTGGTTATATATTAATCAACTTACATCATATAAACTTAAACGAATTAACGAAGAAATAAAATAATTTATTTTATTTAAAGTGTAAATGTGAATATTTATTGTTTATAATAGATAAAAATTAAAAATAATGGAGGATTAGTTTATAATGATTTAAATTTTTTATTATTAGATATGATAATTATATATATATATATATTAATATTATAAAAATATAGTTTATTTAATTTTTTTCAATTAAATTTAATTAAGAATTTAATATTAAATAATCATCAGTATACAAACTTTATTTATATAAGAATTAAACAATAAGAAATATATATCTATAAATGATAAACACAAATTCCAAATAATTCTATTTTTAAAGTTAAAACAATCTTTTTAGAACTTTTTTACCTGATATTGAAAATATAATTACCAATATATCATTTATTACTATAAATTTATTTTAAAAATTAAAGTAATTTTCATAAAAATGTATTATAAATCTAAAAAAGGGTAATATAATTTTATTAATTAAAATGATATATAAAAAATTTTATTTTAATTAATTGAATTTATATCAAAATCATTTTAAAAAATTTTTAATATTATTTACCTATATAAAAGAAAAAATTATTTTAATGATAATTATTTTATATAAATCAAAAATATTATTTTCTATAGATGAATTATGTTAAAAGAATAAGATTAATTTTAAATCAATATTTATTTTGAAAATATATTAATATAAAAAATAAGTTAACTGAATTTTTTTGTATAATAATATTTAAGGAAAAATATTTTAGAATATATTAATGATTACATGAAACATTTAAAAAAATTATAAAAAATAATATGAAGCCTTAATTATTTTACTTTTAATATATATTTTTATTATAAACAATTAAAATAATTATTTGCAATAATTATTTAAAAATAAATTTTAAAATAAAGTATGAAAAAGAAAAAAAGATAAATAATAGGTTTTAAATATTTCATTTTATTAAAAAGAATCTTTTACATTAATCCACATATATCAAAAAATAATAATTATATTAAATAATTTTTTTAAAGATAAAAAAAAATTAAAAAATGATAAATGAAAACCCTAAAATAAAATAAAATAAAGTGACAAATCTTTTTTTACTAACAAGCGAAAGTGTAAAAAATGGTTTAGAACAAGAATCAAAAATTGATGGTTTTAAAATAATAAAAATATTAGGAAGTGGTTCATTTGGAAAAGTATTATTATCAGAACATAAAATAACAAAAGTAAAATATGCAATAAAACAAATTGATAAAAAGAACTCTAATAATATAGAAGGAAAACCATATTTTCAAAGAGAAATAGAAATAATGTATAAATTACATCATCCAAATTGTATTAAATTATACAATCATTTAGAAGATGAAAATTATTGTTATTTCATAATGAAATATATAAAAAATGGAAATTTATATTTAATAAAAAAATCTCCAAACAAAATTTTACCAATTGATAAAGTATCTCATATAATAAAACAATTAGTATGTACAATATATTATTTACATAATATGAACCCACTAATTATTCATAGAGATATTAAACCAGAAAATATTTTATTAGATAATAATAATATAATTAAATTAACTGATTTTGGTTGGAGTAATTATATTAATTTAACTGAAATTAGAAATACTTTTTGTGACTCCTTTATATTATTCACCCTAAATTATTTTTGTGAATGGATATGATAATAAAGTTGATATTTGATGTGTTGGTGTTATTATTTTTGAATTATTATTTGGGAGAATTCCATTTATTAGAAAAGATAGAAATATTTTAATGAGTAATATTGTTAATGGAAGAATTTGTTGGGATGATAA
>Ga0256407_10014217_pt1 | contig 10516 bp, 8 predicted proteins | sample RumenRJG_04DNA_FD_193489 | JGI IMG/M metagenome (GOLD analysis project Ga0256407, IMG submission 193489) | Bovine rumen microbial communities from Lethbridge, Alberta, Canada - RJG_04 | ecosystem: Host-associated > Mammals > Digestive system > Stomach > Rumen | place: Canada: Alberta | collected... | reverse complement strand
AGCGACGATGCCCAGCTTTTGCTTATTGCCGGCCGAGAGGTTGCGGATGAGTTTCTTCTGTCCCACCACCTCGCCTGCCATGAAGTGTTCGAAATCGGCGAGGAAGGATTGCAGCTCCTCGTCGCTGCGTCCGGAGATGCGTGCGATGAACTGCAGGTACTCGTCGGGGGTGAGGTAGTCGATGAGGAACGACTCGTCGATGTATGCTCCGGTCCAGTCCTTCCAGTCTTCGGTTGTCGATACGTCGGTATCGCCCATGAGCACTCGGCCCGTGTCGGCCTTGATAAGGTCGAGCATGAGGCGGAATAGTGTGCTCTTTCCCGCACCGTTGTTACCTACGAGACCCAGCATCTCGCCACTCTTTATCTGGAAGCCGTCGATGTTCACGGCCACCTTCTCGCCGAAGGATTTCTTTAGTTTTTCAATTGTTATATCCATCGTGGTCTAATTCTTAGTTCATAGTGTATAGTTCCGTAGCGCATAGTGCAGGCGGTCATTATCGGCTGGCACGGAAGCCTTCCATGTTCACATGGCGTCGCAGCATGAAACGGTCGTAGATGTTGCGCAGCCACCACTGGTGCAGGGACAGGCCAACGATTCCCAGTACTGCGAGCATGACGAAGCCCCAGGGGTTGCCAAGCAGCAGGGTGAACACCTTCTCGACGCCGATGGGGAGGAAGAGCATCATGATGCTGACTACCTGCTGCACCCAGTTGCCCTGCTTGCTGGTGAGCTTCTGGTTCAGGGGCAGTGTCTCCTTGTTATAGACGGCCATCTGGAAGCAGATGGGGTAGAGCACACCGGCGGTGAAGAACAGGTAGCCCAGGTTCATCCATACGGATATCTTGCCGATAATCATCAGCGGGATGAGCAGGCAGAAGGGCAAGAGCAGTACGGCGCTGTTGAAATAGAACTTGGCATAGAGCAGCTGCAGGATGCTCTCGCGGCGACTCATCAGGCCGTCGATGTAGTTGCCCTCGTGGCACATGATGCTGATGAGCATTGTCATGCCCAGTCCCACATAGTCATAGAGACAGATGAAGGATTTCATGAAGCCATTGTCGTAGATGTCGGTGAAGTAGAGCAGGCCGCTGAGCAGAATCATCATGCCCAACAGGGTGAGGAACTGGAGGCGAATGGTCTTGTTGCGCATGCGCATCTTCATCTCCAGCTTCAGATACTCGCCCAGTGCACCATAGCGGTTGAGATAGCTCATCTCCGTGGTGTGCTTCATCTCCACTTCCTCTTTCTGGGCCACCTCGTTGTACACCATAGTCATCTGCAGTCGATAGTTGGCCCAGTACAGTATTGCCAGCAGGGCTGCGATAACGAGATAGTAGAGGACGTTGCCCAGCGTGAGCTGGTACATCATTTCGGTGAGTGGAATGTCCAGGATGTTCTCCTCAGGCCACAGCATGATAAACAGCAGTGCGGCATGAATGGCTGCTGGCAGCAGCACCCACAGGATGTGGCGGCTAATGAGCGTTCGCACATAGAGATAGCAGAAACCATTGATGATGAACAGCAGCCACCAGGCCAGGAGCCAGCGTAGCAGAGCGCACCATCCCAGCAGCGGCATCACAGCCAGCAGGCCAAAAGGCACCAGCAGGAAGCCCCAGAAAAGGTTGCCCAGGCTGAATCCCGAACTGAACAGATAGACATGCATCAGGAATGAGCGACGGATAGGGAGCAGGGCATATGGCCGACCTCGCTGGGCCGGTGTCTCCTGGAGCATGAAGCGCATCCAGAAGTCGGTCATCAGCAGATATAGCACCAGACCGTCCATCACATGGAAAGCCGAAACCCCGTTGTACATACCGCGGAAGCCCATGGGCAGCATTACGCCCATCAGCACCAGGATGGCAGCATATTGGAGAAACATGAAGATGGCCAGCATCTTCATAAAGCGATTCTTCTCCAGCATGGGATGACGCTCATCCTTGAGGCTGTCGTTGCGTCGAATCAGCTTGTATAATTGATACCGCGTCATATTGTCTACAGGGTTTTCAGGTATTTCTCGGCCTCGATGGCGGCTTTGGCTCCGCTGCCTGCAGCCACTACGGCCTGTCGGTAATGTGGGTCGGCCACGTCGCCGGCGGCATAGATGCCTGCGATACCGGTGCGCGGTGTGTCGCCCTCGGTCTGTATGTATCCGGCATCATCGACGCTGACCCATGGGCGGAACACCTCGCTGTTGGGGCGATGGCCGATGGCCAGGAAGAAACCGTCGATGGGCAGGTCATACGTACGCTCGCCCTGCTCTCCTTTCTTGAAGATCAGGTGAGCACCCTCGACACCGTTCCCCCCATAGAGCCCCAGAGTGTTGGTCTCGAAAAGTATCTCAATGGAGGGATGGTCCATAACTCGCTGCTGCATGATCTGGCTGGCGCGGAGGAAGGGCTTACGCACGATCATATAGACTTTGGCAGCCAGTCCGGCCAGATAGAGAGCCTCCTCGCAGGCTGTGTCGCCACCGCCCACGACGGCCACCACTTTCTTGCGATAGAAGAAACCGTCGCAGGTGGCACAGGCAGATACACCCTGTCCCATGTACTTCTGCTCGTCAGCCAGTCCCAGATACTTGGCGCTGGCGCCAGTGGCTATGATGACGCTGTCGGCCGTCAGTTCCGTATCGGTGTCGGTCCAGAGACGATAGGGACGCTGCGAGAAGTCGGTGCGGATGACCGACTCGCTGCGTATCACGGCACCGAAGCGCTCTGCCTGCTGGCGCATGTTTAACATCAGTTCATTGGCATCCACTCCCTGTGGGAAGCCGGGAAAGTTCTCCACCTCGGTAGTGATGGTGAGCTGGCCGCCCGGCTGTATGCCTTCGAGGATTGTGGGTTGCAGGCCGGCTCGCCCGGCATAGATGGCAGCGGTATAACCCGCAGGGCCGCTGCCGACGATGAGCAGTTGGGTGTGCATTGTCGTGTGAATGTATGGGTTGAGTGATTCAAATATTTATCGGAGGTCGATGATTTCGGCGTCGGGATATCTGTCACGGGGGAAGGTGAAGTCGGCCTCGCCGAACTTCTGTCGTCCCTCAAACTGCCGGATGCTGATACGGTTCCAGATGTTGTCCTGGCGTACTCGCACGCAGAGCGGACAGAAGTCGCTTTTGCGGACGTCGATGTATAGTTCCTGGGCTGCAATATCACTGCGTTGGGTGATGAGATGCACCTCGTAGGTGGGGGTATTGCGTAGCGATGACTCCTTCATCGTGATGCGATACCCTTTCTTGTACAGGTCGAGAAAAACATAGGGATTTACAGACTGGATTTCCTTCTCGGTGGGCGTGGTGACGTTCACCTCTTCGTTCTCTGGCAGATAGCTCCATTGTGTCTTGCCGTCGAACCACGTAATCATCTCGGGAGTGTCCAGATGGAAACGGCGTCCCTGGAGGAGCAGGGTACCGCTGACGCTCTCTTGTTCCGCGGTCCCCTGAAAACTGGTGGCTGAGAACGAGACACGTATGTCGCCGCTCTTCTTGATGAACGAGGCTGCATTGTCCAGCACTTTGCGTCCGCTGATTTCAGCCTGGGCAGGGAGGCACAGTGTACAGAGGAATAGGGGGAGCAGGATGTGGAATAATCTTGTGTGGTGCATAGTCGATAGGATTTGATTTTTTTTACTTCGCGCGTATATATATAAATAGGTAGCAGACCTGTTTATCGCAGTTCGTTTAGCCGCATCTGCAAGTCGTCTTCGCCCACGCACAGCACCTCGCGAGGCTTTGCGCCGCGTGTGGGGCCGACGATGCCAGCCTTTTCCAACTGGTCCATCAGACGTCCGGCCCGAGCGAAGCCGATGCTGAACTTGCGCTGTAGCATGCTGGTGCTGCCGTTCTGGTCGAGTACTACCATGCGGGCTGCCTCCTCGAACATGGGGTCCAAGTGGTTCATGTCAACGTCGGGACTCTCTCCGCCGCCTTCGCCTTCCATGGCCACCTCGGGCAGTGGGAAGGGATGGTTGTAGCTCTGCTGGCAGGCGATATAGCTCACGATGTTTTCCACCTCGGGTGTATCAACAAAGGCACACTGAACTCGGACAGGGTCGTTGCCCGAAAGGAACAGCATGTCGCCCTTTCCTACAAGTTGGTTGGCACCCGTGCGGTCGAGAATGGTACGGCTGTCCACGACGCTCATCACCTTGAATGCCATACGGGCAGGGAAGTTGGCCTTGATGGTACCGGTGATGATGTTGGTGGTGGGGCGCTGTGTGGCAATGATCATGTGAATACCCACGGCGCGAGCCAGCTGGGCGATACGTGCGATGGGCAGCTCAATCTCCTTGCCGGCAGTCATGATAAGATCGCCGAACTCGTCAATGATAACCACAATGTAGGGCATGAACTTATGCCCATTGTTCGGGTTCAGCTCGCGGTTCTTGAACTTCTCGTTGTATTCTTTTACGTTACGTGCATGTGCTTTCTTGAGCAGGTCGTATCGAGTATCCATCTCGACACAGAGGCTCTTCAGTGTCTGAATGACCTTGTTCACGTCGGTGATAATGGGTTCTTCGGTGTCTTCATTGCCCTCTACTTGTGCCAGGAAATGATTAACGATAGGATTATACACACTGAATTCCACCTTCTTGGGGTCCACCATGACCAGTTTCAGTTCAGCGGGATGTTTCTTATAGAGCAGGCTGGTGATAATTGCATTCAGTCCCACCGATTTTCCTTGTCCTGTGGCACCGGCGACGAGCAGATGTGGCATCTTGGCCAGGTCTACCATGAACACCTCGTTTGTGATGGTCTTCCCTAAGGCCATTGGCAATTCGTAATCCGTCTCCTGGAACTTACGGCTATTCAGAATGCTCTCCATGGAAACCATCTGCGGCTTTGCATTGGGTACCTCGATGCCGATGGTTCCCTTGCCTGGAATAGGTGCAATGATACGTATTCCCAGGGCTGAGAGGCTCAGCGCGATGTCGTCCTCAAGGTTGCGTATTTTGGCGATTCGAACGCCGGGAGCCGGTGTCACCTCATAGAGCGTGATGGCAGGACCGATGGTGGCCTTGATGTTGCTGATCTCTACACCAAAGTTTGAGAGAACTTGCAGAATACGTTTCTTGTTAGCCTGCTGTTCCTCCATGTCAATGGCATTGCCGCTGGTCTCATATTTCTTCAGGAGATCCAGTGTCGGGTATTTGTAGTATTCGAGATCCAGCTTGGGGTCGTATGGCTCCAGTGTGCCTTCTTCGGTCACCTCTGCTTTTTCGGGGTCTTTGCCCTGAAAAATTTCCATTTCATCGTCAGGTTTCTGAATGTCAAGTGGCAGTTCCTGTTCACCTTCCTTTAAGATGGTCTCGCGTCCCGAGGGGACGGGGCCGAAGTCGATAATGGTCGATGTGTCAGCTGGATTATCGACAAATGGTGTCACGAAGGTGTTTTCCTCTTCTTCCGTGATTTCCTCCTCCTCATTTGTCGAGTCGCTAAGGGACGTGTCGTTTCCCGCCACATTATCTTCCACTGGCTTTTCCTCTGCAGATGTATTCATGCTCTTGGACGTCAGCCAACCGCGTAGGGTGCTGATGGCCTCGTCGCTTACATAAGCCAGGTAGAGCAGGGCAATGAGCAACAGGGCGATGATGACTCCGACAGGACCAATGTGACTGCGCATCAATTCCAGTTCCTCGCGGCCGATCATTCCGCCCCAGATGATATAGCTGTCGTGAGCAAAAGGCACATAGGAGACAATGTAGGCGGCGAATGCCGAGCACCATATCATCAACACCATACAATTGAGGAACCACTTGTGGAGCCGTATGCGGGCAATGCCCATGATGCGGACGCTGGCAGCCAAAAGAAAGATGGGGATAAAGATGCTGGCCACACCAAAGCAGTTATCCATCACATTGTGCGCCAACTTGTATCCCCAAGGCCCCATCCAGTTTGCGGCAGTATAGGCCGGGTTATTATACAACTTCTGGTCTTCGGCACCGGTGAACAGATGGGACACCATCGCCAGAAGAATATACATCGCAATCAGTGCCAAAACCGCACCCCACACGAAACGTTGGTTGCCGTCCTGCTTGCTTTTCTTCTTGTCTTCGACGGGTTTTACACTGTCCTTTGTGTCGCGTCTCAGCCCTGAAAACCATTGTTTAAGTCCACCTTTTTCCTGTGTGCTACTTTTTTTATTATTCTTCGTCGTATTGCTTCGCTTTGTTCCTGCCATATTATGATTTCGCTTTTTCACGTGCAAAATTAGATATATTTCTCCAATTAATTCTTTTTTTCGCGAGAAAAAATGTATCTTTGCATCTGATTTAGGACTTGATAAAAACTTCCGATGGCAGCAAAGAAGACTGAAAAATTGATTTATGCCCACGACACGTTGGAATTTGTAACTGTCGCGGTGCAGTATTGTGTGTTTTTGGAGCAAAGCGAAGGTCGCCCAAAGGACGAGTTCGTCTCCACCCTGCTGAAGCTACTTCCATTGCTTTATATGAGAGCCAGTTTACTGCCTCCCGTGGAGAGCACGGGCGACTTCCTGACCGAAGACAAGGTGACCGAAGATGATTATAACTGGATTCGCCGTATCATATATGATATCATGCAGGATGACGACGAATACGAGGATATATCCATGACCGACCTTGGCCCTGACGAGCGTCGCTGGCACTCGGTGAGCGAAGGGCTGGCCGATATTTATCAGCCGTTGAGGAATTTCGTGTCGGTCTATCAGCAACGGATTGAAGACTGCATGCACGATGCATTGTGGGAAGTGATGGATAACTTTGAACTTTATTGGGGGCAATCGTTGCTGGATACGCTCAGGAGATTGCATCAGATACGCTACACCATTAGGGAGGAGACCGATGAGGACACTCTATAGCACCTATGACAAGTCGCTCATTTCCGACCTGCCGCGTGCCTGTTTCGAAGGGCGGATTGAGGTGGTGCAAAGCGTGGATGTGGCCGAGCGTGCCGTTGAATTCTTGATGAGACAGTCCATCCTTGGATTTGATAGCGAGACTCGCCCCACCTTTCGGAAGGGTCCCATGAATCCTGTGGCACTCTTGCAGGTGAGTGCTGATGACGTATGTTTCCTCTTCCGATTGAGCATGATTGGGCTGCCCGATTGCCTGATCGGATTGCTCTCCGATACGCAGTTGCTCAAGGTGGGACTCTCTCTGCACGACGATTTCCTGCGTCTGTCCCAGCGTCGTGACTTTGTTCATGGCACATTCATCGACGTGCAGGATGTGGCCCGCTCGATGGGCATTGCCGACCAGGGTCTGCGTAGGCTCTATGCCAACGTGTTCGGGAAAAAGATAAGCAAGGGACAGCAGTTGTCCAACTGGGAGGCCGACGTGCTCTCGGACGCCCAAAAACAATATGCCGCCACCGATGCGTGGGCGTGCATCCAATTATACCGCGAATTTCTCCGCCTTAAGGAGGAGGGCTTCAAATTATTACCGACTAATCAAGTAAAAACAGAATGAACGAAAATGCGATACCCGCTTCTTTAAAGGCCGAAGCGTCAGCCCCTCGTGTCATCTTGCGCAAGGGTAAGGAGGAGAGTCTGCGACGCTTTCATCCCTGGGTGTTCTCTGGTGCTGTGCATCATATCGATGGTGAGGTGAGCGAGGGTGATGTGGTCAGTGTTTACACCGCAGAGGGCGAGTTCGTGGCTCGCGGTCACTGGCAGATAGGTAGTATTGCCGTGCGTGTGCTGACATTCAATGACGAACCGATTGACGAAGATTTCTGGCTTAGCCGACTTGAACAGGCGCGAAAGGTGCGTTTGGCGCTCACACTGGATGTTCCAGGGCATAACACCATTTATCGTCTGGTACATGGCGAGGGAGATAATCTTCCTGGTCTGGTCATCGACATCTATGGCGGTGTAGCCGTCATGCAAGCACACAGTGTGGGTATGCACTACAGCCGGATGCAGATTGCTCATGCCCTGCGGCAGACGATGGGTGAGAGCCTGACGGCTATCTATTACAAGAGCGAAACCACCCTGCCTTTCAAAGCATCGCTCGGACAGGAGAATGGCTTTCTATATGGACAGAGTGATGCCGATGTGGCCCTGGAGAACGGTCTGCGTTTTCATATTGACTGGCTTAAAGGGCAGAAGACGGGCTTCTTTGTAGATCAGCGTGATAATCGCAGTTTGCTGGAGCATTACGCGAAGGGACGTGCCGTACTGAATATGTTCTGCTACACCGGTGGTTTCAGCGTCTATGCCATGCGTGGGGGAGCCCGGTTGGTACACAGTGTTGACAGCAGTGCTAAGGCTGTCGAACTGGTAAATGACAATGTCGGCCTGAACTTCCCAGACGATTTGCGTCATGAGGCTTTTGCCGAAGATGCCTTCCGCTTCCTGGACGAGATGAAACCTCAGTATGACCTCATCATCCTGGATCCACCTGCCTTTGCCAAACATAAGGACTCGCTGAAAAATGCATTGCGCGGCTATACAAAGTTGAACGCACGTGCATTTGAGAAAATGCCGTCTGGCGGTATTCTGTTCACCTTCAGTTGCTCGCAAGCAGTGAATAAGGAGCAGTTCCGGCTTGCTGTCTTCACTGCTGCTGCCATAAGTCGCCGCCGTGTGCGTATCCTGCATCAGTTGCATCAGCCTGCAGATCATCCCATCAACATCTATCATCCTGAGGGCGAATATCTGAAGGGCTTGGTGTTGTATGTCGAATGATATTCCACGGTCCCCTATGTAATTAATTAAAGTCAGATATAGATATCCGATGTATAATCTATAATTACAATTGATATGTTGAACATCAAGACTCGTCTCACCTTTCTCAATTTTCTCGAGTTTGCCGTATGGGGTGCATACCTTACCTCCATGGGCACTTATCTTGCCAGTGTAGGGCTTGGTTCCCATATTGGCTGGTTTTATTCCGTACAGGGCATTGTCAGCATCTTCATGCCTGCGCTGATGGGCATCCTGGCCGACCGTTGGATGGAGGGACAGCGCGTACTGAGTCTCTGCCACACACTTGCCGGCATCTTCATGATTGCCGCATCTTTCTATGGCTATCAAGCCGGACCGGAGCCTCAGTTTGGGATGCTGTTCTCGCTTTATACCCTCTCCGTCGCCTTTTTCATGCCTACCATTGCCTTGAGTTATTCCGTGGCCTATTCGGCTTTGGAAAAAGCCGGACTGGACACAGTGAAAGCCTTCCCGCCCATCCGGGTATGGGGAACCGTCGGCTTTATCGTTACGATGTGGATCGTGGACCTCTGCGGCCTGCAGAAGACACCTGGCCAGTGGATGGTGAGCGGCTGCCTTAGCCTGGTATTGGCTGCTTATGCACTGACGATGCCTCGTATGGAAATTAAGAAGGACGAGGGGAAACAGAAGTCTCTGTCTGAGGCACTCGGCCTCAATGCCTTCCGCTTGTTCCTTAACCCTCGAATGGCGCTATTCATGGCTTTTGCCATGCTGTTGGGTTTCTGCCTGCAGATTTCCAATGGGTATGCCAATCCGTTTATCACCTGCTTTGGCAATATCGAAGAGTATCAGCAGACCTTTGGTGTGCAGCATGCCAACATCCTCATCTCCCTGTCACAGATGAGCGAGACACTCTGCATCCTGCTCATTCCATTTTTCCTCTCGCGTTTTGGTATAAAGAAGGTGGTGCTCATTGCCCTCCTGGGATGGGTATTGCGCTTCGGTTTCTTCGCCATCGGCAATCCGGGCAGCGGCGTATGGCTTTTCCTGCTTTCGATGATTGTCTATGGAGTGGCATTCGACTTCTTTAATATTTCCGGTTCGCTTTTCATCAATCAGGAGACAGACGACAGTATTCGCAGTTCTGCTCAGGGACTCTTCATGATGATGACCAACGGACTGGGTGCTTTTGTAGGCACTCTTGTGGCGCAGTCGGTCATCAACCATTATGTCTTCACTCCTCAGAGTGCCGGTGCAACGGGTGCAGAGGTGGTTGCTGGCTGGCAGACATGCTGGTACATCTTTGCTGCCTATGCTCTTGTTGTCAGCGTACTCTTCGCCATTTTCTTCCGTTACAAACATAATCCCGAGCGCAAGTGAAGGAAGTACGTTTCTTCTTTGATCCCCAAGTGAGTGGCGAACTGCCCGAGGATGAAGCTCGCCATGCAGTGCGTGTGCTCCGACTCGAAGCCGGTGATGAGGTCTGGCTGATGGATGGTCGCGGTTCGTTTTATCGTTCCAGGCTCACTGCTGCCTCCAACCATCACTGCTGTTACGAATTGCTCGAAGCTATGCCGCAGCCTGCTGCCTGGCAAGGCCACCTCCATCTGGCCATGGCTCCCACAAAGCTGAACGAGCGTACAGAGTGGATGGCCGAAAAAGCTACGGAAATCGGTCTTGATGAACTCACGTTCCTGAATTGCCAGTTCAGCGAGCGACGATCCATAAAAACGGAACGCATCGAGAAAATCATAGTCGCTGCCATGAAGCAGAGTCACAAGGCTACACTGCCGGTGCTGCACGAGATGACTCCCTTCGCCCATTTTATCCGCACGGAACGTGAGGGAGACTGCTTTATATGTCAC
>Ga0256407_10014213_pt1 | contig 10518 bp, 11 predicted proteins | sample RumenRJG_04DNA_FD_193489 | JGI IMG/M metagenome (GOLD analysis project Ga0256407, IMG submission 193489) | Bovine rumen microbial communities from Lethbridge, Alberta, Canada - RJG_04 | ecosystem: Host-associated > Mammals > Digestive system > Stomach > Rumen | place: Canada: Alberta... | reverse complement strand
TCAACGATTTCATGGGAGGGCAGATCGCCAAAACGGGCGGTCACGACTCGGACCTGATGCCCGGCCTTTACCCATTGCAAAGAAAGATCCCTTGCGATCGGTCCGCCGCCTCCGCCAATCGGAGGGTATTCATGGATAATTACAAGGATCTTCATTGCATTAAAATCAATCAAAGTTGATCAAATCACGGATGTGGTAAACAGTCTTTCCCTGGGATTCATGATAAGTCCTGACCAGTAATTCCGCAATCAGCCCCATCAATATGGAAAGGAAACCGAGAATAAAAACCATGATGGCCATGATAAAGAGCGGTGAAGCCATCACAGAAACTCCCCAGAAGATACGGCGAATTGCAAGGAATAAAAGAACCAGTAAAGACAATCCCGAGAGGAACAAACCGGCTCCACCGAAAAGATAAATCGGTTTGTCCGCATAACTGGAGAGGAATTTAACCGTTATCAGGTCCAGGCTTACTTTTACGATCCGCTCAAAGCCGTATTTTGATTTCCCGAGCAAGCGCGGATGATGCTTGACCGGCATCTCTACGATCTTTGCGCCGAAAGTGTTTGCGAAAGCCGGAATAAAACGGTGCATCTCACCATACAAACGGAAACCGGTGATCACTTCGCGACGATAAGCTTTCAGCGTACAGCCGTAATCATGGAGGTGCACGCCGGTGACTTTGCAGATGATGCGGTTGGCAATCCTTGAGATGAATGAACGCAGAAACGGATCTTTCCTGTCTTTTCTCCATCCGCTGACAACGTCATAGCCTTCATCCAACTTTGCAAGCATGGCAGGAATATCAGTGGGGTCGTTTTGCAGGTCAGCATCCATCAGCACGATTATTTCTCCGGAAGCATGGTCAACCCCCGCGGCGATGGCAGCGGTCTGTCCGAAATTCCGGCGCAATCCAATAACTTTTACATGGACAGGATCCTTCGCGGCAGCCTCCCTGAGCGCTTCCATACTGTTGTCTCTGGAACCGTCATTCACAAGAATCAATTCCCAATCCTTATCCATATTTTCCAAAGCTTTATGAACTGCATCATATAACAAAGGAATGTTATCATATTCATTGTATACCGGAACCACTACTGAAAGATACATACGCTATCCTAACCTTCATTCAATTTCGTTTCGATCTCGGACCATTGCTCAAACAAATCGTCCAATTCCTGCTGCTTCTTATTATACAGCACTCCGGCTGAAGTCATGTCTTCAAATGAAAGAGTTGCTGAGTTGATCTTTTCGGAAAGTGCTGCGGTTTCTTCTTCAAGAGCAGCGATTTTGGATTCCAATTCTTCCCGCTGCCGGGTGAGCTTCCAGATCATACCGTTGGAAAGCTTCTTTTTTTCTGCAGGCAGTTCTTCTTCCGTTTTCTTTCCTTTTTCTGCTGTTTTTACGATCGGTGCGGCGAGCTGTTTTTTATACTCTTTATACTGGCTGTAGGTTCCTTTATAAACATTCAGCATCTGCTTTTCCGGCATCACTTCCCAGATTTGCGTACCGACCGCATCTATTAGGTAACGGTCATGGGAAACAAGTATGATCGTGCCCTCGAAGCTCTTTAGTACCGATTGCAGCAGTTCCTGTGAATCAATATCCAGATGGTTCATCGGCTCATCAAGAAGCAATAAATTAGCACCCTGCAGGGAAAGGATCGCAAGTGCAAGTCTTCCTTTTTCCCCACCGGATAACACCTTCACCTTTTTGAAAACGTCATCGCCGGAAAACAGATATTTTGCCAGATAATCGCGAATTTGTGCAGGAAGCATATTTGGAGCGGCTTTGTTGATCTCATCCATCAGATCCGATTCCGGATCCAGATCTTCATGCGCCTGGGCAAAATAACCGATCTTCAAATTAGAGCCTAAACGGGTTTCTCCGGAAAGCGGCGGCATTTTTTCAAGGATCGTCTTTAAAAAAGTAGATTTTCCTGTCCCGTTCGGACCGATGATAGAGGCACACTCTCCGCGCAGAAGGGTCAGATCCGGCACATGGAAGAGCACTTTTTTATCATCCTGATAACCGATTGCCAGATCCTGGGTGCGGAGCACCAGATCTCCGGACCGCAGGTCCGTGTTGAGCTTCAGCCGCATGGAGCGGGATTCCATCGGTTTGATGATTTTTGATTCAGAAAGCAGTGTCTCCAGACGTTTTCTGCGGCCCTGTGCCTGACGCGTATTCTGTCCTGCAATATTTCGGCGGATGTATTCCTCTTCTTTGGCAATAAACTCCTGCTGCCGGATATATTCCGCCAATTGACGCTGATACCGTTCTTCACGCTGCAGGAGGTAAGCCGAATAATTGCCGTGATAGGTTTCAAATGAGTAGGACAATTCCCATATCGTATTGACACACTGATCAAGGAAATAACGGTCATGGGAAACCATGACAACGGCACCCGGAAAATCCTTGAGATAGCTTTCAAGCCATTCGATTGAATTGATATCCAGGTGGTTTGTCGGTTCATCAAGGATCAGCAGTTCCGGTTCGGAAACAAGGATCTTCGCAAGGTAAGCACGAATTTTCTGACCGCCGGAAAGCTGATGCCATGGACGGTTTTCCTCTCCGTTGATCAGTCCTAAACCCTGAAGGATCTGATTGATTTTGGAGCGGTAGATGTATCCGCCCTTGTTTTCAAATTCTTCCTGAAGGGTACCATAGCTTTTCAGTAAAGTGAGATCCTCCGGTGAAGATTTCAACAGTTCTTCCATCCAGTTCAACTGGTCTTGAACTTCAATCAAATCAGAAAAAGATTCCAAACAGCTCTCATATGGGGTTTTAGAAGAAGCAATTTCAATTTGCTGCGGGAGATATCCTACTGTAAGACCTTTTGAACGGGAGACAGTACCGGAATCCGGTTCGTCAAGACCGACAAGGATCTTAAGAAGCGTTGATTTACCGGATCCGTTTTCCCCAACAAATCCGATTCTTCCGTTCTGCGGAACAGAAAGGGATACTTCAGAAAAAACGTCCAGATCACCGAAAGACTTTGATATATTATTTGCCGTTAATATTGACATAATTTACCCGCACATTAGTATAACACAGGAAAAACGGATAAAAGTTATAAGTAACAAGTTGGAAGTTATAAATTGGAATTTCTTTATAGTTTTGAACTAACATCTGAATGACAGGTATTATTTTCGACAGCATACAAGTCAGATTATGCTACAGTAATCATTTTGAACCAGAATATATGGATGATGCATCAAAACCCGATGCGGCATATACTTTTGAATACAAAGATAGTATTTCAATATATACTATTATGCAAGCATGAATCATCCAGTCTTTATAACATAAGTAAATGTTTATTATTTACTTAGTATTGTAAATATAAAGAAAGATAAAATGTTTCACGTGAAACAATAGAAGAAAAACAATTATTTATGTTTCACGTGAAACATTTTAATTTGTGTATGATTTCTTATCTCTTTTTTATATTTTATATTTATAATTATTCAACAAGGAGATATATTATGGCGAAATCTTACGATAAAAAACCTGAATTTACTCTTGACCTTAAGAAAAAGTACACAGCTGTGTTCCATACTGACAAGGGTGATATCAAAGTAAAACTTTTTGCGGACAAAGTCCCCCTTACTGTAAATAATTTTGTTTTCCTTGCAAATGAAGGATTCTATAACAATACGATCTTTCATCGTGTGATCAAAGATTTTATGGCACAGGGCGGTGATCCGACCGGTACCGGAATGGGTGGTCCCGGTTATCAGTTTAAAGATGAATTTGTTCCGGAACTCAAACATGACAAACCCGGTATCCTTTCCATGGCAAATGCTGGCCCGAATACAAATGGTTCCCAGTTCTTCATCACCCACGTACCGACACCCTGGTTGGATGGGCATCATACAGTTTTCGGTGAAGTAATTGAGGGTATGGATGTTGTATTGGCAATTCCTGAACGGGATCCCCGTTTTTCAGGGTCTCCTGCTGGAAAATTGAATTCAGTAGAGATCATTGTCGAGTAGAGAATATATTCTTTCAATCATTATCTATATTTCTAATTGTCTTAATTAAGACTGTTGATAATGTGGATAAATTGAAAATAAATATGTTTTTCTCAGAATCTTAAAAATTATTTGTACACATCCTGTGTGTTTAAAGATTTAGATTTGTGAATGAAAAAGGTGGATAAATTTTATCCACCTTTTTATCAACAGTATCAGATAGTTTTTTGTCCACATAGTTCTGTGGACAGATTTTATGAAATCATGCGTTTACAACCTGTTTTTCTGATATTTCAGTCACAAGTACAAGAATCGTTTTATTCTATATATATAGATGTGCCATCCTCAATTCCGTGTGATTTTCCCCAATTGTCGATTGTATCATCCACCTGTTCCAGAAAATGGTCGATATCTTCCATTCTTTTGGGACCCTGCTGCGGAGTCAAACCGTTCATTCCCAGAAAGGAATGGAATCCTTCATTCTGTTCCATGTTCATGGCGCTGAAAATGTGTGTCCAGGTGTTCAGCATGATCCAGACAGCGGATGGCAGGTGCGCCTCCCAGAAGGCTTCAACAGCCTTTTGATAATAGGGAAGACGGAATTTTCCGTATTCCGGGAAAAAATCAGCACGGACATAGTTTGAAAAGTAATCAAGATAGTAATTCCAATACTGCGAATAATACTTGTAATACTGCTCCAGGTTTGTGTTTTCCGTCAGTACTCCGATTACTGCAGAAACGAGTGTGGTGTTTCCGATATCATTGCAGCATTCGATGAAATCCTGCAGGAAATGGCGCATGGTCAGCGGTCTTTTGGACAGGCAGGCGATGGAATTAACAGCGTTTTCAATGCAGAGGATGTAATTGAATACGTAGGTGACTTCAAATTGTGTGTTGACAAGCTTCTGCAGCTGTGCGTGATATTTGTGAGCTTCCCGGTTGAAGACCAGTGCACGCTGCATACAATTCTCCGGAAGGAAAAAGGAAGCTTCCACTGAGGACAGAACAAACTCATACCAGTGACCTTTTCCGAAGAGAACGATCGGATCAAAGCACAATGAGGAACCGATCCAGGGATCGGTCCTCAGATTGCGCGGGTTAGCAAAATATGAGCGGGGATAATGATAAATGTCAAAAGTCGCGTCCTCAGATATTCCGGTCACCTCACGGTAGGCCTGCTGCAGATCAGAGTGTATCATAATGATATCTACATCAGTCGTACCGTTGATAAAGGGATAATCCCGCAGGATCGATCCTGTTATATAGGCGCAGACAATCGAACGGTCTTTCCGTGCCCGCTGCTGCATATAACTGTCACTGAGTCTGAGAAGCTTTTCTTTCGTTAATCGCATAGATTTCTAAGAAAGTCCTTTGAGTCTGTCAACTTTTCCTTTCAAAATATCAAATCCGCCCTGCCAGAAGGATTCTTTCGTGAAGTCGAATCCGGCATCGAGAAGCAGGTCCGCAGGTTTCTGGGATCCACCCTTGTGGAGCATCTCTTTGTAGCGGGGGATAAAGCTCTTACCCTCGTTCTTGTATTGATTATACAACGCAAGTACCAAAAGCTGTCCAAAAGAATAGGCATAAACATAAAATGGGGTATGGAAAATGTGCGGGATGGAGATCCATTCCCATTTGAAATGATCATCAACGACCATGGAATCACCGAACTGATCCCGTAGATTTTCGAGATAGGCTGCTGCCAGACTGTCTACATCGGCTCCTTCAGCGATCATTTGATGTGCTTTGATCTCAAAGAGAGCGAAATAGGATTGCCGCTGGATGGTGGCGTAGTTGTCATCGATTTCTTTTGCCAGCATGTTGCGCAGGACGGTTTTGTCCGTGACCTGCCGTTCGAGATAATCGGAAAGGAGCATTTCGCCGAAAGTGGATGCGGTTTCTGCCAGAGGCAGGCAGGCGTGCTGTTCAAAGATGTTTTTGTCCGCTGCGGACATGGAATGGATCGCATGACCGAGTTCGTGAGCGAGAGTGGAAGTGTCATCATTCTTTCCCTGGAAATTGACCAGCACCCAGGGTGTGAGTTTGGGTGTGATCGTGCTGCAGAAAGCTCCGCTGCGTTTGCCATGACGTACCTCGCTGTCAATGTGATGATGTTTGTAAACACATTCAGCCATTTCGGCAAATTCCGGGTCAAAGGCATTGTAAGAGCGGATCACGGTATGATAAGCTTCGTCAAAGGTGACGCTGCTTTCATCTTTTCCGACAGGGGCATAGAGATCATAGCGGTGCAGTTCGTCAACAGCGAGCTGATCTTTTTTCCAGCGGAAGAAATCTGCGAAAACATCCTTGTTTTTCCGGCAGGTGGAAAGCAGCAGGTCTACAACTTCATCCGGGATATCATTCCACAGGTTGCGGGCTGAGATCGGTGTTTTGTAATTCCGGAAATTCTGGTTTTCCTGATCCCAGTCTCTTGCAATAGACTGATAGATCTGTCCGAGCACAGCACTGTCGTTTCCGTAAACCCGGTAAAGCTCTTCGTATGCAGCCTTGCGTTCCTCCCTGTTTTCACTGCGGGCATAAGACATCAGTTCGCCGCGGGTAAGGTGTTTTAGCTCTCCATTGATGGTGAGATCAAACACATAGCGGTTGGTGATGGCGTTGTAAATATTGACCATCGCACTTTTGCCGGTCATGTTTTTAACATTGATTAGTTTTTCCTCATTTTCACTGAGTGTATGCGGTTTTGCAAGGCGCAGTGAGCTGAGATAGTAACGGCTGCCTTCCGCTGCGGAGATGAACGGTGCTGCTTCTTCATCTGAAAGACTGCGGAACCACAGATCGAAGAAAAGAATCTTGTTGGAAAGTTCTGTAATGACCGCGCGGGTCTGTACCATTTGGGAAAGTGCAGCAGAGTCCTGTGTGTCGGCGGAAACGGTCAGACTTGTATATCCGCCTAAGCGGTGGGCAAGTTCATTGATTTCTTCATATTCCTTCAGTATCGTGCAAAACCGTTCCGGAGTTAATCCGGGAACCAGTTCTGTGCGGTGATTGAGAAAAGCTTCTGTCCTGGTTTTGAGCAGATCAATATCAGACTGAAAGGCTTCCTTGTTTCCTTCCGGATAAAGATCATCCAATTGCCATTTGCCTTGTAAAAATTCCATGATAAATTCTCCTTGTCCATAATTATAATGTTTTTCCTGATCAAAAAAGTGCCAAAAAAGATGACAAGATCAGGATAAATGATATTTTCGTGTCTTATGGAAAAAAATTCTTCTGCATAGTTATTATCAGACATATTTGATGTGTTCTGATAGTCGTTTGTTTTCTGCAATTGTTTTGTGCTATGATTAATCTGATAAAATGGAGAATCTAAGTGAGTCAGGAACAAATCGCTATTTGTGATATGCAAAGCTGGGTCTTTCGGCATGCACAAAAGAATTGGAATATAACAGCCCGGGAATGCGCTGATTTATTTCAGAAATATGATTTGCTCACATTTATTTCTGAATGTTATGATCTTCTCCATTTAAGAGGATACCAGCGGGCACTTGAAGATATTGAAGACATTCTGCATGCAAAAAGGGTTACTGTATGATACAACTTCCGAAAAACGGTATTCTGTATCATGGCAGTTATCTGGAAATATCTAATATTGATCTGACTTATTGCAGATATGGGTTAGATTTTGGAAACTGTTTTTATCTTACTTCTTCTTACCAACAAGCAAAGAGTAATGTCTCGGCATTTGTAAGAAAGGCGAGATAAAGAGTTAAATTATGAAATAACCGATTGATTTTAATAATTCGATGTAAGCGCATTCTAACGGAATAACGGGAAACAGCTTATAATTTGGTTATACAATGCATAAATATGTGCATATCGAAATAAATTAGTGAGGATGTAATGAAAAAACCTCTTGTTTTTGTCGTAATGGATGGCGTTGGTTTCGGGAAAGATGAAGCCGGCGATGCAGTGAAACAGGCTAATACCCCGACTCTGGACTGGCTTCTGGCAAATTGTCCGAACACTCAGATCAAAGCGCACGGTACCGCGGTGGGGCTGCCCAGTGACGCGGATATGGGGAACAGTGAAGTCGGCCACAATGCCCTTGGCTGCGGACAGATCTATTCACAGGGTGCCAAGCTGGTCAATGACAGCATTGACAGCGGTTCTATGTTCCAATCCGGTACCTGGAAGGAAATGGCTGCAAACTGTGTGGATCACAAATCTGCAATGCACTTCATCGGCCTTCTTTCCGATGGCAACGTTCACTCCAACATCAGCCATTTGAAGGCGATGATCGCGGAAGCGAAAAAAGACGGTGTGAGCCGGGTTTGCGTTCATATTCTCCTGGATGGCCGTGACGTTCCTGCGACCTCAGCCCTGCAGTATGTTGACGACCTGGAAGATTTCCTCGCCGAACAGCGTGACGACAGCTTTGACTGCCGCATCGCTTCCGGCGGCGGCCGTATGGTTATCACTATGGACCGCTACCAGGCCAACTGGAACATGGTCAAAGAAGGCTGGGAAACTCACGTTCATGGTGTCGGACGTCAGTTTGCCTCTGCCAAAGAAGCGATTGAAACCTATCGCAAGGAATTCGAAGTCATCGACCAGGATCTGCCGGCGTTTGTGATTGCAGAAAACGGCCAGCCGGTAGGTACCATCGAAGATAACGACTCCGTGATCTTCTTCAACTTCCGTGGCGACCGCGCGATTGAAATCAGCATGGCATTCGAATATGATGATTTTGATCATTTTGACCGCGGAAGACGTCCGCATGTGCTTTATGCCGGTATGCTGCAGTATGACGGCGATCTCAAACTGCCGCAGAAATTCCTGGTTGCGCCTCCGGACATCAAGAACACCCTCTCCCAGCTTCTCGTGGAACACGGCATTAAGCAGTACGCTGTTTCCGAAACGCAGAAATACGGTCATGTGACCTACTTCTGGAACGGCAACAAATCCGGCAAGACATCCGAAGAACTCGAAGTCTTCTGCGAAGTTCCTTCCGATGTGGTTCCCTTTGACCAGCGCCCGTGGATGAAATCCGCCGAAGTGACAGATAAAGTCCTGGAAGCAATTGAATCCGGTGAATACGGCTTCATCCGCTGCAATTATCCGAACGGGGATATGGTCGGCCATACCGGCAGCCTTGTCGCGACCCGCATTGGTGTAGAATCAGTCGATCTCGGCCTCGCCCGTATCATCAAAGCTATGGAACATCATGACTTCACACTCATCGTCACGGCTGACCATGGCAACGCGGATGATATGATCGAGCGGAACAAGAAGACCGGTGCCATTTCACCGAAGACATCCCATTCCCTGAACCCGGTTCCCTTTATCATTTACGACAAAGATACCCGCTATGAGATCAAAGACGGACATTTCGGCCTTGCCAACTGTGCTGCCACTGTTGCAAAGATCCTTGGCATCGAGCCGCCTTCCATGTGGGAAGAAGCGATGATTTAAGTATTATTCCAACAATAAAAGTATAGAAAACACGGCAGTTTATGCCGCGTTTTTCGTATACATTTGTTTTTCAGTGATACTTTTGTTTATTGGACAAATATGAAAGAATGGCTAAAAATTTTTCAGAAATAACTAATTTTAAGAAAAAGTATTTATTTTCACAAACAATTGTTGTAAAATAGAAAAAATACAAAAAAATCACAGGAGGTTGTTTGCTAAAAAATACTATGATAAAACCGATTTCCAAAAAAAAATACTATGAGACGATCTCTGAACAGATCGAGCAGGCGATCCTGAGCGGTGAATGGGCAGAGGGAAGCCGTGTTCCTACAGAAGATGAACTGGCTTCAATTTTTCAGGTTGGGCGCGGGTCTATCCGTGAAGCGATCACTAACCTGCAAATGTCCGGTGTGCTTTTTTCCAGTCCCGGCATTGGTACCTATGTAGCCGATAACGCTGTTGCCTGCATTAACAATAATCACCTTGCAGACGTTTTGAATGATCCTGAAAGCATCAGTGATATTGTTGACGCCCGCCAGATCCTTGAACCGCAGCTGGCTGCTTATGCCGCTGAAAATGCCGGTGCAGGTGATATCCGGAAATTGGAATCTGCGATCAGCAAAGCAAAAGAAGACTGGGAACAAAACGGGCACCTTTTCCATGTGGCACTCGGAAAAGTCTGCGGGAACAAAATTCTGATCAGTCTTTTTGAATCGCTTGAAGAAACAAGTCGCAAAAAGGCAGGGAAAGAAATGAATGAAGTAAAAATCGCCAAAACTATTGAGGCATATCAGGCGATTTTAGACGCGATCCGGCAGAAAGATGCCGCGGCCGCCGCAAAGAAAATGGCTGACCTTCTGAATTGATCATCTTCTGAAAAGGGGAACTGAGGGGTACAATAGTAAATAAGAATCGATTAAATCAAAGAAGGTGAAATCATGATCGTAACAGCCCTCGGAACCAACGGCTGGTTTGACAACGAAAACGGTCAAACCATGTGTACGCTGATCCGTACACAAAATTATTCGATTATTCTGGATGCAGGTTATGGCATTCGCAGAGCAAAAGCGCTGATCGACTTTTCGAAACCGACCTTTTTGCTTCT
>Ga0256407_10014211_pt1 | contig 10518 bp, 17 predicted proteins | sample RumenRJG_04DNA_FD_193489 | JGI IMG/M metagenome (GOLD analysis project Ga0256407, IMG submission 193489) | Bovine rumen microbial communities from Lethbridge, Alberta, Canada - RJG_04 | ecosystem: Host-associated > Mammals > Digestive system > Stomach > Rumen | place: Canada: Alberta... | reverse complement strand
GCGCTGCTTAGGTTGCGGTTTGCGGTTGTAACGGTCAAACCAGATGATAAACTCGCCGTCTTCAGTCTCTTCCAGCCAGAGACGGCCCTCTACCTTGAACCCCTTCTTCAGCAGGTTCATCACGATGTTCTCGTTCTTGATCTCGATTTTTTTCATAACTTTGTCGTTTTGTGAGCGAAGGTCGTGTCAGAATTTGGCCATTTTCACTACGTAGACTTCCTCCACTCGCCTCGACTCGGTTATTTTACTTCTTTACTTTTTTCAGATTTTCTTTTACTTGATTACGATAGTCCACCAGATTCAACTCATAGAAATCCTTCATGGCGCGCTCCATGTTCACACCATCCTGTTCTGCCTGCACTTCCACGTAGGCCAGAACATTCGTCATGATAGCCGCCAAAACACTTTGATCCCAAGGGTTCGTCGTGTCGAAATGCTTTTCAATCATGTCCGTAAACGCCTTACCCATAGTTGCTACGTCCTTGGCAAACTGTTTCTCCATGTCCTCCAGGCTGCGATACATGTGTATGCGCTTAGCCAAATTTGTCTTTTTCTGTTTCATAATTGTTTATTTTATAATGATTTCTGTGGTGCCTTTCAGGCGCACCACTCCTCCGTTTTGCATGCCGGCATTCTTCAAACCGTCGTTCATCTCCCAGTGGCGGCAACAGTACCGTTGTTCCACCTTCAGCCCCATTTTCTGGCAAACTCTTGAACCGTCGTTCTGGCTTTCCTTGTGCTTGCACGAGGCACACATTTTGTTCACCTTGATGTGATAGGCATTCATTACTGTTTCCATCTTCATGCTTTTTGTTGTTAATAACTGGCCAAGTCTCTCAGGTACTCAGCATAACTTCTTCTCATTTCGGTCAATGATAGGCGTTCGTATTCCTCCATGTAGCCTTCGTCCATCATTTCGTCTTCCTCCAGTCTTCGCTCGTGAGCGTACATCAAGAAGTCCAACGAACAAATCTTTATTCTTCTCATTTTTTGTTGTTTTATTGATTTCGATTGCAAAGTTCGGCAAAAAATCAACGCGTTTCTGGATATGCGTCAATTACCCGTTATTGCGTATTTTCTTGCGTCTTTTGAGTGGTTTTCTGCGTCAATCCTGCGTCAAAATCGTATCTTTCACAATGTCCCAGAACGTATCGCAAAGTTGCTTCTGAGGGTTACGTTTCATTCTGTAGTACACCTCGCCACGATCCACCTCACATATCTCGCGCCCCATGTTCTTCCTGGTATTCTCGCCAAAGCGCAGTTTCAACGGCAAGCCCTCTGGCGTAATCTCATTGGCCAGCGTCAGGAAACTCGTCTGGTTCAGACTCTCGCCCACAAGCCTATCCCTCACCACCATGAAGATGGAAAGCCAGTGTCGCGCATAATTAAATAGGTGGTAGTCGGCTATCAGTCGGTCCATGCTTCTGCGCAATACGCACAGTCTGTCCTCTCTTGACATATTGAGGAAATGCTTCCTGGCCTGCTCGTCAGCCGCAGTCAACCGCGTCTTACCATTCAGATCCTCATCGCTTTCCAAATCGTCCTCACTCAGAGGGATGGCCGTTACGCCATAGTGCTCACGAACCTTGTTTACCTCAACGATGGCTTCGCGACGCCCCTTAATCACAGCATCGGCCAGCAGCGCACAGAGATAATGTTCAGCCAGGGCAAAGTTGCCCACGTTCATCGCCAACTTCAACAGTTGTTCTTCCTTGAGCCACATACCGTCAAGGTATATGTACTCCTTGTGCAATTTCTCCATTTTTCCAAGTCTTTTGTGGAGATGTGTGTAGATGACGCGCGTTTTGAGTTCTCAAGAGAAACATCCCACTACAACTCGGATTAAACAATAAATTTCTTAGCGTGATTCTCAGAACCACGCTGCAAAGGTAATATCAATAATGAAAAACGCTGTTTTAGGTAAAACAACAAACTTGCTTACCTAAAACAACTTTCATGGAAATGTATCTGAAATAGAGACTAAATCTGCTCTAAGAGTTCATCGAAAATCGATTGTTTGCCTTTGGCCTTATTTCTGTTCTTTACAGAGCCAAGCAACTGACTGACGTTGGTATTATCCTTGCCAAAGGCGTTTTTCATAATCTGTTTCAGGGCTTCATCCCTATTGGTCAGTGGTTTCTTGTCGGCATCCACCAGCCACCCTGCTTTATACATGGCTTCAAGCACTACCAGCACAGAGGTCTCTTTTCCTTTGGCAAGACCAATCGTGACTGGCTCACTAATCGTTGGAGCTTTAACTGATGCCAAAGGAATCTCATCCATTACCTCCTCAATCTCTGCTGAAATCTGCCGTTCAGACTCCAGATAGTCAGTAATCGACTGCCGTAAGGCCGTAGCATCAGGAATCGAAAAGCCGTCGTTGAATCGCTTGCTCATCTTGTCAGCGTAGTCTGGCACATGCGCCTCCACCTGCTTCATCAGCACACCACTGATAGAGGTGTATGCAGGCTTGCCACTCCAAATCAGCACCATCGCTGTTCCATACAGAATCATGCCAACCACACGGCTGACTTCCTCCTGATCGCAATCCTCAGTCTTATCACTTATATCCATTAATATTTCATCCCACAAGGCCTTGTCACAATACTTTTGAGCATCCACCAATCTCTTCAATTTGATGTAATCGATGGTGAACAGCACATGATAAAACAGCTCGCTGGGATGCAGCCCAAACGTCTTGGCCTCATTCGTCAAAGCCTGACAGGGCACTCGCATCGCCTCAAACATCAGCTCGTCGCAGAACTTATCTTCTACGGCCTCTCTTTCCTCTTTTCTGAACAGGTATTTCATCTTCATATTTGTCTAATAATGCAATCATACGGTCGAGCCATTCTATCAGGGCAAAGCTGCCATTGGGATTCTCGAAGTTCATCTTCCTGACACCGTTTTCGAATTCCTCTATCACCTCGTCTTCCACACCAAACTGGGCCACGATGTCTGCACCATAGCGATAGAGTCCAAAGGTGCGAAATTTCACCGTCAGGTCGTAGCCCTTCTGCGTCAGACAGATATTGGCCATGTTGGTCAGGTCATCATACAACTCATCCAACTTCACCTCCTCGCCGTCTGCATTCAGAGTGACAGCAGCTGTCGAAGCCGACTTCCTGGCCAGCGCGCGCATCACGGCCACCACATCTTGTGGATCTGGCTGCTCATCGGCATCCTTGCCTGAAAAATCCATGCGAATCTGGCGCACGTGATCCTTAAAGATGCTGCGTATATCGTTAACTACAGGCCAAAACTCATTCTTAGACCGCTGACGTTTAGTAAACTCAATCTTCAAATGATACTGACCCAGAATAGTCGCATTGTTGAAACCTTGGTAGAGTATGCCGCATACATTGTCAGGTTTGTTGTCAAAAGCAGAATTCTTCACCACCGCCATCACCTGATGACCAGGGCGATTGTCAATCACCACATGACAGTAAGGATGATGCTCATGTGCCACATCTTTTTTCTTGTTGGTAGTATGCTTCCACTTGTTATTCTCGATGGTCATCAGTATCACGTCATCGGCCACCATCAGCACGTCATTCTCAAAAGGTTCCCATTCAACGGTCTTGTTCTTTCCTTTGCCTTTCTCTCTCAACACATTCAGCGACAACTTGCCACCTGTCTTAAAGAAACTCCCAAAGCAAGCCTCAGGCGAATCATATTGTTTGAGTTGAATGTTATCCTCTTCCTGCACCTGAAACATGTCAGCCTCTTCATCCTTTCGCTGACCAATCTTGAAATCATAAAACGCAAATATCGGCATATCTTCTACATCTTTATATTATTACTTACTTTCAAATTTTGGGCTGCAAAGGTACGAATTTTCCTGCACTATTATTCAGATAAGAGCTATTTATTAAGAGATTTTAGGGTTCCCCATTTTTTGTTCGAATCCCAGTGGGATCACAACACAAAAATGGGGTCCTGCTGATTTTATAGGACTTCCCAAAGTTTCTTGATGTCAGAATTGATGAAATGGGGAAACATTTGGTAAAACAAAAGCCCAACCACATTACTGCGATTGGGGAATGAGATTGTAATCCATCACACATCTGCCTCTGCAGCCATTGGCATACCAATTTCCTCCTCCATAGGTTCATAAGGCTTTGGAACAGAGTGATCTTGAAGATAAATATGGTTCAGCGTGAAGGCGATTGAGTCCAACGTCTCTTCTCGTTTCGATGGTTTCAGTTCGCACTCCCAAACGGTGATACAATGCCACCCCATAGCTGCCAATTGCTTCTGCTCTTCCTTGTCTCGTTCCTTGTTCCTGCGAATCTTCGCCACCCAGAAGTCATGGTTCGTTGTCGGAATCTTACAGCATGCAGAACTTTCCATCGTGTTTGTTTCCACAAGATGCCCATGCCAGAAACAGCCATTCACAAAGATGCAAGTACGATATTTGCGTAGTACTAAATCAGGATGCCCAGGCAATCGTTTGTGATTTAAGCGATACCTGAAACCACGTTTCCACAGTCCACGTCGCACAATCATCTCTGGCTTCGTATTCTTAGAACGAATGCGAGACATATATTTATGTACTTCTTCAGGAGGACGCCTACTCATATCACAGATGTTGCCTATATGCTTCGAAGTGCTGGGCCAAGAAGTCTCGTTCTAATGCCAAGCATGAATAGTCCTTTACCATATTTTGGGGACTTCCATTTTGCCATTTACCGCTTCCTTTAGTCTCGGAATCCCTAATTCTTCGGCATACGTTCCTACTTGCAAATAGAAGAGCTGTTCGACATAGTCTTTACTCATCAAATCTGCCAAATGTTCCATTGTAGCATCATCAACAGCATCGCCATCGAATCCCAAACCAATAAGGTCATTACGATGTACTCTCGTTATGTTAAACCATTCTTGATTTCTTTCCATAGCCTTCTATATTTACATCGCCAATATCGCCCTCAAATTCGTATCAGTAAATGTGCGCCAAATCATCAACTTGATGGGCTTGTAGTCCTCGAACAATTGCTTGACGAACTTAATCTCAAACACCAGACGGAAGTCATTCTCATCAGCAGTTTCCACAAACTCGTGCTTTGTACCAACACGAGTAACTTCAATCTGATACAGGTCACGAATACCCTTACCTTTTGTGTAAGGCATGAAATAGTAGAGTTTGTTGAGCTTCGCCGTTGAAGGGAACTTTTTGCCTGTAAAGTATGCTTTTGCACGCTGATGGGTATAGGGTTCGATATACTTGTCAGGCACAAGACTTACCAGCACGTTCTTCGAGTCATCAAGATCACTATTGTCAATGTTCTTCTTGTGGGCAAATGGGTTGTTAATGATGCTGACATTCTTAGGATATTGCTCGTGCATGTCGAACATATCAAGCTCAAAGAGTTGTGGAGGAAGCATTTCGTGTCCTGCCTTATCAGCTTCTTCATACTGGCTCTCCTCATGATACTGCGCATCAATCTCATTGAACAGACGTATCAGCGAGCGTCCAATGGCAAATGCGAGATTCACAGGCACGGCGTTACCAATTTGTTTATACTGGTCAGCCATATTGCCTTCAAACTCCCAGTTGTCTGGGAAGGTCTGAATGCGTGCATTACATTGATAGCAATACCCCATCGTCATACAGATGCTTCAACTATATACAAAACTCTATATTATTACGGTATTTACTTCTTTTCAGGAATATTGTAAAAACCTGCAATCTCTGAAATTGCTTCTGACATTACTTGTTCTCTGAAAACTCGACCTAAATCAGAAGCAATTTTAATCATCATCTCATCATTTACTCTCGTGGAGTCGAATCCATTTTCTTCCAAAGTGGAGCGTGAGATAGTATCAATAATGTACTCTTTTTCCTTCATTTTATATGTTCAAAAAATTAACTATTCAATTTTATTTGGATTATTAGGAAGTAACTTTCTAAACCTCATTTCTTGATTTTTAGCATCCAATACTGCCATCTGGTCTTTTGCCATTTGGTGCAATATGACTCTACGCCGATCACGATTAAAACCTTGTTTGATTAACATGGAATTCAGTGACTCCATATTAGACAACACAACAAGCTGATTGATAGTCGCCGTATCTCTAACGTTCATTTTTTTCTTAGCAAGCTCTGGGTTTGCTTCCTCCCAGTCCTTTGCTGTACAGCCGAAAAGAATAAGGTTCAACATATCAGCCTCAGTCGCATATATTAGGTTCTCCTTAAAACGCGTTAAGCTGTATTTAGGGATAATGATATTCTTAATAGCATCCGTGTGAAGAGTATAATTTGTTTTAGACAACAACCTTTTTACATCCCATTGCTCAAGGAGTGGATTATCTTCCTGTTCTTTGAGCCGTTGGTATTCCTGTACAATATACAATTGGAATTTCGGGCTAATCCACATTCCAAAGTTGAATGCAATGTCCTTGTGAGCGTATGTACCTCCACCACGTCCTGATTTCGATACTATACCGATGGCATTTGTCCCTTCAATCCACTTTTTGGGCGTCATATTAAATCGATTAAGACCTGCCTCATGCCAAAAGGTGTCGAATTCGGCACCTTTAAAGTTTGGGTTGTGTAGTTGCTCCCAAATGCCTAAGAATTCTATTGTATTCTTATTGCGCATCCAGTTCCTGATATGATCCTCACCCTCACTTCCTTTTACCATATCAGTTAGGCTGATATAGTCATTGTCTTTTTCTTTATTCAGAATAACTCGTATCTCTTTAGAAAAGACTTCTATCGTTCTAATTTTTACCATATTACTTTTAATAGCCCACTAATAATATTCCTTTTAATGGTAACTGCAAACGTCCATTAATATAGAGCGTTTCCAGAAATGTACGTATAATCTGATAGTCGTTATGAATGACTGGCTTTCCATTGGAAAGTGAAGAGTATTCATTCAAAACAGCTATCACCAAATATTCTACCTCAAACATCATACATGCCTGAAATATATCTTTTAAGAATTGATTGTTGTAAACAGCCCTACCTGCTTCCATCTCAATAACAATATGGCCATCAGCACTGAGGGCATCGGCATAGAACGATTTGTCGATTTCATTGTTCTCACCGAAAAGAACTGGGACGTCTATCTTTTCTTGCTTCTTCTTTCCTTGTTCTACTCTAAAACCTATTTTCTCAAGATGAGGCCGTAACAGAGCCAACATATCGTTAGAAACGAGATGTTCATTACTATTTTTCTCAGAATCAACTACTTTAAAACAGTTGATGATTTTTAGTATATCGGGAGTAACGCCCCTTGAACGTGGAAAAAACTGATAGTTAACCATTTAAATCTCTTAGTTTTATATAGATTCTTCCTCCAGCGAGTTAAAGAAGTCCTCATCAATCTCATACGACTTGACTTCATTGAGGCCAATGCCGTACTCTGCCAACTTATTGATAAGTTCCTCGCCATCCATAAGATCTATCAAACGCTTACCTTCGCTCGATGCCTCTTCTTTGGCTTCACGGGTGAATGCACCTGTTGTGATAAGTACGCCTTTCTCAATGTTGGTTCCCAGTGAGCCACGGAAATCGCGGATTTGTGGTGCTCCAACTTGGCCTTTATAACGCTTACACTGGAAAGCCACGTTAAAGCTGAAGATTCCATTGATACGCAGTTTACCTGTTCCATCGATGCCACCGTCACCTGATTTTCTTGTAACCTCTACATCTGAGAATCCACATTCACGCAACAGGCGCTGAGCCAGTTTCTCAAATGCATAAGGATTCATGTTGAACAAGATATCTGCCACCTGCTCGCGCCATCCTTTCTTCTCTGCGGCTGGAACGTCTTCTGATTCAGGTTTCTCTGCGCCGTGCTTGTCGTTAGTGAACTTCTTGATTTCTTTCGTATCAATCTTGCCAGACTTGAGCATCTTTGCACCTTTCGATGTCAAAGCCCAAACGCCTTGCTTACTATTCTCTACAGCACCAAAGTTCTTCAAGTAAGTCCTTGCCCACATCAGCCTATATTCCACCTCGCTCATAGTGAATGTGTGCATCTCCTCAACTACATCGTCTGGGAGATTCGTGATAGCCAAAACCTTCTTGTATATTTCTTCGTTAGAGCCTGATCCTCCAAGCATATCGAGTGCCTTCAGAACTAGTTCAAAGAAATAATCAAAACTTGGACATTTCTTGCTTGTTCTCTTCTTAGCCATATCGCATCAATCTATTCTATAATCGTTAGGGAGGGTCAAATCACCGGATTCCAAATCAGAAAAATCTCGCGAAACCTCATCGGCAGGATAACCCCAACGTATAAGGTCTTGCTGCAATTGATTGTACTCCTTTTTACTAATGACTTCTAATGAATCACCAATAGACACCAAAGCATGACGCTTATTTTCAGCATCTTGCAGATTGTCATATATGGTACGAAGCAGCCATTTGGATATATTGCTTACTCCTGGGTAACATTCGTCTTTTCCGACCTTATGCTGTTGGAAGCCAACTTTCTCTAAACCCTGTAAATATCTATCGTCGTTCATAACTTATTATTCTACCCTGCAAAGATACGAATAATTTCTGAGATAATTCACAACATAGGACATTTTTACACATTATTTATTAAATAAAAGCTACGACACGAATTGTTAAGCAAGCCTGGATTTTCCTGGCTTTTATTAAATTGCTTGTATGCACCAATTCGATTCACTACCTTTGCACAAAAACGATGGATAAGAAAACTATTAAGGAAATAATGGAGAATGAGTCGCTGCTTGAGCGATTCATGGAAGTGCTGGTAGATGAAATTAATAACGATGACGAGGCCTATTACAAGAAAAGTAGGCAATTGTTAGATCTGTGTCTCACAGACGAGAATGCAGATGCCTTCTTTATTGCTATCTGCGGATGGTGTGTAGATAGTCTTTTGGAGAAGCTATAATCTAAAGTCCTGGTGGCAAAAAGGAATTAGCCTTATTCCTTATTGTCACAATGTATGATAACTTTTTCGTGTGTTGCTATTCTGTGCGAAATTGAACTATTTTGTCACACGGGATAGTTAAATTGTGTAAATAACCCAGTCGTTGCATGTAACAATTCACTTCTTTCCCTACATAATGATAGAAAGTCGAACATAAAACAAGTAATTATGGGCACAAACTATTATCTTAAACGAATCCCCACTAAAGAGGAAATTGAGCAGTGTCACAAACTTCTGGACGAAGGGAAAATTGAAGATTCTGATGTCTTTAAAGAAGAGTATGGAACACCATATCTTCTTGCCGTATTGGAAGAGATAATTGAAGAGATCCACATAGGGAAGAAAAGCGGCGGCTGGCGGTTCCTGTTCCAGATTCATCAAAAACTCTACGGCAAAAGCATCGAGTCCTGTCTTGATTTTTTAGAGAGCCAAATAAAAACTGGCAAATGGAGATTGATGGATGAATATGGAGAAACCATCACAATTGTTGATTTTGAAAAAATGGTACGCGAGTCTCTGGACCAGATGACGATTGAGGACTATTACGAAAAGTATCCAGAAGAAAAATATAGGGACACGTTTGCTCCTCCACAGGAAGTCGCAGAAGACGGTTCCAGATGGTGGGATGTTGAATTCTCATGAAACTTTAAACAGAAAACATCATGGCAAAGAAAATAAAGAAAATGACATTGGAAAGACTGCAAAGGGAGACATGCTTCCTCAGTATCTCACTACCTTATGACTCGCGTGAAGAGTACAATCTCTTGGAGTTCAGCAACTCAGAAGATGGAATGTTGGAGAAGAAAGACAACTACACAATCCCCATGCTTGACAGAAAGAACTTCCTACTCAATCTGGTGATAGACTTGAAAGAACGCAGAGTTACTGATTGGAAAACAAAGAACGGCTATTGGAGGATATGGGGCAAGGTGAAACACTATGGGACATACACACTGCTTGACAGCGACAAACAACCGCTGTGGCAGATACACGGTTTTGTGCCTTGCAAGTTGGTTCCACCCTTTGATGAAGGATGGGGTGACTATCTGGACATTCGCGTCAATTGCGACGGCAGCATAAAGAACTGGCCTGAAGTCCCCGACTTTACAGATTTCATCGAAAACGGCAGAAGTCCTGAAGCCATCAAGTCATATCGCTGGCATCTTGTTCGCAGTGCCATCCATCACTTATCTGCCCTGCAACTCGACATGGACGAGTTGTCAATGCTAAGAGCAGCCCTCTTTGACCCAGAAATCATCGAGATAATCGTCAAACATTGACAATGCAGTTACACAGTTACGCAGTTACGCAGTTGCATAAGGTGTAACTGGGCTGTGACTTTGGGAAGAAAGAAATATTTTATATTATATTATTATATATAATATATTATATATAATAATATAATATAAAATATCCATTAGAAAATAACGCTCGAGCTCTGCTCGCTTCGCTCGTCGAAGAACTTCGCCGACGGTAAATGAAACTGCGTAACTGCGTAACTGCGTAACACCGTGAAACGCAGAAATCTACTTTCTTTACATTTTAACATTTCAAATAAATCTGAGATAAATGAAAGAAAGGCTTGTTTTGCATCTCTATTTTT
>Ga0256407_10014207_pt1 | contig 10519 bp, 14 predicted proteins | sample RumenRJG_04DNA_FD_193489 | JGI IMG/M metagenome (GOLD analysis project Ga0256407, IMG submission 193489) | Bovine rumen microbial communities from Lethbridge, Alberta, Canada - RJG_04 | ecosystem: Host-associated > Mammals > Digestive system > Stomach > Rumen | place: Canada: Alberta... | reverse complement strand
TTGATTTTTTAATTTCTTCTTTTAATTCTTCTTCATCCATAACATTAAAAATATTAATTTTACTTTTTCCTGCCATGAATTATATATTTATAATTTATCTATTAAAAAAGTTTGTTAAATTACTATATGTAATAAAATTATAGATTCATATCAACTAAAATTTCAAAAGTATCTGGTGAGTGATTCTCCAGATATGTATTATTTTTTACCTTTCAGCCGTTTAATTGACTTAATCAGGTTATCAAAATCAGATTCATAATTTCTATCCTGGTCTATTCTGAATTCCTTATATTCATTAATCGCATGAGCTTTGGCTTCATCAGATGAAACTTTACCTTTTCCTTTCAGCAGTGGTAACTGGCTTAATTCAAGATATCCTAAAGCAAAGTTTTCCAATCTTTCATGAATGTTGGTTTTTGGGAATTTACTCTTGTCTCTTCCAATGTTAAAAAACCGTCAACCAGTGTATTCAGTTAATCCAGTTCATTTCGTTTAAGTAGTTTTTTGAAATTACCACATCGGCCTGCAGATTTTTCCATGAGGTGTATCTTCCCATGTTGTGAGTCTCAGGTTAATTTTAGTTTTGTCGCTGCGGGATTTTATGATTTCAGTAGCGGTTTGACCGGTTATGGCAAAGAGTAGTATGTTCTCTCTGTGGCAAGAAGTCTTTTGTATCATCGGCATCAAGATTGTATTCTGCATTTGTTGCATACAAATCATTGATTTTTTGGTTGAATCTTCTCTTGGATGCACGTATTTCGCGGATTCTTGAAAGCAAATGGTCAAAGTAATTTTTCCCGAATCTTGAGCCTTTTTTCAGTAACCCATCATCCGGTGCAAAAATTTTTACAATATGCTCTCTAAGCACGCTTGTTACATGTTTGATGGTCACGATAGCCAACAGAGATTATAGTGTCCATGTTGTATAATATTGGCTGTGTTTTTGCATCAGGGTTTATAATAACGATTTCAGTATTATTGAAATCGTTTGGATTTAAGATAACTTCTGATTTTACCAACTCTTCAGACTCAAAAATATTAGTTAAATGTTTACTTATGGTTTTGATATGTTTACCAAAATAATTCTAGCATAGTTTTTTGTGTAGTCCATAATGTGTGATTTTTTGATTCAATACTGGGCACTGCTCCATCTTCAAGGGCATAATATAATTTTATTTAATATGAAATCCAAGTATTAAGTAATATAACAAACTAAGATGAAGTATGGATATTGAATATATTATATTTTTGAAAAATTAAATGAAAACCATAATTTAGATGATTTTGAGTGTGAAATTGAGGATTTGGCAAAATTTTTAAAAGTAGATCCTGAAAGAAGTTTCAGTCTTTACAAAGATATAAAAAGCATATAAAAAATAGAGTTTGCAAAAAAATATTATTTTGAGAATAAAACAATTCTCTGATTTCTGATTTCTTTTGCAAATTCTTTATCTTCATATGTGGGTGCTTCTTGCATTTCTTTTAAAACAGTAATTGCATCTTCACCTTCAAAAACAGGAGTTTTTGCGATAGGTTTTGCCATGAAATCACCTATTAATGTTTAAGTTGTATTCTTACTTTTATTATTTAATCATTTAAATAATTTTGTATATCGTTACTATCTTTAGAAAAATATGGGTTATCCCATGTTACTTTCATTTTTAACATAACATTTTTCTTTATTGCTCGTTCTAATTAAAAAATTAATTTACAAATCCAATTTCCTTGAAATTTATTATTTCATGGGCTAAGTTTTTATTAGATAATTCTTTCCTGAAAAATGTTACATCCCAATCATCAGAGATTAATGGAGCAGTTTTTTTCATGGCAAACAATATCAGTTTCATGTCAACTGCAGAAGGGGATAATTCTTCACTATGCTTTAAAGCATAAAATTCATTTAATTTGTTTTTATCATTAAAGTTCATGAAAAATGATTTAATTGAATCAAATAGTTTTTCTTCAGGTTCATATTCTTCAATATGGAAATAATTCTTTTTCTGAAGGTTTTTAAAATTATTTTGGAGTTTTTGAACTAATCTTAATGTAAGTCCATGTGAAGGGTTTTTGGGAACATCAACAATAACATTTTTCTTATCATTTAAATAATCATCCACAATTTTTGGAAATCCCTTATTGTTAATTTCGTGAATGATAAATTCAGGAACCTTTATTTCAACTCCATTATTCACTAGATATTGAGTTAATTTTCTAGCTTTATTTGTTCTTTCAACAATCCTATGGGTTTTGTATAAAAAACAATAAAATATGATTATATTTGCATCATACACAACTTCAGATTCTCTCTTAAATCTATCCATATTAGCACACCACAAAAATAAATTAATAAAACAATGATTCATCAAAATCATCATCATCCAATCTTGGAAGAACCTCTAAATCATGACTGATGTAATTTTGAAGTCTGTCAAAGAATTCCTCAAGATCGCTCAAGTTCATGTTTTCAAAAACATTGTTATCCTCATTGCAACTGGAATAAATCTTTTCAACATCTTGAACATATTGTGAAATCAAATTAAACAAATCATTTTTCATATAGTTGTTCAATTTCTCTTCCCTCAATACTATTCTTAAATAATCCAGAGATCCTAAAATAAAAACTCTGTTATAGTTGATTTCAAAATTTTCAAATAAATTGATGTTTTTGATAATTTTGTTATTCAAATTATTTTTAATATCTTTTAGGACAACTCTTCTAACTTTTCTAGAAACAGGTTTTTGGGTTAATTCAAAATCTTTCACATCATAATATGATTCTTCAACAATTTCTGATGAAATATGGGGTTTAATATCACCTAATTTTTCAATTGCAGTATCAAGTGAAATGTTTCCATTGAAGTTTTTATATAGTAATATTGTGGTTGCGGATTCTAAATATTTGATGGATTTACCTTTAATAAAACTTTTAAGTGAATCAAAATCAAAATCACTAATCTTTAAAGGAGTATACTCAAATAAGTCATTAGAATAATAATCATCAGCTAAAACAGGAGAATATGGTCCATGAATATAAATATTATATAGATAAGAATTGTCCCAGCCGAAATATTTAGCTAAAAAAACAAATTTTTGCATTTTAATTTTAAAGGCTAAATTAGATTCAACTTTATTTTTAAAATCTTCAGAATCTTCAAATCCTAATTCATCTTTCATAGAATTTAAAAAATAAACTAGATAATTTTTATCATTCATTTAATATTCTCCTAAAAAATAATAGTGATGAATTAATAACTATTATAATTTACATCATATTTAAAACTATCTTAAATCGTTAATTATAGTTCACGACATTAAAAATTATAAAATTTCATAGGAACTTCCAGAGCCAATTTTTCCAATAACTTTTGTTATCAATTACTTGTTTAAATTCGTTTTCAAAGATATATTTTAATTGTTCAATACTTGTTATGAATTTTCTTGAAATTTTGGCTTTTATTGTTCTCCATACTTGTTCAATGGGATTATATTTAGGAGAATATGGGGGTAAATGAATTAGATCCATGTTTAAAAAATTGCATAATTCTGTGAAAGCAATTGCATGATGGACACTGTAGTTATCTAAGATTATTGCTATTGGTTTTTCTATAATTAATTGATGTTGTAAGTTTTTATCAAAAAAATAAGATAATATCATTGCTTTTTGAGATTTTCGAGTACTTGATTTGATTTGGTTTTGAAATTTAAAGGATTTTTTACAAGTCTTTTGAATAATTTTTTGAATGTATTACTATTCTCAGATAACAGTTCTAAAGCTAACAATAGTTTTTCATAGTTTTTTTTAGTATTAACAGTATTTAAAATATTTTCTAATTTTAAATCTTCATTATATAATATTTTTTCTAATTTGGTCTTTAATTCATCGCTTTCAATATTTTGAATAGTGATGGTTATCATAAATTTCATCATTTCAAAGGTTTTTGTATTATCTAAGAATGATATAAATGATTTTCCATTAATTGCTTGTATTCCAAGTGCATTTATGGATAATCTTGTTGTTGGTTGTATTTTTATGTTTTTAGTGCCTTTTTTATTATAACATCTTTGGCTGTTATCCTGATTTTGGCAGTATGTTTGGTCTAAAAACACGACAGTGAAATTTTCTAAATCTAAATGTCGGGTGTTTTTTTTAACTGTTCTTCAGCATCTTTTGGCATTTTAGCATATATTTTGTAAGGTTTAGTGTATGTATAGTCTAATTTCTTCATTATGCGTTCTATACTTCGTAAACTATATTCTACTCCAAATAATATTTCAATTAGATGTTTTACTTCTTTTGCAGTTTTTAAATTTTTTTCTTGAATAGTTTTGTCTAAAATTATATATTGTTCGTCTGTTAGTTTGGATTGACCTTTGGAACCTTTTTTCTTCTTAATGCTTCTATTCCTCCATCATTCCATTGTTTTATCCAATTATATGCTGTTCCTTGACTAATTCCATGTTTATTTATGATATCATTTATTGGTTTATCATGTAAAACATCTAAAATTACATATAATTTATTTAAAACTCGCGTATCATTCTCCAACTTTTTAATTTCCGTTTGAATTTCAGAAATAATCCCGGGATATTCTTCAATTAATGTTTGATTAGACATGATTATAATATTTATAATCAGTACTATTTATAATTTTCAGTGTCGACTACTATAGTGTTTTGAAAAATTTTTGTAAATTCAGTTTTAAATTTTTAATTATATTCAAAAATAGTTTAATCTATTAAGAGTATGAATAAAAGTTTTATACGGAATCAAATTCACTCAAAAATGCTATTTTAGATGTTGAACAATATTTAAACGTTATATTTTTAACGTTACGATAAAACTTTTAAAATGTGAAAGTTTTATTCATTATAACCAAAATCAAAACAGGACATTAAAATCAGCAAAGTTTAAAAGAGTTGCAAAATCAGAGTATATAGTAGGTGAGTTAATTATGGATTTATCAAAACTGGTCTTGAATTCTTTTAAATATCCATTCAGAAACATTAAAAAATTACCTGTTTTATGCTTATTATTTGTCTTTATTGGAATAATTCCAATAGGCATAATCACCAACAATAATTATATTACGGTCATTGGTGTAATCGCATTCTTTTTGTTTATACTGCTTGTGCCGGGATATTTTTTATCCATGATCAAACTGGGTTCAAACCAGTCAGCAATGCTTCCTTCATTCAATTTGGTCAACAACATATATGATTCCATTAGAGTGCTTTTTTTGAGAATAGTCTATATGTTAGTTCCGGCTGCTTTATTTTTGATTGCATTAACGGTATTCGGCCCTACAATCAGGAATTTAATTTATAATTTTAGAATTATTGAATTTTTAGCGACAGTGGGATTCGTATTTGTGCTGATTTTAATTGTATATTTTATATTTGAATTCCTATTATTCTTTGCAAAGGCAAGATTGGCTTACTTCAACAGCCTGTCTGAAGCATTGAATATGAAAAAAGTAATAATGGATATCAAAAACATAGGTATTGTTAATATAATCAAATGGCTGATTGTAATGGCAATACTATTGAATGCTATTACTTTTATTTCTTCATTTGTAATGTCAATTCCATATGTCGGATTTTTAATATACGGATGTATTGTTATTCCAATAATTGAAAGCATAGCCAATTATTCTCTGGGACTATTATATTCCAATATTGCTAAGAATTATGATGATTCCGATTTTAAGGAAATTGAAAAAGGAAATGAAAAGACAATCCATTTGAAATAGAAAAATTCCATTTCAAATTCACATTTAATTGAATAAAAATATCCGTTTAAAAATTAGATTATTTAAAAAAATATGAAGAATCTATCGGATGATAGAAACTTCATGATTCGACAGGTGATGGGGAGTTTCTGTTTGAAAGATACATTGCAAGCACAAGAAGTGATCCGACAACTGCAAATCCTATTCCTACAATATACATCATATTAATTCCGCCAAGGCTTAATGCCCAGCCGCCTACAGCACTACCGAGAACCATTCCACTAGCTTCAGTCATTGACATGATGGACTGGCCTGTAGCCTTGTCCTCTTCACCGACACCTTCATCTGCATAGTGGGTTTTTGAAGCTATAAGAAGAGCAAAGGTTACACTTTGAAGTATCTGAACTGCATATATAATTATCACACTTGTTGCAAAAAGATAAAGGATTCCTCTTATCACAAAAAACATACAGGCAAGAAAGATTAAAAACTGTGAAGAAATATTGAACCTTTTCACAAAGCTTTCATATAAAAACAGCACGGGAATTTCACAAATCGCAGCTATGGCCAGGGCTATTCCAAGCGCATCGCTCGTTCCCCCAACATTTTCCACCATCCTGATGAGGAAAGAATTGACAATATTGTGAAGAATCAATACCCATACATATACCTAGAGCCATAAGAATAAAGTATTTGTTTCTTTGAATAAAATCCCTGCTTACCAATGATGTTTTTGATGATGATTGCATATCACCGGAAGCATATGCAGAGCCAAGATCAGGAAGTATTATTGTGGAGAGAATAAAAAGTAAGCTCACTACAACTCCGAAGATTGGAATGAATATTACTCCCATCTGAGCGGAAAACACACCTATTATATAGGAAACAGCTGCAAAAACAACTGAACCTATTCCTCTTGCCACACCGAAGTTAACCGGACGGCCATGGGCAGTATAGTAAAAGCTTGAAGTGTTTACCAGAGGACCCATTCCCAGCGTAATGATTATGAATACGGCATAAAGACCTCCAAGCATTAAAGAGCCTATATTGATCAACTGACATATAAGAATCAGGCCGCAGACAATAAGCACAAATATGCCCAGCACAATCAGCAGATTTCTCCAGTACCATTTCGGATGTGTATCAATGATTCGTCCGAGCATTCCCTGAAGGACAAATCCGATAACTGCAGATATGGAAACTATTGTTCCTATTGTATGGTCCTGAAATCCGAACATGCCCAGATAAAATACGACATAACTGAGGGATATACAATTCAGCGAAAAGTATGTTCCCATCAGTATACGGACTTTTCCGTTTTCGTTCATTAGGCTCATTTAACACCATCCGTTTCCAGGTAAATCAGGGTCTTCAGGCATTCCTGGAAGTATAAGGCCACCGTCAACCCTTAATGTTACTCCTGTTATATATGATGCCTTTTCAGATATCAGGAAAGCTACAGCATTACCTATATCTTCAGGAAGTCCTGCTCTTTTAAGAGGAATTTTCGGTCCAAGGGCATCCCAGAAATCATTTTCAACCGCTTCAGGGTTTTCCAGAAATTTTTCATCCCAGAAATAATCGGTTTCTGAACCTTCTTTGATATCCAGAAGTTCCTCCTTGCTTCGAACTCTTATTGCACCTGGAGCAACGTTGTTAATTCTAATTCCGTATGATGAAACATCCAGGGCAAACGCCTCAGTCATTCGGTTCAGTGCAGATTTGATTCCGCAGTAGATACCGGCATTCGGATATACCCTTTCGCCTCTTGATGATGTTATATTAATAATATTTCCCTTAATTCCATTGTCTATCATATTCTGCAGCATAATGCATCATCAGAACATATGCCTTCAAATCCAAATCGATAAGGTATTCCAGGTTGTCTTCTGTAATGTCCTGGAGAGGACGTGGCTTATTTACTCCCGCATTGTTAACCAGAAGGTCCAGTGTACCCATATCTTTTACTGCCTCATCAAAAAGCTTTTTTGCAGAACCTTTCTTTGTAAGGTCGGCCTCATAAGCCCAGCATTCAGCTCCCCTTTCACGAAGCATTTCTTTTGTTTTTTCCAGAGCTGTTTCATAGTTTGCCATTCCTGGAAAATAGGAAAAGGCAATATCATATCCTTCTTCTGCAAGGAAAAGAGCTATTCCTCTACCCATTCCATATTCTGCCCCTGTTATAAGTGCTTTTTTCCTTTCCATATTAAAATCACATACATTAGTTATAAAATAAATTTTGTATATTAATCAATAAATAATTAATGATTCTGTTAAAAAAATGAATTGAAAGGGTGATAATATAACACCATTATTTCGAAGAATTGTTTGAATTTGGAACGGAAGTTAATCTGTTTTTGTCCATTGTTGAATTGAACTCATCCAATACAACATTGTCTTTGAGTATCTGTACTGAAACATGATCTATATCTATATAATTATCAGTATAGTAGCTGCCCAATGTTGATGCAAAGCTGTATTTCTCGTCACCTTTGAAATCTGATAATTTTCTAACGGTCGAGGTTATCTGACTTCCGTTTGAATCATAATAAATTGTTTTAATCATGTAGCCTGCATCATTATCCGGATAATTGTTGATGTATCCGTTTACGGTATATGTATAGCTGATTTTGCCGTTAGATTCATAATCGCTGGCATATGCTTGATCAAATGTTATTGTAATATTCGGCTGAACGTTATCGCTTCCACCTGACCCGAAAATAAAGAATCCTACAGCAACAACAGCTATTGCAATAATTGCAATCAGTATTATTCCGCCCAATGCTGATCCGCTATCGGAAGCTGTATCTGTTTTAACAGGCTTTTCCTCCTTATTTACCGGGACATCTTCCAGACTATATGCACATTCAATGCAGAATTTGGCATTGTCCGGAGAGTTCACTCCACAGTTAGGACATGTCTTGCTCATATTTAATCCCCATTAATTTCTTGTTAATATGATATATGCAAGTTAGTATTATAATATCTTTTCTAATCTATTGTTTAAAATTAATTAAATCTTTTTGTTTATTATAACAAAAGTTTTTATATGGTATCTGACAAAAATTATAATGATATATCATTTTAATATCAATAATTTAGTTTGAGTGAAGAATTTATGGACAATAAAAAAATTATTTTGATTTCGGGAGTTTTGCTAATTTTCATTTCCATCATCAGCGCTTATGCTTACGATTTTAATTCTGAAAATGAAAAGAGAGAGATTCTTTTAGATGAGACAAATGAATCAGATTTATTCGGATGCTGTTCAATTGCCTGTCAGCTTGATGGAAATGATAGTATTTTTGCATTTAGAAGAGATGCACGTTATGAAGCTGATATCCATATTGAAAAAATTAATTGGCATGGAAAAGAAGCTATAAAACAGTATAAGACTGAGGGAGGATATTTTTGTCAGGTTATTGTAACCAATGACGGATGGACCATTGGTTTTGGAGGATCTGACGATGGAGAAGTGAATCAGCAAATAGAAAACATAACCGCGAAAATGGTTGAAAACAATAAAATCGATAATGCCACTTTAGAAAAGCTTCAGGCACTAAAAGCACCATACAAAAAAGGTCATGTTCTTATCAAATCACCTGAAGGAGATTATGGTGTTGCAATGGCAACAACTCATTTTACAGGAAAACTAAAAACCGGAGATTACGTATCCATTCCAAATAAACCCGGATATATAAGACACGGGGATATTCAAATGAACTCAACGGATAAAGTTAAAATTCTTCATAAACTTGAAATGAGTGATTTATTTGGCGTAGACAGAAGAGACATCACAACATTTCATTTCCACCATTTTGAAAACAATACTCATATAGGCAATCAGACTGATATTGCCGTATCCAACGATGACGGATCTATAAGTAATGTAAAAGATTCAAAAGTGACGGATAATGTATTATTCAATGGAACGACAATCAAAAAAGAAGATATCCCTGTAGGTCCAAACTATAAAAAGATTGGAACAGTTGATTTTCCTGGTGAGAAAAAAGAACAACCTTTCGGTTTTTTAGCATATATCATTATTTTAATATTGTTTATAGTTCTCTTAGTTTTAATTATTAGAACAGTCAATAAAATAAGATTTAACCGAAAGCAAAGAAAAAGAAAGAATCAATATAGAAGCTTATATAGTGATGACAGATACAGGTACAGATAAATCCTTAAAGTTGGCCATTTATTGGCCGGCACTTATTTTTTTTTAACTAAATCATATAGTCTTATTTTTTCTATGATTTAATGGTGATGTTATGTTCAAATACGCATGGATTGAATTCACCTTCACCCTTAAATGAAATGTCTCCGTAATAGTTATTGCTTCCGCTTTCAGGCATGTTTTTAACATTCTCTATTTTAAATAGTCCATCCTTTCCCGTGGTGACATTTGAGTGAACATGTCTGTCATCTCCTGCCTTGTGATATTGGATGGTTTTGTTTTCAATGCCTCTTGCATATGCATCCATTAAAAAACCAGTAACTGTTCCGTTTTCAGAAACTTCAGTTTCATTTATAACGATAAAGGTATCTACGCTATTTGTAAACTGATAGAAAAAAATTGAAAAGCATACGATACATATTATCCCTAAAATAATTAAATATTTTTTATCCATGATGGATTATATATTCTAAATTATATTTAATGTTTTGTCGGATAAGTCGGAGTGATTACTCACTCCTCCTCTCCTCAGAACGGCTCGTGTCAGTTTTCCGACAAGCCGCTCAAGCATATTGTTTACCTAAAGCAAATAATACCAAATATTAACCATACA
>Ga0256407_10014206_pt1 | contig 10519 bp, 13 predicted proteins | sample RumenRJG_04DNA_FD_193489 | JGI IMG/M metagenome (GOLD analysis project Ga0256407, IMG submission 193489) | Bovine rumen microbial communities from Lethbridge, Alberta, Canada - RJG_04 | ecosystem: Host-associated > Mammals > Digestive system > Stomach > Rumen | place: Canada: Alberta... | reverse complement strand
CTTTAAATGCCCCGCCGGTATTCCGGTCAAAGGAACGCAATTTTTACAATTAATCTGCTTCTCGCTCTGTTCAGAACCGTCAATTTTTATTATTATATGACCTGCCTCACAATTTTAACTATCAGACCTGTCTCATGCATCCTAACATCAACTATCGCACCCTTCTGATTATGCTGCCCGTAGCCATGGTCACACTGTGTGATGCCTCCGGGGTGTATACATTTAATCCGGCCGACACCCGCCTGCTTTCAAATTCAAGTCTGATAACGCTTACCTTTGCTTTGGCCTGCTCCCTCATATACGAACAGGATAACAAAGTCTGGAGACTCTTCGGCTGTGCCATTTCCTATGTTACCGCCTTTGAAATCATAAAGGCCTGCGGCACTCAGTCGGTATCTCCGGGGATTGTGGCGGCGTTTCTGTCGCCGTTTGCAGCCTCGGTACCGTCTCCGGCAGGTTCCGGAACCCCTTCCCTGGGGGAAATCATGCTCAATTATATTCTGGCCGGCTTTTTTGTACTCATCTTCACCCTGGTGCTGACATTTCCGGTATGGGCGATTCTCAATTATGCCATATCCGGCATCAGATATGCCCTGTTCTCCGTTACATCTTCGGACTTCTTCAGCTTTATCTACGGAACGCTGTGCCAGACTGCACAGGCCTTCGGTTCCGGAGACAGGATTCTGGAAATAGTCGCCGCATCTCCGGTATTCCGAAGCAGCAACGGCATCTACACGGGAACCTTGCTCTGTTTTTTCAGCGTGCTGTCCGGGATTTTCGGAGCAGTGGCCCTGTGGGAAGGGGTGCAGCGCAAATATTTTTCCTCCCTCCTGTTTCTTCTTGCTTTGAGCAGCGGCAGTACCGGAATGAGCATCGCTTTGCTCATGATGACCATGATATGGCTCTACCCATCCCTTTTTGCACTTTATCTTGGCATTTGCACCATCATTTATCTGGTTACCTGCAATGTAAAATTCGATGTCTCCGTGAATCCGGAGACTTTCTACCATCCGGACATTGCGTTTTCCGACATTATGGTTTCCGACCCCTCTTTTGTCATTACCGGTATAGCGGTATTCAGCGCCTCCATGGCTTTGGCATACATGGTCATCGAGCTCCAGGGAACCTATGCCGAAGCCATGAGCCGGGGCATGTCTGCCATCAGGGCCGTCAGCATAGAGTTGCGAAACAAGTCAGTCTATCGGGAGGAAAGCGTAAGATCGCTGGAGCTTCTCAAACTCATGGGAGGCTTCAACAACGTCATCTGGGTGGGGGAGGCTACCGACAAATTTCTGGAACTGAAGATTGTCACCGCAAACATGGTTAACACAGGATCACTTTCCCTTATCGGATGCAAAATGAAGCTGGACAGCGAAACCATGCTGTGTCAGATTGAAATGGAAAAGAACGCCGAAATAATCAGAAAGCAGCTTCTGATATATGCAGACGCCCTGAACATTGATGTCCAGACAGAATACCGGGAAATCAGGCCCTACACCCTGGAGGACAGTAAGTTCAAATCATTTTTCAGCACTCAGGAGGAAGTCTATGCCCTGGATACAAATTAAAATCGGAACAGTCAGCAAAAAGGCAAAAAAAATAAGTGGCATGCTCTCGGGTTTCGGAGCTGCCAGCGTAACATACACTGATACCGAAGACGCTCCGGTATACGAGCCGCTTCCCGGAGAAACCAGGCTTTGGGAAAACACCACCGTAACCGGTCTGTTCGAGGCGGACACCGATCCGGAACCGATTATTAAATTCTTCAGGGATCACTTCCACAACGAAATCACCTGCAAGGCCGAGCAGCTGGAAGACAAAGACTGGGTCCGGGAATGGATGAATCAGTTCCATCCACTGAAATGCGGAACAAGACTCTGGATCTGCCCCAGCTGGTGCGAGGTTCCGGAGCCTGATGCCGTCAATGTCATGCTGGATCCGGGGCTGGCATTCGGCACCGGTACCCATCCCACCACCTTCATGTGTCTGAACTGGCTGGACAGCCTTAATCTTGAAAACAAAAAGGTCATTGATTTCGGGTGCGGTTCCGGCATTCTGGCGGTCAGCGCCCTGAAACTCGGAGCTCCGGAAGCCACAGGCATCGACATTGATCCCCAGGCTCTCACCGCCAGCAGAGACAACGCGGAAAGAAACGGCGTTTCGGATAAGCTCAGCCTTTATCTTCCTGAGGATACCCCCAAAGGAATCAAAGCGGATGTCCTCGTAGCCAATATTCTGGCAGGACCGCTCAGGGAACTGGCTCCGACCATTTCAGAGATGGTGACTCCCGGAGGTAGTTTTGCGCTGTCAGGAATTATCGCCTCCCAGTGTGCGGAAATCCGGGAAATCTACGCCAAATGGTTCCGGCTTGACGAACCGGTATTCCGGGAGGAGTGGTGCCTGGTGAGCGGGGTGAGGTTGTAATTTCAGGGGCGGAATAACAACCAAAAATCCCGGCATCGGAAATTACAAAGATGTCCGGGACTGATTTATGATATCTGTTGTTTGCAGTACAAATACGGCTCCGGTAAAACTCTATCAGGAATGGTTCATTTTTGAGCACGGCCATAACGAAAAGCGGCCACATTTTCAAAAATAAAGCTCGTCATGGATAACCCCCGTAGCCTGCTCTTCTTGTGGCCTTAATCTTCCTCCAGGTTCCAAACCTCATATCTTTTCTGCACATGACAGAGTAAGGGGGAATGAGAAAAAACTTCAACCATTAACAGGAATTGCAGGCGGCATTCCTCTTCGGTCCATATCTTTCAATCCTTCAAACTTTCCAGGAACTGCCTGATACCGTCTATATCGTACTGGTTAAAAAACATCCGCCCTGCAAAATTTCCGAGAACCAAATTAACAGCATTCTATCTGAAAGATTTCTCAGGATTCTGAAGCAATCAGGAACCGTAATACCGCTGCATTAATCCCTGCCGGACACGGCATCCCGATCCCTGAAATTCATATCCGGACATCTCCTGATAATCTTCCGCCGTTCCTCCTTAATCTGCTCAATGATACGCTCCCGGACCTCACAAAGCCGGGAATTCACGCTGGCAGCTTGCGGAATAAGCCCTTCAGGCATACTCCCGGCTGTTCATAAAACAGCCAAACGCTTGAAAAAGTTTTACCTGAATCACAAAATCAGCTTTTAAAAAAGCGAAAAAAATAATAATATACGCCCCGTTGTTACGAAAAAGAGCCCCGGGATCCTCGGAATTCTTAAACCTCCGGTATTCCGATACCCGCAGCAGGGACGACATACAGTTTTTCAATGAAGGTCAAAAAATGTTAAATTTCACGTCAGACGGAATGAATCAGAACCGCCCAGCAATGAACAGCGCAGACTTCGGAACCCGCAATGCCGAAGCCGAACCCCAGGATCTGTCCAGCAAATACACCATCAACCCTTTTTGCGACAATATCTCCATATCCGTCATTCATTTTCTTAACGATCACACCCAGAGCGAACCCTCCAATATCTACGACCAGGTTATTCAGGAAGTGGAGAAGTCCCTTTTTGTAAGGATTCTGAACTATGTTTCCGGTAATCAGACCAGAGCTGCCAGAATCATGGGAATCAACCGCGGCACTCTCCGCAAGAAGCTTAAAAAATACGGCATTTCCGGCTGAATCTGCCCGGTATTTCCTGACCGTTATTTGCCGTTGCCAAAATGAGAAACTCGCCAGAGATTTTTCAGAAAAATGATGGCACTCAAAAAACGATGGTCTATAATTCAGGGATCCAGGTAATTTAAGGCAGAACAAATGACCCCGAAAATCAGACAGAGAGAAAGAGACTCCATAATTCAGTCGCTGCGTGCCGGGGTAACCCCCAGGACCGGGCTGCAGTATATTCAGGTGGGCCGTGTTAACGAAATCAGGGCCATGGTGAAGGATATTAACTGCATTGCCGACGAGGGAAGCTCCTTCAAGATGATTATCGGGGATTACGGAGCCGGAAAAAGCTTTTTTCTGCAGCTGGTAAAGACCATTGCCCTGGAAAAGGGACTGGTTACCATGAACGCGGATCTGGCGCCCGACAGAAGGCTGCAGGCATCCAGCGGACAGGCTCTCAATCTTTATCAGGAGCTGACCCGGAACATGGCCACCAGGGCCAGACCCAACGGCAATGCCCTGAACTCCGTTATCGAAAAATTCATAACCGGCATCCGGGAAGAGAATCCGGACGGAGAACCCGGAAGAATCATCAAGGACAGACTGGCCTTTCTTAATGACTTTGTCGGCGGCTATGATTTTGCCCTGGTGATTCAGGCCTATTGGAAAGGGTATGACACCGGAAACGACGATCTCAAAAACAACGCCGTAAAATGGCTCCGGGGAGAGTACCACACCAAAACCGAAGCCCGGCAGGAGCTCGGTGTCAGAACCATTGTGGATGACGCCTCCATATATGATTTCTTCAAACTGCTCAGTGCATTTGTCCAGGCAGCAGGATACAAGGGACTCCTGATAAGCATGGACGAGATGGTCAATCTGTACAAAATCCACAACATCAGATCCCGAGAGGCAAACTATGAGCAGATCCTGCGCATTATTAACGACTGCATGCAGGGAAATGTCAGAGGCTTGGGCTTTATCTTTGGCGGCACCCCGGATTTTCTGGAAGATCCCCGGAAGGGACTGTTCAGCTACGAGGCTCTGAGATCCCGACTCGCCGCCAACAATTTTGCCAGAAAAGCCGGAGTGAATGATCTTTCCGGTCCGGTAATGCACCTGGATAACCTCACCCCGGAGGAACTTTATATTCTCCTCTGCAATATCAGAAACATCTTCGCATTTTACGACCATGACAAGTATCTGGTTCCGGATGAGGCTTTGGAAAAGTTTCTTGCTCACTGCTCCCAGAACATCGGAGATGCCTACTTCAAAACCCCACGCAATACCATCAAGGCCTTTGTGGATCTCCTGTCAGTAATCGAGCAGAATCCTTCCCTGGACTGGAGAAAGCTGCTTAGGATGTCCGGGTCGGTATTGAAAATTCCGACAATCTGGGAATGGACGGGGATAACGCCAATAATGATGCGGAAGATGATGATGAGCTGACGGGATTTACCCTCTGAACAGCATGAATACCAATGTCAATAATCTGCATCCGGTAATCCTGAAATGGCTGAACCGACAGGGCTGGACGCAGCTTCATGATATCCAGGAAAAGGCCATTATGCCCGTGCTTAAGGCCCGGGATGACATTATCATCAGCGCCGCAACCGCCAGCGGCAAAACAGAAGCTGCCTTCCTTCCGGCCTGCACCGGGATTCTGTCCCGGAAACTTCCCGGCATCAGAATTATTTATATAAGTCCTCTCAAGGCTCTGATAAACGATCAGTACAAGCGTATCAACGCCCTGGGAGAGGCCACCGGCATTCCGGTAACTCCGTGGCACGGCGATATCGGCTTCAGTCACAAAAAGAACCTTTTTAATTCCCCGGAAGGGATTATCCTGATCACTCCGGAATCTTTGGAGTCATTGCTGATTAACCATCAGGACTGGTGCATCTCCAGCTTTCGAAATCTTTCCTATTTTATAATCGATGAATTCCACGCCTTTATTGGCACCGAACGCGGCTACCAGCTCCTGAGTCAGCTGCATCGCATTGAATTCATGCAGCACAGACTGATTCCCAGGATAGCCCTCAGCGCTACCCTCAGCAATATCAAGTCCGTAAAGCAGTGGCTGAGGCCAAACAGCACAGGAAACACGGAAATCATTGAAAGCTCCGCGGGATCCAAAGGTATCAGACTCCAGATTCGGGGCTACGATATCAGAAAGGCCGCCACTCCGGAAGATGAGGTCAAGGATTATGAATATCTTTCCCGGGATATCTTCCGGCTGCTCCGGGGCAGCACCAATCTGGTATTTGCCAACAGCCGCAATAAAACCGAACTTATAGCCGGAACCCTTACCAGACTGTGTCAGGACAATTATGTTCCGGTGGAATTCTTCCCCCATCACAGCTCGCTCTCAAAGGACCTCCGGGAGCGACTGGAAAACCGTCTCAAAGAAGGACGCCTCCCCACCACCGCCATCTGCACCCAGACGCTGGAGCTGGGAATTGATATCGGAGACATTTCCTCCATTGCCCAGATAAATTCGCCACAGTCAGTGGCCAGTCTGCGTCAGAGAATCGGAAGATCCGGAAGACGCGACAAGGATGCCGTTCTCCGGATCTTCATTCCCGAAATCCAGAATCCGGAAAACGAAAAGCCGGCTCTGGGTGATCTTCTGCGCGATGAAACATTTTCCTCGGCCGCTATGATCGAACTGGTGCTGAGCCGGTGGTTCGAACCTCCCACAAGGCATGAATATGCCCTGTCCACCCTGACACAGCAGGTACTGGCAGTAACTGCGCAGTACGGCAGCGTTCAGGCAAAAAGCCTTTACAGACTTCTCTGCAAAACCGGGCCGTTCAGTCTTGCGGATCCCCAAACCTTCGGTGATCTCCTGCATTCTTTGGGCAAGCATGATCTTCTTACTCAAATGGGAGATGGCAGCCTTACCCTGGGCCTTACGGGAGAAAAGCTGCTTTCAAATTACAGCTTTTACAGCGCCTTCAAGGTCCAGGAGGAGTATGCTATCGACAACAACGGTCAGAAAATCGGAACCATCCCCCTGAATCAGCCCCTGGAAGTGGGGGATACCTTCCTGTTCGCCGGCAAGGGATGGGAGGTGGTGTATCTCAGCGACGAAAAGCATGAGATATATGTCAAAAGCTGCAAGGAAGATGCGGATCCTCTTCTTCTGGACGGCAACGGTGGCCGCATCCACGACGGGGTGCGGGAAAAAATGCTGGAGCTCTACACCGGAAAAAAACCACTGCCCTATCTCAACAAAACGGCACAGAAGCATTTTGATGAGGGACGCCGGCATTTTCAGGAACTGAACCTTTCTGAGAACCGTTTTATTGTCGGCATTACCGGACTCTACCTGCTGCCATGGAAGGGGGATCGCATCATGCAGACTATAGTCCAGATTCTTAAAAAGAATGGCATTCGCCGTGCAAAAAAAATCGGCAGCTACATCTACATTCCGGACATTACCAGCATCAGGTTTAAAGATACGGTAAAAACAATTCTGAGCATGAATCCTACCACGGAAGAAGAACTGGCAAAATCTGTCAGCAATCTGGAATTTGAAAAGTACGACAGCTTCCTGAGCCGGGAACTCCTGCAAAAAGCCTATGGCTTCAGAAATTTTGATGTCCCGGGAGCAATGGAATTCTTCAAAACCGTAATCCAGGAATCCCACTCTCCATTCAATCCCCTTAACGGAGCCTCGTATCCGGTCTACGCCTGAACCCGGATAATCCGTCCCCCTTCCCTTAGCTCATTTTCAGTTATATTCCGTCCCCGAGGAAAAGGGGCTCCTTCATACTGAAGAAAATCCAGAAATCCCATAACAGTTGTCCGGACCGAACCGGAGAGCAATGTCCAAAAAAGCAAATGATTCAAGGCATAAGTAACAAATAACGCGGTATTGTGAACACTCATTAATAACTTAAACTTAATTTTTAAAAAAAATTCCAAAAAACGCTATATCTCACGGTATACTTAATGTAGAATTATTGTGGTAATGATGGAAGATGACACATCATCCGGAGTAGCAGACATGCTGAGCAGAGCTCAGGGGCACGATATAGAGGCCATCCATACCAGCGGACGGGCCAGACAGCCAAATCATACCGCGCTGCCGGAAACATTTTTCATCATGAAAAACTGTATTGACTGGATTATAAATGAATCAGGGAAAGTACCAGGCTCCGTCGTGTTTCTTTGAAAGCATGCCATGGAACCTGAGGACATAAAAGACAATGATGCCTGATAAAACAATATGCAGCGGGAGATTCTGATTTGTACCGGGGTACAGGTATTGTAAGAAATCGCAATTAAACAGAACTTGAGAAATGTTTACACCTAAACAACAAGAAGAGATCAAAAAGCTTAAGGAGGCGGGAGTTTCCATTCTGGGAATTTCCAAACAGCTTAATATTTCTCGGAACACCGTCTACAAGTATATAAACGCCGAAGGCGGACAGCGCATTGGCAAGGACGGCCGGCATCTTGGGTTCAAGGGATACCTTCTTGATAACGAGCAACAGATAGTAAAACGTTTCCTGAAACTGGGAGGGAACTGCGTTGACCTGGCAAAGGATATTCAGAACGACTGTCCTTATCAGATTTGTCTCCGCACGCTGCAGGAATTTTGCAGACAGTACCGGCATCAGGTGGTAAAAAAAAACCGGAAACAAAGGCTTAAAAAACCCCACCGCAAAAGATCACTAACAGAGATTGTGGATAACAACAAATTTGTTCCGGCAGTCCCGGAGTTCTGACAGATAAACTGGATTCCAGATTCTTTCCGTAGCAGCCGGGTTCCATTTTAAAGTTTCCGGCTTTTTTTTACCCTTAAAAATAGTCAGAAACCGGCAGTATAGCTGTTACTGAAGATAATCATGCCGATAATCCAGGTCGTAAGAGCTGTCAGAAGGCCGCAGTAGAAATCATCCACCACTACCGAACAGAAAGGCGGAATCTTCTTTTGAATCAGGGAAATCGGAAAGGGGTGCATCATGGCAAAAAAACGGAATACAAAAAAGGCCACTACCGCCATAAACCACTCATCCGCATTCAGAAACATCACGCTGACTAGCATACCAAGGAACTCGTCGCACGCAATCTTATTCTTGTTTTCATAACCAATAAGATCAATGACGCTTTTACAGGCCAAAAGACAGATCCCGAAAAAAAACAGCAGCAGGATAATTTTAATCAGAATGGAAAGCTGAATGAACAGAAGACATAACGGGAGCATGAGCAATGACGCCATGGTGCCCGGCTTTTTGAATTTTAAACCAATACCAAACCCCACAGCGAACAAATGCATCGGATTCGCCATGTTCAGGTAGGTTAAACGTTCATCCTGATCAGACATAACATAATTTCCAAAACATAATACCCGTCTGAAACGGTGGTTATTATACCAAAAAAAAACAGTCCCCTTACAGCTAAAGGAACTGTCATAAAAAACGGAGATCTCGGTGATTACATTCTGAGAAGCATGAAGATCTCATCCTTGTTCTTGAGAACTATCTGATTCTTCTTGGGATCATCATTATCCACATCATCATCAGGGCTCAGACGCAGAAGCCGGAGCGTATAGAACAACAGGGCCTGACGGCACTTGTAGACAACCTCGCCGTTTTCCATGCCGTAATCAATTTCAATAGCCTTCTGCTGGCTGGGGGTAAGCTTGGGATTGGGACCGATCTTAAGAGATACCACAAAATTCCACTTCATATCCTCGTTGGGATCAACATCAGATTCCTCAGGCTTTGCCACAGAGTAAATGCGGGAAAGCACAAAATCACGGAACTCACTGTGCTTATCGTCAAACGCGCGGATATGCCACCTGATGCCGTCAAACCCCAAAGCATGAGGATGAATACGTCTCTTTTCCGGATCGACGCTGTTCATGGTCTGATAGGATATCTCAACGGATTTCTGATTGAGAATGCAGTCAACAATAAGTGAAAGAACATCAAAATTAATCTTGCGCTTGGGAGGCATAAAGCAGGCAATGTTCGGAGCCTTCTCAAGATAATCCCTGGTGGGATTAAGAGTACCCTGAGCCTTCATCAGAATATCGTTAAGATAGGATTCGGAAGCGCAGATCGGATAAATGGGCTTATATTTGGGACTTCTGCGGTAAATCTTGGAATGTCTGTCGTACTTAAGATTATCCTTGGCCATTTCACAGTAACGGGAAAGGTCAAGGGATGACTGGGGAATGGAAATGCCAAAAAAGGAAACCAAATCGGCACGATTGATATGACCGGCCCAGCAGAGGCGGTAATCAATAAATTCCAGCCGGCGTTCCTGGTTCCATTTATTGTTACCAGGTTTTTTTACGGAAAATTTGTTATTCATAAATAGCTACATTCTCTAGGTGCAGTTAATAAAAAGTCAACAGTATCAACAACCATCGGACAAATAAAAGACCATGTCCTGATTAAAACCCTAATGCTGACACGTGATAACATAATGATATAGTAAAGAGAATTAAAAAGCAATAGTATGTAAAGAAAATAGCTATAATTTATTTTATAAACAAAAGAAATGCCCATAATTAAAGAACTGTCACTTGTTCAATAAGCCTTAAAAGAATAACGAGAAACAGTCAAAATTAACGATAAATTAATTCAGTAGAGTTTTTCACCTTATCTCTTACGGATATAAAAAATTGTAACATCAATAGAATTAAAAAGAAGTAAACCTTTTGGAGAAACAGGAGAATCCTGTACCAGTAACATGAAGTTTCCCGACTTATAAACACGGCCCACCAAACCTAATGAGTCAGTACAGCTGATATGAAAAAAGGGAGCTCCGCACAGGAACTCCCTCTTCCATATATAATGCCTGACAATGACCTACTCTCACATAGCGAATGCTACACTACCATCGGCACTGTTCCGTTTCACTTCTGTGTTCGGAATGGATA